>ERZ1034517.206-NODE-206-length-15685-cov-2.705566_pt1 | contig 15685 bp, 18 predicted proteins | sample MGYA00520599_ERZ1034517 | MGnify/ENA primary metagenome ERZ1034517 (study PRJEB33760, sample SAMEA4777701) | hypersaline lake metagenome | biome: hypersaline environment; feature: brines | place: Spain | collected 2012-08 | depth 0 m ...
GACGAAGTTACCGACCGTGTCGTTCAGCACGTTGTTGATCTCCGCCTCGAAGTCCTCCCAGGAAAAATTCGTGTCGTGGTCGGTCGGCAGCATCTTCGCGATGTAGAAACGCCAGTAATCAGCCGGATAGTGCTCCACTGCCTCGTCGATGAATATTCCACGGTTCCTGGACTTGGAGAATGCGCCTTCCTCCCACATCAGGTACTGCTGGATGAACTCGTAGTCAGGCAGCCCGTACTCCATCTCCTCGCTGGAAGCGCCGAGCAGCATCGTCGGGAAGATCACGGTGTGGAAGATAGTATTGTCTTTACCGATAGAGTAGACGATCTCTGCGTCCTGGTTCCAGTGCTCTCTCCACTCCTCATCGTCTTCGAAAAGCTCTCTCGTGAACCCGATATAGCCTATCGGCGCGTCAAACCATACGTACAGGACTTTACCGTTGTAGGTATCCGGATCAAGTTTTTCTACACTCAGGTTTTCTTCTTCGATTTTCTCGTTTACTCTTTCCACTGGAACGTGGAATCCCCAGTCCTGGTCACGTGTTATCGATCGATCCTCTGCTTCATCCAGGTCATGGAGTACCTGCTTCTCCATGTTCTCCGGCACAGGACTCTCCTCACGGATCCACTCCCTGAGCTCATCTTTGAACTCTGTCAGATCCAGGAAAAGATGGTCGGTATCTCTGAATTCTATATCGTGTCCACCACAGATCTGGCACTCCGGATTCTCAATTTCCTCCGGCTCCACAAGTTTTCCGCAGTCATCGCACTGGTCTCCGCGTGCAAGGCCGCCACAGTGCGGGCACTCTCCTTCTATATATCTGTCTGGCAGGAATCTTTCATCGTCCTGGCAGTAAGGCATGGTCTGTGTCTTCTCGTTGATCAAACCGTTGCAGTAAAGCTCCTCGAACATGTCATGAGTCTGCTTTCGATTATAATCAGAGTGTGTATCTGAGAAGATCGAAAAGTCGACGTTCAGACTTTCGTATGCTTCCTTCACCTTCTGGTTCTGTTCGTCCTTGATGTCTCTTGGATCCTCTCCTCTCTCGAGCGCCTCGAGCTCCAGAGGTGTACCATGTACGTCTCCGCCGCAGATGAACTCGTTCTCCACTCCTTTCAGATCCAGGAACCTGTGGTAGAGCTCTGCGGGCAGAACTGATCCTGCGAAGTTTCCGAGATGCGGGACGCCGTGGACGTAAGGCAGCGCTGACGTTACAGTAACTTTTCGATCTTCGTTAATTTTGATTCACCTGCCAAGAATATCGGCTGAGAATCTTTTAAATTTCAGATGTGGTAGCCAGAACTTCAGACGTAGCTTTGTTTTCCACAGTCTCGAGGGCTGAACTGTAAAAATCAGGATTTGAATCTCTTCCCAGCGAGTAAAGCGTCTGCCTGGCTGCCGCACCAGGATCGCTTCCCGCGGATTTCCCTACGTCTTCCTTATGAATCAGAACTTCCTCACCATCGAGAAAATCATCGTACGCATCGTAAAGAGTTTCGCCGAAGACTTCTCCACGATCCTCCATAAATTTTTCCTCAGACCCCAGAGGATTTACACGGGCGAAGTACCGCATGAAATCTTTCTGCTCGTAATCCCACATCCTTCTTGTAACCGAGTCCTCGCCGAGATTCACGTGCACTCGATCGTTTTCTCTGTGAAAATCATCCTGTACAAAACTCGTATAGGGATTTGATTCAGTATCTCCGAACATCTGGAAAAATTAACTGGCTAAAAAGATTTTTCAAACTCCCAGGACCTAAAGCGTCCATGACCCGGAAAATTTTCTTCGCCACAGGCAACCAGGGAAAAATCGAGGAAATGCAGCCGCTCTTCGAGGACCGAGATCTCGAACTCGTACAGGTAGACGCCGACGTCCCGGAGATCGACGCGATGGACGTGGCGGAGGTCGCAGAACAGAAAGTCCGGGACTCCTTCCAGGAAGCTCTGGAAAATAATGAGATTACGGAAGAAGACCTGCTGATTGTGGAGGACACAGGATTCTACGTAGAAGGAATTAACGGTTTCCCGGGTGCGGAAGCAGCATTTTTCGCAGGTACCGCTGGAGCAGAAAAACTACTGAATTTACTTGAAGACGGTGAGGACCGCTCCGCGTACTTCAAGACCGCGATCGCCTACATGAAAGACGGCGAGGTAGAGATTTTCACAGGAAAGATGCATGGAAAAGTCCCGGAGGAGAAACGTGGAGACTCACATCCACATCTGCCGTATAACAGTTACTTCATACCGGAGGGAGAGAAGAAATCTCTGGCCGAGAACTCCATGGTTACCCAAGAGGAGTTTCATAGGACCAGGGCTGTAGAAAAATTTTTGGACTGGTTTGACCAATAACTTTCCCGAGGTGAAAATTTTCTGTGACAGAGAATGAAGAGATTGCTGAAAGGTTGAATCACCTGAACAAGTTACACAGGTACAGGGAAGAAGTTTTCAAGGCCAATTCCTACAGCAAGGCAGCCAAAACTGTAAGAGAATACGATGGAAAAATTGAAGACCTGTCCGAAGAGGAACTGAAGGATTTGGAAGGTATCGGCGAAGCGATCGCCTCAAAGATCAGGGAATTCATCGAGACAGGTAAAATCGAGAAAATTGAAGAGCTTGAATCTGAATAAAATCAGAAATTCCTATGTTGCAGGAAATTTTTTCTAGATTATCCTTCTTCTCAACTTGTTGAGGCTTGTCAAAACGTAGTCCGGTACTTCGTGTTCTTCTGCTTTCCGGAGTTTTTCCTCGCTAATTTCTCCTGATAATACGGCTGCGGTTGTCATACCGAGCTGGTTACCTGTCTCTACGTCTGCGAACCGGTCTCCAATGAAAACAGATTTTCCAGGGAAGTACGAGAAGTAACTCTCGAAAATTTTCCTGTAGCTTTCGCTGGGCTTTCCAATAACTTCTGTATCGCCGAATTCCTGTACTGCCTTGTTGAGAGGTCCCTGATGCGGTAGATTTCCTCTGCTGCGTCTGAAACTGGTTTCTGTACTGCATAGGAAAATTTTCCCATTGTTTTCCGCTATTTTCATGATTTTCTGGAGTTTGTCGTAGTTGAAGCTTCGGTCCAGACCGACTACAGCGGTTTCGGCATCTTCTGTTATCTCTATACCTTCATCCTGAATTTCCTCGATGAGTCCGGATTCCCCGGCGACGTAGGCTTTTCTGATGTCCCTTTCGACAAGTTTCCGCGCGGCTACGTATCCGGCAGTCAGAATTTCTTCTTTCTGGACAGGTATACCCATTTTATTCAGTTTCTGGGCGTATCCCTGCCGTGAGAGAAGCATGTTGTCTGTGTGGAAGTATACGTTGCGGTCTGTGGATTTGAGCGTGTCTATCAGGTCTGCAGCACCTATTTTCAGTTCGTCCCAGTTCCAGATCGTGTTGTCGAGGTCGATGAAGAAGCTCCGGTTTTCGTGTAGTTCCATACCGATTTTTTGGTCTCAAAATTTATATGCGGGTTTGAGAGGGCGACAGGTTTTTCTATCCGCTTCACAAAGGTTTCTGTATGGGCTCATCTGAAAATCTCTGGAGAAATTTTCTGTTTTTTTCCTCTGTTTTTGTCCTGGTTTCAGTAGGTCTCGCGGCTCCTGACAATCCTGACACATTTCTGGCACCTAACCCCGTCTACGATGACAATAATGCGTACTGTACGGGAGATATTGTTGACTATGATGTGAGCCAGATGGACGTTACTGTAAACTGGTCGGTTTCTTCCAACCAGATCTACAACGAGACGCTTATCGATGTCTCGAATAATTCTCTTGTTAACTCAACTCTTGGATCATCAAACTTTACTGAAGGACAGGAGGTTCTGTGTAATATAACTGTTTTCAACGGTTCAATAGGCTCGGCTGAAAGTTCCTGGGAGTATGACAGTATTATAGCCGAAACTTTCGATCCTGTTATATCCTCCGGCCCTGATTTTTCTAATTATACTCGTGATCATGCGTTCAATGTGTCGGCAGTCGTCACGGATAGAGAGGGTGAGGATGAGCTCCGTGAGTGTCGTTTGAATGTTACTGATGGTTCCAATCAGGTCTGGAAGACCATGAATATGGATAAGACCTATGGAGATTCTACTGAGGTGCTCTGCACTTTTTCACGGATCGAGAACACGTCTGATTTCCAGGTTCTGGAGGATCTTCAGGTTATGATGTGGGCGAATGATTCTGGTGGCGGCGTCGGCAACTTGACGAGGATTAATCCTGTTCCAAACAATCCTCCTGTCGTCTATGATATTGAACCCGAGGATGACAGTGAAACAGCAGCCTCTACCGTGACTCTCGAGGCCAGTGTTCTTGACAGGAACGGGGAGCAGATGAATGTCAGTTTCTACGAGGATACAGGTTCCGGTATTTTGCTTCACGAGAATCAGAGCATGGGGCAGGAAACTACCACTCACTGGGACTGGAATGGTCTAAGTTCGCTGGATACGTATTACTGGTATGTGAATGTTTCAGATGGTCATGAATACGTTATAGAGAGATTCAGGTTCCGGAATCTTATGCGTTCGCAGTTCAGAGTGGATACAGATTTTCTTTACAGGTATTCTGCAATTGTAATGTCGCCTAATCGTTCGAGAGTGGTTCCCTACACTGTGAGAAATACGGCTTCGTCTGCCAAAAATGATCTGAATACATCTGTCGTGGGAGCGGATGGTGTGCTGGCTTCTTACGGCAGCAGTAGCTCAGGTTACTATGATCTTTCTCCTGGAGAGGAGAAGACTTTCAGGATTCAGGTCTCCCCTGATGTAATGGGTAAGAAATACGTGAACGTAACTACAGAGAACAGTAACTATGGAATTGAAACTGTGGACAGGATGGAGGTATTCGTTACTGACAGGCCGACTAACAGGCCTGAAGTACCGGGAATAGGATTGCTCCAGCTGCTGATGGTTCTTTTCCTGTCTACTCTCTACTATTCTGGACGACTCTGACGATGTATCCTGCGACGCGGTTCCTCAGCTTCTTGGATTCGAACTCTCCAGTATCTCTGAGCTCTTCTTTGTTCTCATCGAAGTCTTCGGAAAATCTGTCTGCGTCAGCATCCACCAGGTCCTTGGCCAGACGCTTGATGTAAGTCTGTCTTACCTTGCTCATACACAGACTTTATGCCTGTAAATTTCTTAAACCCCTCTGCAACAACGGCTCTATTTTAAATCAGTCAAACCGAAAAAACAGGTATTATGGTAGAAATCAGAAGGCTTGTACTCGATGTCCTCAAACCTCACGACCCGAGAATCGTAGAATTCACTACAGAACTCGCGGAAATGCAGGGAATTGAAGGCGTCAACGCATCACTTATCGAAGTCGACGAAAAAGTCCGCAACCTCAAAGTAACGGTGGAAGGAGAGATCAACGAGCAGAAGATACGTGAGAAAATCGACGAAATCGGCGGCAGCGTTCACAGCATCGACGAAGTCGCGGCTGGAGAAAAACTCGTCGAGGAAAGCAAAACACTCCAGGACTGAAAACCAAAAAAATCCAAAAAATTCCCTCTGGAAAAATGCTTCGAGAAAAACTCTCAGACCTCAGACAGGCCTGGAGAAAAGAAGAAGTCCGCTCCATATCCAGACGCTACTTCATCTCCAACGGCTTCGACGGCACACTCACAGCCGTCGGAATAGCCGTAGGATCATACCTCTCCGGAGTACCTGACGGATTAACAGTTTTCAAGGTAGCAATGGGAGGAGCAGTCGGACTCGCAACCTCAGGAGTCTGGAGCGTCTGGGAAATCGAGAAAGCAGAAAAACTGGCAGAACTTCATGACCTCGAAGAAAGCATGCTGGAAAACCTGGAGGGCACACAGGTCCACGAAGAAAAGAAACAGGGAAGACTGATCAACGCCGCAATGAGCGGACTTGGACCGGTACTTGGAGTAGTCCTGCCAACTTCAGTTTTCCTTCTGGAGGAGACGTTCCTGACGATGTTCCAGGCGACACTTGGAGCAATACTAGTAGGAGTCATGCTGCTTTTCGGCTTTGGAACCTATATGGCCTCAATCTCAGAGCAGGACTGGTGGAAAGCAGGAATCAGGATGGGCCTGGCAGGACTTGTTGTAGCGCTACTCAATATCCTGCTCCCCGGATAATTTTTCCATAGCTACAGGATACTCTGAAGCAGCCTCCAGAAAGGTCTCTCTTCCTGGCTAAGTTCTGGCTTGTCCTCAATATTTACAGTGCCGTGCATACCTTTCTGTTCGTGCTGCGGCAGTGAACAGTGAAGATTCAACTTCTGGGGATCTGAAGGTGTGATAAATGTTGCTTCGACGCTTTCCCCGCCCTCAACCTCGATGTTGAACATTCCCATGGGATAAACTTCCTCTGGAAGGCCGTGGAGCATCCACTGGTGCCGCACCTCGTCAAGATTCTTTACTTCAACGGTCACCCGCTCACATGTTCCCAGGTTGTAGTTTTCCGTGGAGTATTCGAACGCGTTACCGGGTGCCGCGTACCTGTTACCGGCCTCGACGTAAAGGCTTTCGTTACCGGAAACTTCAGAGCAACCCGGCGGCAGCTTGTTCGTGTTCTCGTTGACAACTACGCCTCCGTCCCGCATCTCCATATCCATCATCATACCGGAATCCATTCCTGACATCATACTCATTTCTGACTGTCCTGAGCTTTCGGAACTAGTGCTTAGATTTTCCGAAGCGCCGGGAACAGATCCGAACATGTCGGGATCCAGGTTCTGGAAGTAAGGAATTTCACCCTCGTAGTAGGACGCGCTGAAGAACTTCCGAAGATTACCGGCGACCTCAGGCACACCGTTCTTACCGAGATATCTTTCATAGACGATCATCCCAATGTTCCCGCCTGGAGAAATACCGTCCGTCGTGACAGCTGGCTCTGTATGGTAATGCATTATCCAGGCTCCGCTGCCGTATGAATCCAGTCCGTTATCAGTAGTGTCGAGAGTGAAAGTTGCTCGCTGCGCGGCACTCATCGTAAATACATCTCTCTGAACAGGATTCTCTAGCTTCACGCCGTCAGCTGAAGTTTTTGTGATCTTGTGGCCGTGAGGATGTAGTGAAATAGGATCCGGGCCGATGTTCAGTGTGTTCAACCTGTACTTCTCGTCTTTCTCCACAGGGATGATTGATTCTCTGGCTGTGTATGGGAAGCTCTTCCCGTTAAGTATGTAGTAGTCGGAGTTCGCATCAGTAGCATCGTGTTCTCTCTGGATCTCTCTGGAGATTTTCCTTGTGTCACTGTAGTTCTTGGAAATTTCATGCACTTCTTTATCCAGCGACTGGTACACTAGGTCGTACTCTGCCTCAAAATTATTTTCCTGATCTTTTTCGGGCATATGGCGGACTTTACCGGCTCCAACGTTCAGAGTCTGAACGGTGTTGTTGTCTGCTTCCTCCTCGACGATGAAAATTCCTGCTAGTCCCATCTGGACGTGTACGGCCGGGACAACGTGGCAGTGATACATCATCTCGCCGGCTTTCCGCGGCTGGATCTCGTATGTCCGGGATTCGCCAGGCTTGATAGGTTTTTCGCTTATCGCCGGTACACCATCGTTACCGCTGCTTTCCTCAGAAATATTCGAGGAGTTGAATGCGTGATCCACTCCGTGGAGATGGACTGTATGTGGCATGTAATGCGTGTTCTCAACCTCCAAGAAAACCTTGTCACCCTGCTCGATTCTTATGCTCGGTGACGGCATCCTGATCAAGTTACTGGCTCGGGAATCTTCCTCTACCATTCCACGGGTCTTCGGCGCGAAAGCCCAGAAAGCAGGTTTGACGCCTGGAGCGATCTCGTAGTCGATGTTTGACTGGTTTTCCTCGTTGATTCCTGCTATTTCGTGAGTTATATGAATCCTGTCCGGATCGCCGTCCCCGTCAGTATCGTTTCCCTTGATTACAGCATCGCCTGAGAGTCCTGACTTCATCAGGGTTTTCATGCCGACGTGGTTGGTTCCCTTCACCGAGGCCGCGACTGTATACGGGTTATCCGGGCTGCATCGCTCCGACTTCAGTATTTCGACGCCGGAGATCGTCGATGCGTTTCTCCAGCCGGGTTTTTCATTGGGGCAGATTTCTTCCGTAGCGTATTGTATTTTTCCGGAGCTCTGACCGGTTATCTGAGATTCAACATTATGTCCGTCCTGGACGGCTCCGTGCGCCAGGGTTAGTCCTGCTAGAAAAATCAATGTGACTGAGAGAAAACTTTTCTTCATAACTCCAGATTACACATGGTTCTTAATGTGTCTGAGGGTGAGAACCGGGCGGACAGGCAACTCCCATATAAAGATAACTATAGAATAGTTGCTTACAAAGGAGGTGTTTTATCACAATGGAAGGAACAGTCAAGTTTTTCCACGACAAGAAGGGTTACGGATTCATCGAGAATGACGACCTAGAAGACGATGTGTTTTTCCACATCAGCGAAGTTGACGGAGAAGACGAACTTGAAGAAGGAACCGATGTCACTTTCGAGACAGAAGAAGGCGACAGAGGACCTGAAGCAATCGACGTAGAGCGAGCTTAGATCTGCTTACTCGGCGTCCGATTTTCAAGTAAATTCTTAAATTCACTTATTTTCTCTCATATTTTTATCAAAAACTTAACTCATTAGCACGCTATCGCGATTCGAAAGTATACACTACACACAACATACTTAATTGTCACTTTCTAATAACAACACATGGCTCACAGGGTTGCAAGTTCACAGTACTTACCGCTCCTGGGAGAAGAAAAAGGTCTTGAGGACATGGTTCCGGAAATGTCTTCATCGGAGATGAGGTTAGTGGCGAGACATGAAGGTACCTATGGAAGCATGGTGAAAGAATCGGAAGCCATGAATGCTTTCAGACAGTATAGAGAGGATGGAGGAGTAAATTCTCCGTTTGTGGATGAATCAGACCTGGAGATTGCTGTTAGAAGAGCAGCAATAGATGGAGTAGGAGATCTAGACAGGTTTCTCTACTCTGAAGTAGGTGAATTAGGCGAATATACTTTTCACGCAGAAGGCCAGCACAAGAGAGTATATCATGATAGAGGCAGAGAGGAAGCGATTATCGAGGGCAGGGACTGTATGTACAGCGTGCCTGACAATGAGGAACTGATGGATACAATAATTTCAAATCACAGGACACTGGAATCAGCAGATACGGTAACAGCTCCCGTTAATGAGGAACCTGAATTAATGGAGTATGAGGAAAGACCAGTACTTAGATATGGTTTCAACCAGGAAATGGTGCCCAGCAGCGAACTCTCTCCTGAACAAATAAACAAGGTAGAATCTCTTCTGAAAAAGGCTGAGCATGAAATGAAGCAGCTTGTAGAAAACGGAGAATTCCAGACAACGCAGCCGCAAGATTTCCACTTCACAGAGGATGAAAGAGCAAAGACACACGCCTACGTACCTTCAACCGATCCAGAGGTACTGGAAAATCTCGATCAGATCATTGTAGGATATCTAGGTGAGATACCCAGAACCTACAAAAGCAACGGATCCGGAAGCAGATTTGCAATACGATAAAATTTTCTTAGAAAGAGATTGCGAAATCAAAATAAGACTGGGTCAGTCAAAGAATAACTATGACCGAACTTCTCTACCATCCAGCCAACGAATACCAGAAAGAGTTCGACGCCGAAGTAGAAAAAACAGATAACGAGAAAAACTACATCGTTCTTGACAAGACGCTTTTCTACAAGGAAGGCGGCGGACAGCCAGCCGACCACGGAAAAATCTCCTGGGGTTCTGGAGAAGCCGAGGTCACCGATGTACAGAAAGACCACGGCGAAATCCGGCATTTCGTAGAAGGCGACCTGCCGGAGGAAGGAACAGAAGTTCACGGAGAGATCGACTGGGAAAGAAGATATAGGCACATGAAGATGCACACCGCCCAGCACATCGTCTCAAAAGTCGTCCTCGACGAGTACGACGCGACCACCGCTGGAAACCAGGTACATGCAGATCAATCAAGAATCGACTTCGAACCCGCAGAATTCTCGGATGAAGACCTGGAGAAGATCCAGGAGATGGCGAACGAGATCATAGAAGCCGACATCGAACTACAGAAATCCGAGGTCGCAAGAGACAGGCTGGAAGAGGAAACAGAGGACGGTCGAACAAACCTCGACCTTATACCTGACCACATCGACCCGCTCCGAGCTGTAGAGATTGGAGATATCGATATCTGCCCGTGTGGAGGCACGCACGTCGACTCGACAGGAGAACTTGGCGAACTCGAGATTGTCGAGAGACGTAGCAAAGGAGCAGACGTGGAGAGGATAGAGTTCGTGCTGAAGTAGATCTTAGTTATTATAGAATTTATCTATACTTTTCTCTCTAATTTTTTGTTTCTCTAAAACTTTCTAAAATTGTTCTAGATATTTTTCTGACTTATGCATTTTATACATATCAAATAACTCTTAAATTGGTGAATAAAGCTTTATTTGATCTCGATCTCTGTTAGAAGTGTCTTATTTTCTTCCATTAAACTTATCAGTGTTGTATTACAAGTTATACTTGGTGATGTGGTTATGGGGTATGTTTTCAGGTGTGAGAGGTGTGGTAAGGTTATTGAGGAGGATGCTCGTCCGGAGTATGTGGATGCGCTGGAGCAGCATTTCCGTGATAACCATCCGAATGTTGATCATTCGGAGAACATGAAGCGGCAGTACATCTAGCTGCTGCTCTTCTTTCCTGAAAAATTCTAATTTTCTAGATTTCTCCAGGGTTGTCCCAGTTGATTTCGCCGTAGTCCTGGATCTGGGTGTCGATCGGCCTTGGCCAGTAGTCCACCTGTAGAGCAGATTTTTCCCGCCCGGAGAGAACTATGGCGGTCCCTAGCGCCGAGTTTTTGACTGCTTCAACTGCGACACTTCTATGGACGAGATCGTCAAAATCCATACGTTTCTTGAATTCAAGAGGGTCCATATCGGGTTCGCTGTAGAATACCATGCAGTGAATGCTTCCGGGGTACAGTTTTTCGCCTGATGGGCTGACAAGATCGTCAAGTCCTTTTATCTCGATTCCCGCGCTTTCCAGGACTTTTTCATCGGGTATCTGTCGCTCCAGTCGATCCGATAGATCAGAGGTCGAGTCGAGGTGTCCTGAAGCTCTGTGCTTGGTTTCATCCTCTACAGGCTGCAGATAATGAGTTATAGAGAGTATTTCTGCATCAGAGTCGGATGCACTCCCAAGTGCAGCATAGTAAGGCGCCTCAGAATCGATAAATTCATATTCCGGGATATCACGTTGCTCTGCGTATCCTTCAAGTATTCTCTGAGCATCGAGATCAGTTCCAAGCGATGAAGGTTCTCTATGATCGTACTGGGATAGAAAGTGGTTGATAGTTTCTTCCTTGCTGCTCATCAGTGTCTGTATTTACTCTTCAAACTTTATCTATATTGTCTACTGAACCTATTTCCTTCTCCACTACTATCTCTCTTTAAGCTAGAATTTCTTACTTCCAACACTGCTTCAACTGATTGCTGGTTTTTGAGAGGCTTCTGTATTTTTCCCAGAGTGTCTTTTTCTAAATTCAGTTGCTTTTTACAGCGTTTTCCTGGATTAGCTGGCGGGATTCTTCGTGGGTGAGCAACTGTTCTGCCTTCGTTTTCTTGAGGAATATTCCTCCCTGGTGTGTTTTCGAGGTGATGTTTACCTGTGTCTCTGGCGTTACCTCGATTTTTGCCCGGGTTTCTTCCTCGGTTTTTCCTGTTAACTGGTTTCCTGTTATACCGAGTTTTTCTTCCAGAAAATCCTCAAGAGGGTCTTCGCCGCTGTAACGTGGGAGATCCCAGTTATCACCTTTCCTGTCGCGTGTAAGGATGAGGTAATGGCAGGAGCCTCCGGTGTTCTTGTGTATCAGGAGCTGTTTTTCGTTTTCCATGATTGAAACTTTAGTTTTTCTGTAAGCAGATTTTCAGGTCAATTATAGTTGACTAGATTTATATTTTTACCGGTGAAATAGAGATATTTTTCGAGAAAAACCCTTTTTTGATCAACCGTACTTGAGCTCTTTGTCCGTGGATGGTTTTCCAGGTGTGTCGAAGTTTGGAGAATTCAGAATTCCAGTTTTTCTACCTTGAAGCCGTCTTCATCTTCTTTTATGTCCCACTGGCCCATAAGTGTGCTGTCGTCCCATCTGATTTTCCTGGTGGTTTTCTCCAGGCCGGGCAGAAGATTCATGTTCTTTATTTCGTCAAGTTGGAACCAGTTGTCTCCGGGTTCTTCAGGTATCTCTGTCTTGAAGTAGAATACCAGATAATGCTGTTTTGATCCATCGGAAAATTTTACCTGGCTGTCGAAAACACCGCTCTTAGCCAAATTTTCCGGTGCTCTTCCGAATTCTTCCCTGAATAGTTCTCTGGCTTTTTCTTCCAGTCGATCATTTTTCCCTATGCGTGATGATGGAGCCCTGTAATCTCCCTCGAAAGGATCCAGTGGATCGTCTTCCTTAGGTTTCAGATAGACTTTTTCATCTGAAAACACCAGAAGATCGACTACTACTACCGGGTGGTGCGTTCCGTCCAGGTCGAAGTATGGCAGTAGCTCCCGACCCTTGCTTGTCAACCGGTAGCCTTCATCTGTTTTCTCTATAAGTTCTTCTTTTCTCAGCTCCTTCAAATGGAATGAGAACTTGTTGCTTTCTGTTTCTCCTTTTATCTCGGAGAAAGATTTCTCTCCGCTGTATCCAAGTTCTTTCAGGACTTTCTCCTGTATCGGGTGGAAACTGTAATCAGGCCTCATAGCTTTTTACTGTCCAAGAGTTGTGTCCCGAATTACTTAACTTCCGGTCGCCGAAGACCAAAAACTCTCTGAGGAAAAGAGAAAGAAATATAAAAATCAAGGATTCTATAATTCTCACGGGGTAAGGTAGTTTGGTCTATCCCGCCGGGTTTTCAGGACCTGGAAACACGGGTTCAAATCCCGTCCCCAAGAAAAAACCATCTCTCACCGAATTTTGCTCAACAAGTTTTTCGCTTAAATGAACTCCTGAATTCTCTTCATGACTGGTATATCGTATCCTGCATGGGTTTTCCAGTTCATACTGCAGAAGTCATCAGCTGAAACCCATCTGTGCTCCGAAAAATCTTGCTCAAGATCCACGTCTCCTTCAAATTTTTCGCTGTGAAAAATCCAGCAGTTAACACATTCTGAGTCCTCCACCTCAATTCTCACAAGCTCTTCCAGCCCCTGGATTTCGAGGCCGACTTCCTCCAGAACCTCTCTTTTCGCAGCTTCAAACCTGTCCTCGTTTTCCTCGATTTTCCCGCCCGGAGGCTCCCAATGCCGGGATTCACGGTCTTTCAACACAAGAAAATCTCCATCAGTGTTCTGTATCAGGACTTTTGAAACCTGGATTTTATCTTTCACAGAATTTCACTCCTGGCTTTCTACAGAAAATTCAGTGTCTGTCAGGTCTTCTGATACTGTCCAGAGCCGCTCAGCTAGCTCTTCATCTCTGGCGTCTTCACTTGGCTCCTGTATTTCCGGCAGCCCTCGCATGTTCATCAATCCTCCTGGTCCTACGTACTCTCCGCCACTCAAGTTCCCGGAGCTCCCTGCGTAAACCATAGGCAGAGAACCTTTCTCTGGGCTCTGCGCCAGAATCTTCTTCGCGATCTTCATACCCAGATCACGGAAAAACGAGTCCTTATTTTCAACGGTATTCTGGAGGTTCGTGGCGGAAAATCCTGGATGGCAGGCCATACTTTCAACACTCAAATTTTTTTCCTTGAGTCTCCTGTCCAGTTCCAACGCGAAAAGCACGTTGGCCAGCTTTGAGTCAGCATAAGCCTGTTGTGCGCTGTATTCTTCTTCATCGGATAATCCGATTATTTCTTCTATGTCTGCGCTCCCGTTTTTATGCAGTGCGCTGCTCTGGGTTACAATACGACTTTCTCCAGAAGTTTCAACCAGCAAGTCAAGTAATTCTCCTGTCAACGCGAAGTGGCCGAGATGATTCACTCCAAAATGTTTCTCGAAACCGTCTTCAGTTCTCTCAAATGGAACGCCCATGATTCCTGCGTTGTTACACAAGATGTGGAGTTCTTCGTGGTTTGCCTTGTATTGTTCGGCGAAATCACGCACTGAATCCAACGAGGCCAGGTCAAGTTTCCGAAGCTCTAAGCTACCCTCGAGACTTCCGTCTTCAATTTTTTCCTTGGCTTCCTTACCTCGCTCCATACTTCTGCACGCCATGACTACATGCGCGCCTCTCTCGGCGAAAATTCTCGCGGCTTCAAAGCCTACACCTGAGTTAGCACCGGTTACAACAATTTTCTTCGAGTCCATAAAAGGAACGTTTTCCGAAATCCATTTTTCCACACTCATACATGAGAAATAGAACCCGAGAGACTTAAGCTCTACGCTGGTTTACTGCTCGTAAAATTCTCCGTTTTTCCGCTGCTGCTGATCTTTCTGCGATCCCGGCTTGTTGGCCCTTGGTCGACCGGTGTCCGGATCTTTTCGGAAAGTCAGGTCAACCTCCTCCAAGAACTCGTTCATCGCCTTCCCGATCTTCATAGGCTCGGTTGCGTGGCCTGAGACTCCTGGTTCGCCGGAGAAAATCATTGCCCGATCCGCGATGTAATCCATAAGGAGAAGGTCGTGGTCTATCACCAGAAGCGGCTTCTCGGTCTTCCTCGCAAACCGCTTCAGAGTTTTACCAAGCTCTACGCGTGACTCGACATCAAGGTAGGCGCTCGGCTCGTCCAGTAGATACACGTCGGCATCTTTTGCCAGGCAGATCGCGATGCCGACTCTCTGGAGCTCTCCACCTGAAAGATCCTCTAGATTCTGCTCGTAGAGTTCCTCCAGTTCGAGAGGTTCTGCGATCCGTGTCTTGAACTTCTTGCTCTTGGGATTCACATGTTTTCGCAGCGCGGTCTCCACTTTCTCCTCCTGAGCTTCTAGGTACTGGGGCTTGTAGCTGATCGAAACCTCCGGTGACTCACCTGAATCTGTTTCGAGGCCGCCTGCCAGCATCTTCGCGAAAGTTGTCTTTCCGACTCCGTTCTCTCCCAGGATTCCCAGGATTTCCTCTTCGTGGATTTCCCCGGATTCTGATTTGATCGAGAACTCGCCTTCGCCGAAACTTTTCTCGAACTCCGGGTACTCGAAAACGACCGGCTTGTTTTCCACCTGGCTGCGCTTCGAACGGTCGAAACTGATAGAATCATCCCGGATCCTCAAATTATGTGATTTCAGGTAGCCGTCCAGGTACTGGTTGATTCCCTGACGCGTGGAGAAACTGTTTGAAACCATTCCGTAGGCTCCTGGCTCCCCGTGGAAGACATGGGTGCTTGAGGAGACCAGGTCCAGAGTCGCAAGGTCGTGTTCTACCACAAGAACCTGTTTTTCCTCTCCAAGGTTTGAGACGATCTGAGCAGTATTAAGTCGCTGTTTTACGTCCAGGAATGAGGATGGCTCGTCGATCACGTATAGGGACGCGTCCTTGAGTAGTGTTGTCGCTATCGCAACCCTCTGTAGTTCTCCTCCTGAAAGTTCCTCCATCTTCCTCTCCAGTAAAGTATCTATATCGAGTTTTTCCGCGATTTCCTGTAGTTTTCCACGTTCATCGTTTTCCTCAAGTAGTTCACGTACTTTTCCGTCGTGGAACTCCGGTATCTTGTCGACCTGCTGTGGTTTGAACGCTGCATCGACCTCTCCTTCGGAGAGCTTGTTGAAGTGGTTCTGAAGTTCTGTTCCACG
>ERZ1034517.210-NODE-210-length-15608-cov-5.596927_pt1 | contig 15608 bp, 15 predicted proteins | sample MGYA00520599_ERZ1034517 | MGnify/ENA primary metagenome ERZ1034517 (study PRJEB33760, sample SAMEA4777701) | hypersaline lake metagenome | biome: hypersaline environment; feature: brines | place: Spain | collected 2012-08 | depth 0 m ...
GCAAGGAGTACCAAGGCGTCGTCTGGCAGAGCGAGAAGTCGATCCCCTACAGCGAGAAACGCGGCCTCGACACCGATATGTCCCAGGTCGACGACGGTGCCCCCGAGGGCGCGATGGATCTGGTCCGCGAGTTCTACTAGGACCTTTTTACGTCGGTGGGTTCCCAACCCGCGGGAACCCACCTCGCAAAAAGCTCCGTCAAAAACACCCGTTCGCCTTCGGCTCACGGTGAACGGCGCGCAAGCGCGCCGATGCTGGCCTTTCGACTATGTGGCGTTCCGCAACCGCCCGGCGAGTTCCGGTAGAGCAGACCGGAGCACAGCTGAACAGCAGCTTCAACCCAAAGTTGAACTGTGTCGGGTGGGACCGGGAGGTACACTTGATCTGTAATGAGTGATTCCAACGGGAGTCAGGCAACACCACCGGGGGCGGAACAGTGGAGCGTCGAGATGTCCGGTCGGGTGAACTCACCCACAGTAGCTGACGGAACAGTGTACGTCGGGAGTGGGCAGAGTAGCAATCTGCACGCGGTAGAGGCCCAGACGGGCGAACAGGAGTGGATTCGAAACTTCGAGATGGGTCTCTACTCGTCACCGACGGTAGCTGACGACACAGTGTACGTAGGAAGTGATCACCTGTACGCACTGGAGGCTGACACGGGCGAAGAGGTGTGGGTATTCGAAACTGACAGTCTCGTGAAAGCGGTACCGACGGTAACCCGGGGAACAGTGTACGTTGGAAGTTACGACAACAACCTGTACGCAGTGAACACGCTCACCGGGACCGAACGGTGGGCGTTCGAGACCGGTGGCTCCGTGCTCTCGTCACCGTCGGTGGCTGACGGAACCGTGTACGCCGGGAGTAGTGACGAGAATCTGTACGCACTGGACACGGATACGGGCGAAGAGGAGTGGGTGTTCACCACTGGAGGCTCGGTGAGTTCGTCACCGACGGTGGTAGACGGGACGGTGTACGTCGGGAGCAACGACGACAATCTGTACGCGATCGACGCCGCGACCGGCGAGCGAGAGTGGGCGTTCGACACTGGTGACTCCGTGGGGTCGTCACCGGCAGTGGTCGACGGGACAGTATACGTCGGAAGCTTTAGCAATCGCCTGTACGCGGTCGACGCGGACACTGGTGCGGGCAAGTGGGGCTTCAGAACCGCTGCGTCCGAACTCTCGTCACCGGCAGTAGCCGATGGAACTGTGTACGTCGGTAGTTACGATAACGGGTTGTATGCGGTGGACACCGACACTGGCGACGAAGAGTGGGTGTTCGAGACGGAGAGGGTGGTACATTCGTCTCCGACAGTCGCCAGTGGGACGGTATATGTCGGGTGTGACGAGAACCTGTATGCAGTGAATGCAGGCGCACCCGACACGACACAGACTGTCTCTTCAGACCAAACCACCGACGGGGAACGAACCGATCCTCCGAAGCGTTCCAACGGCAGTCTCTGCGACAGTTGTGCGGAGGATTTGGGACAGCTCAGCGTGAACGTCGTATATTGCCCGTTTTGTGGGGAGAAACAGTAACCGAACCGTACCTCGAATTCCGCCCTCTCGCAGGCGTCAGGAACGTTCCCGCGCGCTTTTTTATCTGCGTCCCGATTTTCCGAGTGAGAATGATCGCTGACGCCGCGGCGGCCGGCCGACGACCCCGGCCGGCCAGTCGACATCTGCAGCGCGGCTTCCGTGTGACCGCCACACCAGGGAGCTGGTACGCGCAGCCGACGCACGCCACGAGAATACGCCATGTCTGAGCACTACGACGTCGTCATCGCCGGCGCAGGCCCGGCCGGAGCACAGTGCGCACGCGACCTCGCACAGCGCGAGTACGACGTACTCGTGTTGGAGGCCGAACCCGAAGACGGGTTCCCGCGACAGTCGAACAAGTCCACCGCGGGGACGTTCGCGTCGATGACGGGCGCGTTCGGGATTCCCGACGACGTGGTGATGAACTACACCGACGAGGTCGTCCTCGAGTCCCCCAACGAGCACTTCGTCCAGGACCAACCCGGCGCGGTGCTCGAGTTCGCGGATTTCAAGCGGTGGCTGGTCTCCGAGGGGCGCGAGCACGGTGCGGAGTACCGCTTCGACGCGCGCGTGAACAACCCGATCACCGAGAACGGCGACGTCGTCGGGGTCCAGTACGCCGGCGACGAGGAGGTGTTCGCAGACATCGTCATCGACGCCACGGGGCCGGCGGCGCCGCTCGCGAAGAAACTCGACGTCTGTAATCTGGAACGGAAGAACCAGGCCGTCGGCATCGAGTGGGAGATGGAGGGCGTCGACGTCGACCACCCCGACTACGCGGACCTCACCGACGCCATGATGTTGCGCCTCGACCACGAGTACGCCCCCGGCGGCTACTCGTGGGTCTTCCACACGGGCGGCGACACCGCGAAGGTCGGGGTGTGTTACATCCAGAGCGAGAGCTACCAGCAGTACGGCGACACCTCGAAGAGCATCGACGGCCACCTCGACCACTGGCTGGAGACCGACCCCCGCTTCGCCGACGCCCAGCGGCTCGGGGACAAACAGCAGCACCGCGGCAGCGCACACATCCAGATGCCCGACGACCTCAGCACGGACAGTTTCCTGGCGATCGGCGACACCGTGCCGACCATCGATCCGCTGTGGGGGGAGGGCATCCACAAGTGTATGGAGTCCGCCCGCGTCGCCGCCATCACCGCGGACCGGTGTCTGATGGGATCGGAGACCGACACCTCCGCCGACGCGATGTCGATCTACGACGACCTCTGGCACGCCCGCGTCGCACCGGACATGCGCACCCGGCTGACGATGACTCAACTGCTTTACCTCGCGCCGAACGAGCGCTACGATCGCCTGATGGACGACCTGAACGCCATGGACGTCGACACACTCAGCGACGCCAACGACGGCAGTATCCGAAGTCTCGCGAAGCTCACCCACCTCGACGACCTGCCGTTGCTCGCGCGGTTCGCCAAACAGCGGCTCGCCGAGTAACACGACGGACCGCTGCCGCAACGGCTTTCGGCGTGAAACGGCTATCTCGACCGGAAATGGCTCGACAATCGACAGCCGACGAGGGCGGCCCGCACACAGCTTCGATGCCGATGCTCGGGTTAGGGACGTGGAAGAACGAGGATCCGCAGGCCTGCACGAACGCCGTCGCAACGGCGCTCGAGGCGGGCTACCGTCACATCGACACGGCACAGGCGTACGGCAACGAGGAACACGTCGGGCGCGGGATCGAACGCGCGGACGTGCCCCGCGACGACGTCTTTCTCGCTACGAAGGTCTGGATCGACCAACTCTCCTACGACGACGTGCTCGCCTCCACCGAGGAGAGCCTCCGAAAGCTCGGCGTCGACGCCGTCGACCTGCTGTACGTCCACTGGCCGGCCGGCGAGTACGACCCCGAAGGCACGTTCCGCGCGTTCGACGAACTCGTCGACGACGGGACGGTCGATCGGATCGGGATCAGCAACTTCGAGCCCGAGCAGGTCGACGACGCCATCGACCGCGCCGACGCGCCGATCTTCGCCAACCAGGTCGAACTCCACCCGCTGCTGCCACAGGCGGAACTGCGGGCCCACTGCGCCGACCGTGGGGTCGAGGTCGTCGCGTACTCCCCGCTGGCGCGGGGGGCGGTGTTCGACGTCCCGGTGTTGACCGAGATCGCGGAAAAACACGGCGTGACCGAGGCGCAGGTGTCGCTGGCGTGGCTCCGGGAGAAGGGCGTCACCGCGATCCCGAAGGCGACGAGCGAGTCCCACATCCGCGACAACCTGGCGTCGCTTGATCTCGCCCTCGACGCCGAGGACGTGGCGGCGATCGACGCCATCGACCGGACGGAGCGGCAGGTCGATCCGAGCTTCGCGCCCTGGTAATCGCGGCGTAGATTTATCCCTGATCGGGCGGCCACCCGGCGTATGTCGTAGGGAGTCGCCCGCGTCGGGCAGCGGTTGCTCGGCACGTCGACGCGGGAACGGGAAGTGCCGACTGTTCGCCACACCGAGATCCGAACTGCGGGCGGTGCCGTCCCGTCCGCCAGCCGGGACTATTTGTACGCCGGCGCCGGAGCGTAGCGTATGAGCGACGACGGACCCGCCGACGGCGACCCTCCCGAGGACGACCCACCTGACGACGGCAGCGACGTCTCCTCCCAAGCGCCGCCGTCGGGATGGACGGTCTGGAACGACGAGCCCCGCGGCAGACGCATCCTGGTGTTCCGCCCCGAGGTGTTCAACGAAAACAACGACCTCCCCGCGCCGTGTCTCCCGACCATCCTGGTTTCGAACCGGTCGCGGGCGGCCCGCCCCGGCGCCTCGCGGATCAGGACCGACACCTGGCACGCCGTCCTCACGCTGGAACCCGAGGTGGAGGCAGTCGCCGAGGAGTTCGACAGTCGCGCGGCCGCCGTCGAGGGAGCGAACGACCTCGCCAGCAGGTTCGCGGCGGGAGAGGTCGACTACCGGGCCGCCTACCAGGTGCCCCGGGAGGACTACTTCGAGCGGTTGGACGAGGTGGTGAGTCGGAAGTGAGCGGGTGTCGGCCGGAGCGATCGCTGCCCCGTGACTATAGCTGACAGTATCACTCGTCGTCCGGTCCGGAGTCGCTCCCGGCTTTCCCGTCCTGCCGGTCCCACTCCCGGTCCTCGGCCCGCCGCTCCTCTGGGTCGCCGTAGCCACCGCCGCCGGGCGTCCGGACCGTGACCGTGGTCCCGGCGTCGACCGCGACGGTCGTCTTCGCGGGAACCGGGTCGCCGTCGATCAGGTTCTCGCCGATCGCACCGGGGTCCCCACCGGCGGCGCCCTGCGGCGCGTGGCGGCGGCGCTCGGTCAGGAGCGACACCACCGCGTCGGTCTCGACGGTGACCGACCGCTCGATCCCGAGTCCGCCGCGGTGGCGGCCGTCGCCGCCGCTGCCCGCCCGGAGCGCGTACCGCTCGACCGACAGCGGGTACTCGGTTTCGAGTGCCTCGATCGGGGTGTTCAGGGTGTTCGTCATCCCTACTTGGACGCCGTCCATCCCGTCGCTCTCCGGGCTCGCGCCGTCGCCACCGCCGACCGTCTCGTAGTAGGTGAACGCCTTTCCGTCCCCGTCGCCCCGCTGGCTGCCGATGATGGTGTTGTTCATGGTGCCCTGTCCCTGGGCGGGCACGGTGTCTGGAAGCGCCTCAGAGAAGGCTGCCAACACGACGTCGGTCACCCGCTGACTGGTCTCGACGTTGCCGCCGACGACCGCCGCCGGCGGTGTCGGATTCAGCAGCGACCCCTCCGGCGCGTCGACGTCGATCGGGTCGTAACACCCCTGGTTGGGCTGGATCTCGGGGTCGGTCACCGCGCGAACGACGAAGTAGGTCGCGCTCGTCGCGACCGACAGCGGCGCGTTCGTGTTCCCCGCGACCTGGTCGGCCGTGCCCTCGAAGTCGACAGTCACCGCCGTGCCGTCGACGGTCACTGTCGTGACGATCGGGATGTCCTCGTCGGTGACGCCGTCGCCTTCGAGGACATCAGTCGCCTCGTAGGTGCCGTCGGGGATCGCCGCGATCTCGGTCTCGATCCGCTCCCGGGAGTAGTCGATGACCGCGTCGAACGCGTTCTCGAGTCCGTCGCGGCCGTACTCGTCGAGCAGGTCGGCGATCCGGCGGCCGCCGCGCTCGTTTGCGGCGAGTTGCGCGCGGAGGTCGGCGCGGCGTTCCTCGGGGTTGCGGACGTTCGCGAGCACGAACTCGAGGAGGTCCTCGTCGGTCTCGCCGTCCGCGACGATCCGGACGCCGGGGATCCGGAGCCCCTCCTGGTAGATCTCCGTCGCCCCCGCGGGCATACTCCCCGGGGTGCCGCCGCCGACGTCGGCGTGGTGCGCACGGGTGACCGCGTAGCCGAGGATCCGCTCGTCCGGTGCGACGGTCGAGACGACAGTCACGTCCGGGAGGTGGGTCCCGCCCGCGAAGGGATCGTTCAGGATGTACGCCTCGCCCGGTTCGGGGTCGCGGTCCCGGACGGCGGCGACGGCCTCGGGCATCGCGCCGAGGTGGACTGGGATGTGCTCGGCTTGCGCGACCATTCGACCCGCGGCGTCGAAAAGGGCAGTAGAGCAGTCCTGGCGCTCTTTGATGTTCGGGGAGTAGGCCCCGCGGATCAGGACCTGTCCCATCTCCTCGGCGATGCCTTCGAGCCGGTTCCGGAGGATCTCGAGCGTCACCGGATCGAACTCCCCGCTGTGTGTGGGTTCTGTCATCGGGTGTCGGTTTCGTGGGGTGTGTCAGTTTCGGGGCGGACGACGAGCGCGCCGGTGTCACGGACCGTCGCGGTCCACGCCGGCGGGACAACCGTCGTGCTCTCGGCCTCTTCGAGGACTGCCGGCCCGTCTATCGTCGTACCCGCAGGGGCGGCCAGCCGGTCGTGGACCGCCGCCTCGTGGGTCTCGCCGCCGAAGTCCACCGTCCGGGTGTCCAAGAGGCTGTCGCCGTCGGCGTCGTAGCGCGTCTCCGCGACCGAGCGCTCCGCGCGGGCGGTCGCCCGGAGGTTCACGAGTTCGACCGCGGCGTCCATCCGGTAGCCGTGGGCCTGCTCGTGTGCGGCGTGGAACCGCGACCGGACCGCGTCGGGGTCGAACGGACGGTCGATCGGAACCGTCAGCTCGAAGCTCTGTCCCACGTACCGGAGGTCGGCCTCGTGTTCGACCGCCGGGTCGGCCGCCGTCGACTCCGCGACCGCGTCGGCGGCGAGGTCGGTCACGACGGCCGCGATCCGTTCGGGGGTGGCGTCGTCGAGTCGAGTCAGGTGGGTGCGGACCCGGTCGTACCGCTCGTCGGCGTCGAGAAGTCCGTACGCGGAGAGTACCCCCGACGCCACGGGCACGATCACGGTCCCGATGTCGAGGTCGGCGGCGACACCCACGGCGTGCATCGGGCCGGCGCCGCCGAACGCGACCAGCCCGAACTCCCGGGGGTCGAACCCGCGTTCGACGGTGACCTCCCGGATCGCGCGGGTCATCTTCGCGTTCGCGACCCGGTAGACTCCTCTGGCCGCGGCGCGGGCGCTCCCGAGCCCTGCCTCGTCGGCGAGGTCCGCGAAGACCGCTTCCGCCGCCGCGACGTCGAGCGAGAGTTCGCCGCCGAGCGCCGTGGTCTCGCCGACGTAGCCGAGCACGACGTTCGCGTCCGTGACGGTCGGGTCGTCGCCGCCGTGCCCGTAACACGCCGGACCGGGATCGGCGCCGGCCGACCGGGGCCCGACCCGCAGTGCGCCCCCGGAATCGACCCACGCGATCGACCCCCCGCCTGAGCCGATGGTGTTGATATCGACCATGGGGGTCTTGATCGGAATCCCGTCGATGGTGGTGTCGGTGGTCCGCTCGGCGTCGCCGTCGCGGACCAGGCTGACATCACTCGAGGTCCCGCCCATGTCGAACGTGACGAACCCGGGGAGGTCGTCGGACGCCTGGATCGTCCGCGCCGCCCTGTCGGCGCCGACGACGCCCGCCGCGGGCCCCGAGAGCGCGGTCCCGACCGCGTGGGTGCGGACGGTATCGGCGGTCGCGACCCCGCCGTTGGACTGCATAATCCGCGGTTCGGGGATCCCCGCTGCCGCGGCCCGGTCGGTCAGGTTGCCCACGTACCGGTCGATCGCGGGCGTGACGTACGCGTCGACGACGGTGGTGGAGGTCCGCTCGAACTCCCGGAACTCCGGCAACACCGCGTGGGAGGCCGACACCGGCACGTCGAGTTCCTCGCGGAGCACCGCCGCGACCCGTCTCTCGTTTTCGGGGGTGACGTACGCGTGCAGCAGCGCGACCGCGACGCTCTCGACGTCCGCCTCGCGAAGCGTCGCCGCGAGGTCTCGGACCGCTTCCGGGTCGACCTGTCGCTCGATCCCGTCGGGCGTGGCGCGCTCCGGGAGTTCGTATCGCCGCGACCGCGGAACCAGCGGCGCGGGTTTCTCGTCGTGGAGGTCGTACAGCGCGGGTCGGTTCTGGCGCCCGATCTCCAACACGTCGCGGAACCCCTCGGTGGTGACGAGGGCGGTCCGCGCGCCGCTCCGCTCGAGTAACGCGTTGGTGGAGACGGTCATGGCGTGGGAGAACTCCGTGATCTCGGCGGGGTCGATCCCGGCCGCCGCGCAGGCCTTCTCGATCCCGGTGATCACCCCCTCGCTCTGGTCGGCGGTCGAGGGGACTTTCGCGGTTACGAGCGCCTCCGACTCGGTCACGAGCGTCACATCGGTGAACGTCCCGCCGACGTCGACGCCGACGCGTGGCGTCATACGGGTGCCGGACGCGGGGGGTGTCCACCGGCGTCCCGCGCGTGTCGGTTGTAGCGTCGTCGCATCCGGTACCGTATGACAGGGGAACACTCAAAAAGGATTGCTGTTCCACCGCTCGGGTCCGTGACCGTGTCGGGGCCTACGCTGTCCGCCTGGCTTCAGGGGCCTACGTTGTCCGCTCGGCTCCGGGGCCTGTGCTGTCTGGTCCCGACGTCGCGGTCGGCCGAGACGACAAAGTCTTCGACTGTGCGCCGTACCCCGCGCGGACTCGCATTCATACTGTCGACTATCGTCACGTGACGGATTTCGACACCCCGGGGTGTCGAAAATCTTCACGTAATTATAGCCAACAGTATCAGTAGAATCTGGTAGCCGACAGCCGATACACAATCTCTTTTTACATAGAAAAATCTCCCGTTATTTCTATGTACGAACAAAAATGTGGGGATTAAATGGGTATCGTATGATCTAAACCTCAATTTTCAGTAGTAATCACATCCGATATCGAGTGAGAGTATTAATTACCTGGTAATTTCATCTTCGAAATAATGCTCGACAAAGTTACCATCGACCAACTGGATCTGAGGCCGAAACTGATCCTCGCGTTCGTGCTCGTCGCCGTGTTAGTCGCTGTGACCGGAGCCGTTGGCTACACAGCGGTCGGCACTGTGGACGAGGAGGCGCACCTGATCGCCGAAGACGGAGTCAAGATGGACGCGTCAGCGGAGATGATCGTCGCTATCGAACAACAACGGGGTGCGGTACAAGCGGCCCAGCTCGGCGAGTCCGACGCACAGCAACAGTTCGACGACGCAAAGACGCTCTACACCGAGCAAGCAGAGCGATTGCGGGAGAACGAGTTGACCCCGGAACAGGCGGAGCGATTCGAGACCCTCCAGTCACAGCATCAGGAGTACAACGGCCTCGGCACGGAGTTCTTCGAGGCGAAGCGCGCCGGTAACGACGACCTCGCTGCACAGAAGGCGGCTCAAATGGAGGAACTGCGGGTCGGGATGGAGGAGGAGGCTCACGCCATCGAAGGATCGGCGCAGGAGGACCTCGAAGCCCAGGTGGCTGCTGCCGATAGCAACGCGCAGAGGGCACAACAAGAGGTTGTCGGACTCACAGTCGGTGCGTTCGTCTTCGCGATCGTGATCGGGCTGTTCGTAGCCAGACGCATCACGACGCCGATCAAACAGTTGACCGAGGCCGCCGTTGCGGCCAACAACGGGGACCTCACCACGGAGGTCGACGACCACGTCGAAGACGACGAGATCGGGCGGATGGTCACGGCGATCAAGGAGATGCAACGAAAGCTCCGCGCAGTCTTCAGTGACCTCGATTCTGTGAGCCGTAACCTCGAATCGGGGGATCTCCATCAGGATATCAACACCGACTACCCGGGGGAGTACGGGGAGATTATGGGACATCTCGACTCGGGGACCACCCAACTCACGACCAGCTTCGGGGAGATACAGGAGGCGAGCAATAGCCTTCGGACGGGCGACCTGGAGCAGACTATCGACTCCGACAGACCGGGGCAGTACGGTGCTGTCCTGAACGACCTCGAGGAGGGAACCGAGACGCTCTCGGACGCCTTCTCGCAGATCGCGACGGCGAGTGAGGGGCTGAAAACCAGACAGCTCGACCGTCGGTTCGAGACCGACTACCCCGGTGTGTACGGCAGCGTGTTGCAGGACCTCGAGGCGGGGATCGACCAACTCAGCGACAGCGTCGGAGCCATTCAGGACGTCGCCGACGAGGTGGCCTCCTCGAGCGACCTGATCGCGGAGAGCACCGAAGAGATCGAACAGGCGAGCCAACAGGTCGCCGGTTCGGTCGAGGAGATCTCCCACGGCGCAGACACCCAAAGCGAGAACCTCGGCCAGGTCGCGGCGGAGATGAACGACGTGTCTGCGACCATCGAGGAGATCGCCTCCTCGGCGGACGAGGTGACTTCGACGGCCGAGACCGCCGTCGAACGCAGTGAGATGGGCCAGGAGTACGCGGGCGAAGCCACCGAGGAGATCAACGCCATCGAAGCGCAGGCGGACGACGCGGTAGGGCAGGTCAAGACACTCGACGAGAAGATGGAGGAGATCGGCGACATCGTCGATCTGATCACCGGGATCGCCGAACAGACGAACATCCTCGCGCTGAACGCGTCCATCGAGGCGGCCCGGGCCGGGGAGGCCGGCGAAGGGTTCGCTGTCGTGGCAGACGAGATCAAAGGCCTCGCACAGCAGGTTAGCGACGCGACCACGGACATCGAAGACCAGATCGCGATGGTTCAGTCGACGGCTGGTGACACAGTCGACGGGATCGAGACGATGCGGAACCGGGTCGAACGGGGATCAGAGACCATCGAGGATACGATCGAGATGTTCGACGAGATCGCAACAGCGGTCGACGACGCCGAAGCGGGTATCCAGGAGATCAGCGAGGCCACCGAAGACCAAGCAGCGTCGTCGGAGGAGGTGGTTGCGATGGTGGACGAAGTGTCGAGCGTGAGCGAGCAGACCGCCGCAGAAGCGAGCGACGTCTCGGCGGCAACCGAAGAACAGACTGCCTCGGTGTCGGAAGTGAGCACTAACGTCCAACAGCTCTCCGAAATTGCGGCCACCCTCGACGACAACGTTTCGGAGTTCGAGACTCGGTCCCGAGGAAGGACGGCAGGCGGAGACGCCCGAACGGGGAGCGTGTCGGCCGTACCGCAGACTGACGGCGGCAACGACCACCGAACAGACGACGCCGGTTCGTCGCCGAAATAGCGTGTGATCGAAAGCCCGCGGTGGACGCCCCGCGGTTCATACTGTTGGCTATACCTACGTGAAGATTTTCGACACCGGTCGTGTGCCGGGGCGCGATACCCGACCGGGGCGCTGCGGGCCAGCGGGGGTGGAACGGGCCCTCCGACGACGGTGGCAAGGCCGTGAAGCCGCACCGGGCCGTCTCCTCACCATCGCCGCCGACCGTACTCCTGGCTACCCGGTCTCTTCCTGGGAGGCAGCGTCGGTCACGTACAGCAGTACCTGTTCTCCAGGAGTCAGATCGTCGACGAGGAGTCCGAACTCGTCGCGGCCGGCGAACGAACGAACCCGAGGGGCGGGAGCCGTTTCGTCGGTTCGCTCACAGACGAGTTCGAGCGTTCCAGCGTCGTCGGCCCGGAGTGTGAACTCCTGCATATTTCGATTACGGTGGTCCCAGGGATCAATGTACGCACGAATACGTGGGTCGGAGCCGGCTGCGCGACCACCGACCGAGGGAGACCACGTTCGTCGGGGCCACCAGCGAGGGTGTGTCTCCGAGCCGACACCCGGCTGCGGGCTCTCCCCGGACGTTCGCGGCCGTTGCTTCTATGCCCGAAAAACCACACTGGAAGCGTCCCAATACGAAAGGGCGACACGCCGATCAGGTCGGTCTGAACCACCAGCAGTCCGGACGTATTTGTGTGATACCGCGGGAAGCATCCCTGTGCGCGAAACGATAGACGAACGAACAGTACACGGGTGCAAGGCTACGTTGGTGTTCGACACCGGCGGTCCGGTCGGCAGTGATCATTTGTTGATCGTCAAACCGATCGATGTCGACTCGGAGTGGGTGGTAAACCGGTGGTTCTACTTCGACGAACAGACCGAGGCGTACATGTGGAACTTCGGCGAGAAGATCTGTGCCGACGTGGAGTATCGACGTCGATCCTTGGAAGAGACGGCGGACTGGAAGCGCGTTGCCAACCTGTACGAACCGCTTGCTCGTCGGCTCTTCGACGAACTATCCCGTTCTGAACGAAGTGACTTTCCGGTTATGAACGACGACTCCCGGCACGATTCCGGAAAGTTGGAGTCGCTTTGCGAGGAGTTGTTCGAGGAGATCAGAGCCATCGTGCGGCAGGGAACGGACAAGCACCCGGAGGCAGTCTACGACGAGAAGAAAGTCGAGCTACACCGGTGGCTCGCCGACGCGTCCGAGTGATTCGATCCGAGGGCCTCCGCCCCGGATACGCCGGCCACTCTCGGGTCGTGGTCACGTGGCGGTCGAAACGGAGACGGCATCAGAACTGCTCACACTCCAGGGCTCGGCGGTTCTCCCGACTGCACAGGACCCCCCGGATAGCCGTCGGGGTGTCTACAGTCACACGCAGGAACGGTCGTACTGCCCGATCGTACTGGTCACGGACACACTGTTCGTCGCTACGGCTAGCCAGCTCTCGGGCGTGCAGAAGTGTCGATACAGTCATATCATTCCGCGTAGATATACACCCATGTACAGATACCTGAAAGGAGTAGCGAGCCTGACTGTGGGGGCACTTGGACTCATCACAGTCGGGATCGGCGTGACGGAACTGCTCGCCCCATACGTCTGGCCCTCGTCGATGCTCGGACTGCCCATCGGGACCGTGTTCGGTGTTGCACTCGTCGCCCTCACGTATCTGGGTCTCACATACTGGGAGGAGCGAGGGGCAACTGGAGCGGCGTCCCGGGATACAGTACGCCAGTTCTGGACGACGACAGCGGGATTCCTCGGCTTCGTCGCCGGTGGCGGACTTGCTGTGGTCGTCTCGACGCAGGTCACGGGCCTCCTGTCTGCGATACTGTTTGTCGGACTCCCGGTCGGACTCGTCTCGGGTGCCCTCGCGGCGTCTCTCGTCTTCCGACGTGACTGGGAACGCCGGCCCCCACCCGCTTCGCCGGTCTGATACCCCCACTGTGCCTCGCGGTACGTCTCCGAGGACGCAGTCGGACTGCACTGCGACCCGTCCGTACTGTCGGTCGTCGGTGGTCTCGGACCTGGAGTTTCGACCGGGAGTGTAGTAGACCCGGCAGAAGTGAAACTCGCACCTCTGCAACTCGACGACAGTCGCGTGTGTGGTTCTCGTCGGGAGCCGTCTCGTCGGCGGCGAATTCGTCAGGCGGTTTCTCGAAACACTACCAGGCGCGCTTCGACCGTTGTCGGCCGGTCATCCCGAACAGGAAGGTCGTTATCGAGAGATCGGATTCACCGATAAATGCAGTGTGAACCACCACAACTCTCGGAGGCGGTGAATCTGCGGTCGGTTCGGTTGCCGTGCGCGAACCCACCGGGTGTATCAGTTCCGTTCACCAGCAGACACGACAGCTATTCGTTTTCGAGGGCGTCGTAGATGTCGCGGTTCTCGTCCCGATCAGCCTTGGCGACGCGCAACACGAGTTCCCGACGAATATCATCCATCACGTCGTCGAGTGGTGTTTGTTCGCTTGTTCCCTCCTCTGCCGCCATATACAGTTCTCGACCACGAATCCCGTTAATCGTACGGGTCCGACGATTCGTCGATACGGTCGTCGATGAGATAGCGACGTATCCCCGGTAATTCGAAATGTACGCCCGGAACACTACCGGGTGAGAATCTACTCGTAGGCTCGGTGGAAGTGAAACGGACTGGAGCACGAGTATCCCGCGACCGAGCGGTCCGAAGGACCCGGAAGGTCGCCGGTTCACTCGCGCGAACGAACGTGAGCGCGAGGCCAAGGAAGGGGCGAAGCCCCTGACGTAGGCTTTTGGTCGAGCTTTTACAAGCGAGCGACGCAGTCGCTCGCGCAGTAAAAGGTCGAAGTGTACGCCCGGAACACTACCGGACGAGTTTCTACTAGTAGGCTCGGTGAAAGTGAATCGGTCTCCCACTGTCGGGGACTTCGGCACAGCAGTACATTCATTACATCAGCACACTAAATATCGTGTATGCCCGTTCGTATCGAGGAGTTCGAAACAGGAGACCTACCAGACGGGCCGAGCGTCCCCGAGCAGGTGCTCGTCTACCTGCATACGAATCGGGACAAGGCGTTCACCCGCTCGGAAATTGCGACCGGAATCGAAGAAGATCCGAACACGGTTGGAACCGCTCTCTCTCGGCTGAAACAGCGCGATCTCGTCCGACACAAAGGGGAATACTGGGCGGTAACTGAGGATTTGAACCGTGTTCAGGATGCGTACGATCTCCATACAGTGACGGAGACACTTGACGGCGAGGATGGGGGCATCGATCCGGACGACTGGGACGCCGTCGCTCCAGTTGAGCCCCATCCGAGTGAACGGGAGTAATAGATGCAACCGACACGAGGGGATGTCGTTCGGAGTTCCGACCCGTTCAAGCTGGGCGAGGACCGCCAGCGTCCGTGGTCGATCGTCAATAACAGTTCACACCCGTTCGACGACGAGCAGTTCCTTGGAGTCGCCATCTCGACCAAGGAGTACGATGACTCGGTTGCGTTGAGTTCCGACGCGTGGGATGTTGGCGGTGTTCCGCGCGAGTCGTTCGTCTCCCCGTGGGCAGTCCACTCGCCGCGGATCGAAGATCTAGCGGCGTGGCAGGGCCGGGTAACCGACGAGTTCACAGATGCCGTCGTCGATGAGATAGCGACGTATCTCCGGTGATTCGAAATGTACGCCCGGAACACTACCGGGCGACAATCTACTAGTAGGCTCGGTGGAAGTGTATTATTTGTTTTAAGGCACTCAGACGCGTTAAATCAACATATTTACTCAAACCCACGGATCGAGTTCCTCACGTCCACCAAACAAATCTCGATTCTGGTACGAGTCGGTCATTGTAATAAGACCGGCTGCAACCTGATACGCCGGCATCGTATCATCGTAGAGGAGAACAATGCCCGAGTGAACGTCAGATGGTAATCCGCCGAAATCTTTCACGTCACTCGTTACGATGATCAGTTTGTGGTCTCGGGCATACGGAAGGACATCGGCTTCATCGTCAGCCCCCTGCCAGAGCGCATCGCGGACGTGCTCAGCGTGGATTTCTTCCTTCTCCAGATACGTCGCCGTTTTCGGGTCGATGTTTTCGTCCAGTAGAAAGCGCCACCCGCTCATTTCAGGCGGCGTCCGGATCGACGCCTTCGGGACGATCGATTGACTCTCGGAAGTCCGCTATCGCGTCTTCTCGCTCTTGTTCGACCTCACGCATCTCCCGCGGGTGATCGTGATAGTACGCCAGCGCGTGATACACGTCGGCCACGTCGAGATCGTACCGATCGGCCACAGCTTCGGGGTCTTCGTCACGTTTTTCCACGAGGGCGTACACCTGACGGACGCTTATTCGGCGGCCGCCCACGTGTGGTTCGCTCATAAGTTCACGTGCAATCCGTCGGGTGTCTCCCTCAGACATACCTACACGTTGCTGCTACTCCCGCAAAAACATACTGCTGGTCTTACAATGAATGGAATGTACGCCCGGAACACTACTGGGCGACAATCTACTAGTAGGCGTAATGGAAGTGAAACCGACTGGAGCACGAGTATCCGGCGACCGAGCGGTCCGAAGGACCCGGAAGGTCGCCGGTTCACTCGCGCGAACGAA
>ERZ1034517.215-NODE-215-length-15432-cov-14.989075_pt1 | contig 15432 bp, 13 predicted proteins | sample MGYA00520599_ERZ1034517 | MGnify/ENA primary metagenome ERZ1034517 (study PRJEB33760, sample SAMEA4777701) | hypersaline lake metagenome | biome: hypersaline environment; feature: brines | place: Spain | collected 2012-08 | depth 0 m ...
GACAGCGGCACGAGGCCCTCACGCGTCAGATACGTTCTTACGCTGTATCGGATCGTATAGAACGATCTCCCTCCTGAGGGGATCTCAGCGGTTTCACATAGATGCAAGGAGGAAGCCCACGAGTTTACTCGTGGGAGGAATCCGACTCCGTTCCTCAGAAGGTCCGGGTGCGAGAATCGAACCCGCGTCTCAGCCTCCACAAGGCTGAAGGATAGTCCACTACCCTAACCCGGACACGCACTCTGAGATATCGCGTTTCGACTCATAACCGTTACGACTCGCCGTCGGCCCGGGCGACCGCGGGACGAGTTTATGTACCGGCGCGGGCCACTGACTGTCATGTACTCACCGGACTGGACGCCGACCCGGTCGACCCACCTCGACGGGACGACCGACCTCGGGGGTGTGGTGTGACCGACGCGCGAGCGGCCGAACTCGAGTCGCTCGCCCGGGCGCTGGTCCAAATTCCGACGGAGAACCCCCCTGGTGCGGAGTCTGCGGCCGCGTCGTTCGTCTTCGACTGGTTCGAACGCGAGGGGATCGACGCGACTTTGCTCTCCGACCCGGACCCCGATCGGCGGCAGGTCGGGGCCCGAATCGGCGAGGGCGGACCGACCGTCGTGTTGAACGGTCACCTCGACGTGGTGCCGGCCGGCGACACCGACGCCTGGTCCGTCGACCCGTACGCCGGGGTCGTCGAAGACGGTCGGCTCTACGGCCGTGGTAGCGCCGACATGAAGACCGGGGTGGCGCTCGCGATGCTCGTCGCCCGCGATCTCGCGCCCGCGATCCGCGACGGAACGTACACCGGGTCGGTGGTCGTGCACGCGGCGATGGGCGAAGAGACCGCCGACCCGGGGACAAAGCGGCTCCTCGAGCGGGGGTTCGACGGCGACTACGGCATCGTCTTAGAGCCGACCGGCCTCCGCGTCGCCACGAGCACCAAGGGGCTCGCGGTGTACCGACTCACCGTACCCGGCGTCGCGACGCACGCGAGCCAGCCCGACGCGGGCACGAACGCCATCGACGCCGCCCGTCCCGTCCTCGAGGCGATCGACGCGTACGACGCCAGCCTGCGCGAGCGCGAGGGATCGCTGTGTGGCGGAGCGTTCGCGACGGTGACCGAGATCGAAGCCGGAACCGGGTCAAATCTCGCGGTGATTCCCGATCGTGCCGAGTTGGTCCTCGACCGACGAGTGCTCCCCGGCGACAGCCTCGAATCGGTCGACGCCGAGATCGAGGCGTTGGTCGACAGAGTGCGAGCACGACGCGACGTCGACGTGCAGTGGACGCGGATCCAGACGTATGCGGCCTCCTCGATACCCGTCGACCACCCGCTGGCGCGGGCGCTCCGAGAGCGCTCGGTGGCGGCGGTGGGCGACGACGACCTCGGTGCAGACGACGTGGGTGCACCGTGGGGAATCGAGGCGGCGACCGACGCCCGAAACTTCTGTGTCGACGCGGGCGTGCCGGCAGTCACCTGGGGACCCGGCGACCTCGATCAGGCACACACGGTCGACGAGTCGATCGACCTCGCGGAGGCGACGGTCGCACGCGACGTGCTCGAAGCGACCGTCCGCGAGCTCATCGCGTGACGGCGGAGTGTGGGTCGCTGTCGCGTACGCCAAGCGATCGCGGGCGAACGAGACCGTGCGCTTTGGAGTGGCCTCGGTACTCATAGGGCTCGTCGTCGCTGGTGCCGAGGCAGCTCGGAGCGGTGGATCGTCATCGGCCGACGGGTCGTACGGGGTCGAGAATAAAAGCCGTGGGGGGATGGTCGGCGGGTGGCGGTTCGGCGGTGCGTCGGATCCGGCCGTGGGTCACTCGGTGCCGTGACGTGATCCAGCGTAGGCGTTCCACCGGTCGGTGCCGTTCGGGATTCGCCGGGTGTCGGTCGAATCGAACGTCGCGGGCGCGTGTGCGACCGCCTCGGCCGCCGTCGGCAGGTCGTCGTCCGTGCGATTCGTCTCTGGCAGATCGTCGACGGCGGTCGCGCCCGTCGTCTCGAGCGTCGGCCGCGGGTCAGTCGTGTACTACGGATGCCACGACTATGTATTCGCCCCTATTCATAATAATCTTTCGTAATAGTACGCCGCGTTTCGACATTCTGAGAACGCGCGAAACGCGGTTGCGATACCCTGTGTAGAACGGTACATGGTCGAGACGAGAGCGTCCACCGGGTCGCGGTCGGCAGACGGCCGGCGGTTCGAGGTGTTCGTCCGGGAGACCGCTGCGGAGTCGCTCCGGCACGTAGGTACCGTCGCGGCACCGACACCGGAGACGGCACACGAGGAGGCGGCCGCGCTCTTCGGGTGGACCGCCCGGGACATCTGGGTGTGCCCGACGGAGTCGACACATCGGTACACGACCGAGCCACTCGCTGCCGACGATACGAAGGGCTCCGCCGCGGGCGACGCCGGGGAGTCGCACGCGGAGTCGACCCGAGCAGCGCCGGCGACGGAGTCGAGTGAGGGACGCCGATGATATCCGTGAGCAAGCTGCTGTGCGGGCTCGACGCCGAGGGCGACGGGCTCCGGTACGACGCGGCCGACGAGTCCTCGAAGCCACAGATCACCGAGGACCGACAGCGGCGACCGGTCGTGGTGTGGAACGCGACCAAGCAGTGTAACCTCGCCTGCGAGCACTGTTACGCCGGGGCCGACTGCGAACGCGCCCCTGGTGAGCTCTCGACGGCCGAGGGACGAGCGCTGATCGACGACCTCGCCGACTACGGCGTGCCGGTGCTGTTGTTCTCCGGCGGAGAGCCGTTGGTCCGTGAGGACCTCTCGACGCTCGTCGCGTACGCCGCAGACCGCGGCATTCGCCCCGTCCTCTCGACGAACGGGACGCTACTCACCCGCGAACGGGCCCGTGCGTTGCGCGACGCCGGACTCAAGTACGCCGGCGTCTCCGTCGACGGGCTCCGCGACCGAAACGACCGGATCCGCGGACAGACCGGGGCGTTCGACGCCGCGGTCCGTGGGATCGAGGCGTGTCTCGACGTCGGACTCAAGACCGGACTCCGGTACACCATCACCGAGCACAACGTCGAGGACCTCCAGGGGGTCGTCGACCTCCTCGTCGACGTCGGCGTCGACCGCTTCTGTTTTTATCACCTCGATTACGGCGGCCGCGGCGCGGACATCGCCGACGCCGACCTCTCGCCCGAGGCGACCCGCGAAGCGGTCACGCAGCTGTGTGACCTCACCCGGGCGTATCACGACCGAGGCGAGGCCATCGAGACGCTGCTCGTCGGGAACTACGCCGACGCGGGCTACCTCGTCGAGTACGCCGCTCGAGAGATCGGCACCGATCAGGCGGCCGCAGTCCGACAGTACCTCGAACGCAACGGCGGCGACCCGACCGGCGAGCGCGTCGCCGACGTCGACCCCGTCGGAAACGTCCACCTCACGCAGTTCTGGCAGGGGTACGCCCTCGGCAACGTCCGTGATCGTCCGTTCGGGGCGATCTGGGAAGACGAGTCGAACCCGTTGCTGTCCGCACTCAGGGCGCGTGAGCGTCACCTCCAAGGACGGTGTCGTGAGTGTGCGTATCAGGACATCTGCCGGGGGGGCTCACGACTCCGGGCGCTCGCCGAACACGACGACCCGTTCGCTCCCGACCCGAAGTGTTACCTTCGCGAGCGAGAACGCGAGGCGGGACTCACGACGGAGCGCTCGACCGGCGAGTCGGCGGCAGACTGATCGGCGGGCCGCTGGCGTCTCGGAGACCGTGATGGGTCAGGACGGTGCGTGCAGCGTCGGCAGCGGTCCGCGGTTCAGTCCTCGGATTCGGGCGCGGGCTCCGGCTCGGCTGCGCCCGTGTCGTTCTCCATGCCCTCTTCGGAGCGAGCGGCGACCAGCGCGCCACTGGCGACACTGTACAGCGGCTCCTCCGGCGAGCGAACCCCGCTAATCGAGAACGGGATGTTCGCGTCCGCGAGGTGGTCTGCAAAGAGGTCTTCGAACCCGTTCGGGCTTGAGGTGCCGCCCGTGACGACGACGGGGACGTCGAGGCCCTCTTCGATGTCCTCTTCGTCGACCTCGCGGGTGAGGTTCTCGATCACGTAATCGAGCATGTTCTCGTAGTAGATCGCGAGCGCGCCTTCGACGCCGCCGACGTCGGTACGGAAGTCAAGCTCGAAGTCGTCCTCTTTGATGCTCGTCACCTTGTCGACCGGCGTTCCCGTCGCCTGAGCGGTCTGCTCGTCGATCCAGTCGCCACCGCGGGCGATCGAGAACTTCATCACGGGCACGGCGTAGTACGCGAGACAGACGTTCGTCATCCCGGCACCGAAGCTGACTCCAAGGCCGGTGAAGTTGTTGTCGGCGAGTTCGGAGTAGATGACTGCCATCCCCTCGTTGATCGGCTCGGGGTCGTAGCCGATGTCGCCGAGCATCGACTCCAGCGTCTTTTCGTGATACAGCGTCGTGAGCGGCGAGTCGATCGGGTCTGCCGGACTCGAGTAGAACAGCCGCTCGTTCGGCCGGTTCGGCTGACCGACGACCTGCTCCGTGATGAGTTTGATCATGGGGATCGCCGAAGACTCGTCACTCGAGAGGATCCCGCGCTGCATCGGCCGTCGCGTCTCCTTGTTGAAGATGTTCGCGAAGTTGAGCGCGTCGTCGCCGACGACGTACACCTTGTCGTCTTTCCGAATGTGGAGCACGTCGCTCCGCGCGAGCATCTGTTCTGCCATGTCGCTGTACTCGATCTCGACGAACGAGTTGCGTTGCTGTACGAACACGGTCTCGGACCCCTCTTGTCGCCCCGAGATGATGTTCATCGTCCCGACGTCCAGGCCTTTGGCCATGGCGGGCCGTACCGCGGCTCACGGCATAAACGTTCGTACGACGAACCGCCGTCAGGCGTGCGACGGAGACGCCGCGATCCCGCGCAGTTTATGCCGCGCCCGTTAGTTGACCGAACCAGCGTGGGTGACACACTCCGCGGGGTACTCGAACTCACCCGTCCGGCGAACTGCGTCGCCGCCGGCGTGTTGACCGCGACCGGCGCGTTCGTCGCCGGCGTGGGAGGTGCACTCGTGGCCGCCGGACTCGCGGTCGCGACGACCGCCGTCGCCGTCGCCGCCGGCAACGCAGTGAACGACTACTTCGACCGCGAGATCGACGCGATCAATCGCCCGGACCGACCGATCCCGCGCGGAGCGGTCTCACCCCGTGGTGCCCTCGCGTTCTCTGTGGCCCTCTTCGTGAGCGCGGTCGGACTCGCGGCGTCGCTGCCGCCGGCTGCGCTCGGACTGGCCGCGGTCAACCTCGTCGCCCTGCTCACGTACACGACGGTGTTCAAGGGAACGCCGGGGCTCGGTAACGTGCTCGTCTCGGCGCTCGTCGGATCGACGTTCCTCTTCGGTGGGGCCGCCGTCGGCCGCCTCGACGCCCCACTCGTCCTCGCCGTGCTCGCAACACTCTCGACGCTCACCCGCGAGATAATCAAAGACGTCGAAGACGTCGCCGGGGACCGCGAGGAGGGGCTCACCACGCTCCCGATCGCGATCGGTTCGCGTCGAGCGTTGTGGGTGGGCGCCGCGTCGCTTGGCGCGGCGGTCGTCGTCAGCCCGCTGCCGTACCTCCTCGGCACCTTCGGCGCCGCCTACCTCGTCGTGGTCGCGCTCGCCGACGCGACGATGCTCTACGCGTGGTACGAGAGCTTCGGCGACCCCGCGGCCGGCCGCGCCCACTTCAAGTACGGGACGTTCCTCGCGACGATCGCCTTCGTCGTCGGACGGGCGGCGCTGCTGGTGTGAACACGACGGCGGCGACTCGCCGACGACGTGGTGCGGCCGCTCGCGGCACGAGACTGCAGAAGATCGCTCGACGGCGGGCTCAGGTGACGGTCACGCGACGTTGAATCCCTTCTCGCGGAGGAACTCCTCCACACGACCCGAGTGGTTCCCCTGGAGTTCTATCGAGCCGTCCTCGACGGTGCCACCACAGGCGAACTTCGACTTCAGGTCCGACGAGAGTGAACTCATGTCCACGTCCTTCGGATCGAACCCTTCGATTATCGTTACCTCCTTTCCGTACCTGCGCTCGTCGATGCGGATGCTGATCTGCTGGGACTCTTTCGCGACGTCTTCACAGACGCAGAGTTCCTCGGGCAGCCCGCACGTCGAGCAGACTTCCGACATTACAGCCCGAGAGTACAGGGTGACCGTATTAAATAGTGTCGGGACCCCGCGAGACGCCCGATTTCGACGGTCTGATCCGGGCTCGTCTGCGTGAGCTTCCAGACGACGCCGGCTCTGACCGACTCGTGACCCCGTCACCGGCTCACGAGCGTGCGAGGAGCCGACCGAGGACCGGCGTCGACTCGAGTGCGAGCCGTCGGACGGTTCGCCTGGCGTCGGCCGCCTCTCGACGGCTCACCGTCCCCGCGTACGCGGCGCGCTCGTACGCCTCACCCACCGCGTGTACCCGCTCGTCGACGCCGACGGACCGAAGCGCGTCGAGGTAGTCGCGCGGCGTTTCACCCGGACGTCGTGCCCGATACCGGCGAGCGAGGAGCCGTTCGAGGTCGTCGAACGCCCGGACTGCGTCGGCGTGTGGCGTCCCCGACCGCCCCAGCGTCCGAAGCCGGATCGCGTGGTACGCCCGGCCGGTAACTCCGAAGCGACGTGCGCTCGCCCCGACCACGACGACGACCACGAGCCAGTAGCCGACCGTCTCGGGGGCAGGAAGCGACGGTCCCCCCGCCGACCCGGTCGACCCGTCGGTCGGCGTCGCGCTCGACCCGAACGCCGACGGGAAGGGATTCTGTTCGCCGGGTGCCGGCCCACTCGTCCCGTTCGACTCGGCCGTCGAGCCGGTCGAGGCGTTCGGTGTGGCCCCGTCGGTCTCGTTCGGCGCGGTCGCGTCCGCCGTTGGACGATCGGCCGGCTCCTCCTCACGGGTCGTGACGATGCCGCCTTCGGTGCGAGCGGTGTCGATGTCGTCGACGCCGTCTGCCCGAGCCTCGGCGAGACGCACGCGCTCGGCCCGGTCGCGCCCGGCCGCCGGCGTCGGGTCGAACTCGACCCAGCCGTGCTCGGGAACGTACACCATCACCCACGCGTGGGCGTCCTGTCCGCGCACGACGTACTCGGTGTCGCTCACCGCCTGGCCGCTGTCATACCCCGTCGCGAGCCGCGCTGGCACGCCCTGTGAGCGCAACATCACGGCCATCGTCGTCGCGAAATACGTACAGTACCCCGCGTCCATCTCGAAGAGGAACGCGTCGGCGACGTCCCCGGTCGGCTGGTCCACCGACAACGAGTAGGCGTACTCCGTGGCGAAGTACTCCTCTAGTGCGACCGCCTGGTCGTACGGGGTCTCTGCGCCCGCCTCCTCGAGGATCGCGGCCGTACGCGTCCCGACCCGGTCGGGCGTGCTCTCGGGAAGCTGGGTGTACCGCTCCTCGATGGCCGCCGGGTAGTCGGTACCGGCTTCGCGGAGGGATGCGGGCGACGGGTCGATCACCGCACTCTGGACCGTCACCGTCTCACCGGGACGCAGCGAGACCCCGGGACGGATCGTCCCCCGCTCGTCGACCTGGGCGGTCTGCGTGAGCGCCCCCTCGACCGACACCGCCTGCCACGGAGCAGGGACCGTCTCCCGCTCGGTCTCTATCGTGACCGACGACTCGACGCGCGTCGACGCTCCCGGCGGGCCGGCCAGCGAGCCGTTCAGCGGGACCGTCTCTCCAGACCGCACCCAGCCGTCGCCGGTGTAGGTGTCGTACGACCCGGTGTGCCAGTTCCGCTCTACGGGACTCGATATCGTGAATCGAACCGCCGGTGAGAGTCGGGTCGTGCCGACGACGGTGAGTTCGTCGCCTTCGACCAGCGTCGACTCTATCGCTGGCGTCCCCCGCTCGACCGCCCACGGCTGGGCCGTGCCGGCAGGGACGAGCGTGACGGTGGCGCTCGCGAGCACCATGACCGCGAGCACCGTCGCGAGCGTCCGCCCGTGGCTCCGGAGGCCGCCGGCCGTCGTCAGCGTCGACGTCCCCGCGGCGACCGCCACGCCGACGACCCCGGCGAGCGTCACGGCGACGCCGGCGTCGCCGGTGAGCACGAAGAAGCCGAGCGTCCCCCCGGCGACGGCGGCCCCCGAGACGTGGCGGCCGCGCCCGGCGAGGTACGCCGTGAGAAACGCCGGCGCCGGCGCGAACACGAGGACCCACACGTCGACGAGTACGAGCCGCAGCACCGAGAGACCGGTCAGGAGCGAGACGACGTCGAACGCGATCGCCGGGACCGACTCGAGCGCCACCTGACTGCCGGGGATCGCCGCGTAGTAGCCCAGGAGGCCAGCACCCGCGAGAGCCGCCGTCAAGCGGACGGCGGTCCGTGGCGCGACGAGTCGCGCGAGACCGACTCCCACCCCGACGGCGACCGCGACGACCGCGAGGAGCCGACCGGTCCCACCGACGACGTCGGTGATCGAGGCGAACACCCGGACCACCGCGAGGAGGACGACGGCGACCCCGACCGACGCGGGCGACGCGAGGCCCGCCGGGACGACGCCTTCGACCTCGTCCGGACCGGCTCCGCTCGTCGGGGCGGGCACCGTGCCCGATGCGGCCGACCGATCGTTCATTGTGTGGCCCTCCGGCCGTCGTTCGAACGCACTGCCGTCTCGGGGTCGAGCGTCGCGTCGGCGAGTTCGGAGAACGAGAGCGCGTGCTCGGGGGTCTGGACCTGCACGTCCTCGCCGGTGGCGACGAGGCGGACGGCTGCCGCGTCCGTGTCCTCGACGGCACCCGGACCGGCCCGCGCCGCCGCCTCGAGCAGCGCCCGTCTCCCCCGTGGTCCGGGGTCTGCGGCGACGTCGTCGCCCGGTAGCGTGACGTCGACGCCGACGCCGTCGCGGAGGAGCGCGAGCCCGAGACTGGCGACCGCACTCGCGAGCGCGTCGGCCGCGTCGTCGTCGGCCGCGAGTCGCGTCTCGCCGGCGATCGACACACGTCGCCGGTCGGTCTCGGCGGCGAACGACTTCACGACGAGCTCGCTCCGCTTCGCCGTGGTCGGCCAGTGGACGTCGCGCAGGGCGTCTCCACGGGCGTACTCGCGAAGCCGGTCGAACGCCTCTCGCTGTCGACTCGCGTCGAGTCCCTCGCCGCCGGACAGCCGTCGACGAAACCACACCGGAACCGAGTGAACCGGCGGGTACACCGTGACCGTGTCGCGACGAGTGAGGTGGAACTGCCGGCAGTAGAGCCCGAACACGTCGGTCGCCTCGAGTCGGGTCGGACCGACTCGGTGGATCCCCCGCTCGTCGTAGCGGACGTGGTAGCTGGCGGGAGACTCGCCGACGGTCGTCCGTGCCCTCGCGTCGAGAGTCGCCTCCTGGCTGCCGCCCTCGCGGCCGACACGGGGCTCGCCGTCACCGCCGAGCGCGACGAGTCCCTCCGTGAGTCGGTCACGCACGGACGCGAGGTACGGGCGGCCGACGTCGGTGCCGGGGGGATCACCCGTGAACTCGACCGTGACCGTCCGCGCTTCGCCAACGAAGCCGTCGGTGAGTCCGGTTCGACGCACGCCCGGCGGGTCGATCCCGCGGAGCTGGACGAACCCGGCCGCCAGTGCGACGAGCCCCGGAACCACGACGGCGTTGAGCGACCGACCGCCGGCGGTGACCGCTGCGACCGAGGCGACGACGCAGACCCCGGCGACGAGCCGTCCCCGCCGCGTGAGCGAGACGCCGAACACGGGTTCACTCCACCGGGACGCGGTCGAGCGCGTCCTCGACGACGTCTCGTCCGTCCGCTGCGCCGCGTTCCGTCCGAATCCGATGGGCGAGCACGGTCGGCGCCTCGGTCTGGACGTCGTCGGGGATCACGTACTCGCGACCGTCGAGGACGGCGCGCACCTGTGCGGTCCGGACGAGCGCCAGACTGCCGCGCGGGCTCACCCCGAGCGCCGCGTTGGCCCGGGTGTGCTCGGCGAGTCTGGCCACGTACCGCCGGACCGGCTCTCGGACCGTGACGGCGGCGGCGGTCGCCGTGAGTCGCCGTACGTCCTCGAGCGACGCCACCGGCTCGACCGCGTCGACCGGGTGGTCGCCGACGGTCCGTTCGAGGATCGTCGCCTCCGCGTCGACGTCGGGGTACCCGAGTCGGATCTTCTTCGTGAACCGGTCGACCTCCGCCACCGGGAGCTCGTAGGTTTGCCCCGGCTCGACGTCGTTCTGGGTCGCGATCACACAGAAGGGGTCGGGCAGTCGCCGCGTGTCGCCGTCGGTCGTCACCTGCCGTTCTTCCATCGCCTCGAGCAGCGCCGACTGCGTCTTCGGCGGCGCACGATTGATCTCGTCGCCCAACACGACGTTCGCGAACACTGGCCCGGGTCGGAAGTCGAACTCGTCAGTTTGCTGGTCGAACACGTTGACCCCGGTGACGTCTGCGGGCAGCAAGTCCGGGGTGAACTGGACCCGCTTGAACGAGGCGTCCACAGAGCGTGCGACCGTCTTCGCGAGCGTCGTCTTTCCGACACCAGGGACGTCTTCGACGAGCAGGTGTCCACGGGCGAACAGCGTAACGAGGACGTGCTCGACCGCACGCGACTTGCCGACGATCACCGACTCGACGCTCTCGACGAGCCGATCGACGAGCGTCGTCGCCTCGCCGATCGGGAGGGCGTCACGCTCGTCGAGTGCCACGGGCGGGGACGGTGGGTCGACCGACGTCGGGTCGCTCATCGGCTGCGTGTCACCCGTCCGCGCCAGACACCGGTCGCTCGCCGTTCGTCTCGGTCCACGTGAACACGACGCATAAGTGTATGACCTCCGTACGACGAGGAGCGGCATAGGCGTTCCGCCGGTGGAGACGGTCGGGGCGCGAGGAGCGGTCGGACGACCGGCTCAGCGACCGCAAACGTTCTGGCCGATGGGCTCGCCGAACGACTCCGCGCCGGTGACGGGATCGCGCTCGTAGGCAACGGAGCCGCGAACGAGCGTCAGCTCGGGGAAGACGCCCGCACGCCCCTCGAACGGGGTCCAGCCGCACTTCGCGTGTAGTGCCCCGGCTTCGATCTCGCGCGACGTCGAGAGGTCGACGAGCACGAGGTCCGCGTCGGCCCCCTCGACGATGCGACCCTTCTGTTCGAGTCCGAAGATCGACGCCGGATTACTCGCGGTCACGTCACGGACCCGCTCGAGCGAGAGCGTCTCGTCGCGGACCGCCGCCAACAACAACGGGAGCATCGTCTCGACGCCGGGCACGCCGCTCGGCGCGTCGGCGAGCGCGGCCGTCTTCTCGGCGACCGTGTGTGGCGCGTGGTCGGTCGCGACGACCGCCACGTCACCCCCACGGAGTCGGTCGAAGAGCGCAGCGCGCCGTGACTCGGTCCGAAGTGGTGGGTTCATTCGTCCGAACGTGCCGAGGCGGTCAGCGTCCGCTCGGGACAAAAAGAGGTGGTGAGGCGTCACCTCGCAGGTCGCCGCGACCCCTCTTTCGACCGCCTCGGCGACCGCGTCGACGCCGGCCGGCGTCGAGGTGTGTGCGACGTGCAGCCGCGATCCGGTAGTTTCGGCGACCGAGAGCGCGTGTTCGACGGCCGTCGCCTCCGCCTCGGCCGTCCGGTACGCAGACCACGCGTCCGCGCGCGCCGCCGTGCCGACGCCGCCGAGGTCGCCGTCGAGTGCCGACGCGTCGAACCGCGTCGCGTCCTCGGCGTGGACCGTCACGGGCACGTCGCGCTCGGCGGCGGCCGCCGTCGCGGCCGCGAACCGGTCGGCGTCGATTCCCATCTCGCCGGTGGAGTCGGCGAGGAAGACCTCTCCAAGCGCGAGAATCGGGGCGTTGAGCAGTCCGTCAGGATCCCACTCTGGGGTGACGCCGCCATTGATTCCGTAGTCGACGAGTGAGTCAGCTGCGAGCTGTTCTTTCGCGGTGACCGCCTCTGCGTCGATGGTGGGGGGGTCGGTGTTCGGCTGGTCGACCACGGTCGTCACTCCGCCGGCAGCCGCGCTCTTCGACCCGGTCGCCCACGTCTCCTTGTGTGCGCCGCCGGGCTGACGGAAGTGGACGTGGACGTCTATCGCGCCCGGTAGGAGGTGGGCCCCCTCGGCGTCGACGACCCGGTCGGCTCCGGCCGGGTCGAGGTCCGTCTCGACGGCGGCGATTCGTCCGTCCTTGATGCGGACGTCACGGACCCGCCCGTCGGCCAACGTCGCGCCAGTGATGAGCATCGGCGGGAGGTCGCGGCGCGTCGCGTATAAACCGTGCCGATCCCGGCGTGCCGCGTCGCTCCGATACGGTTTTGACCCGGCCGCCGGAACGGCCGATAGATGCTGTCCCGACAGTTCGTCCGGGAGAATCCCGAGACCGTCCGTGAGGCGCTCGCGAACAAGGGCGTCGACGTGGACCTCGAGCAAATTCTCGACGTCGACGCGGAGTGGCGCGAGCTCAAACAACGGGGCGACGACCTCCGTCACGAGCGCAACGAGGTCTCTTCGACGATCGGCGAGCTCAAACAGGCCGGCGAGGAGGCGGCCGCACAGGAGGCGATCGAGCGCTCGAGCGAGCTCAAATCCGAGCTACAGGCGATAGAGGCGCGCGCCGAGGAGCTCGAGTCGACGCTCGAGTCGGCCCTCCTGCGGCTCCCGCAGATCCCAGACGACTCGGTCCCGGTCGGCGCCGACGAGTCGGAGAACCGGGAGGTACGCCGCGAGGGGTTCGCGGACCGCCGTGAGCTGCCGGCGTCTGTCGTCCCGCACTACGACCTCGGCGAGGCGCTCGAGATACTCGACTTCGACCGCGGGGCGAAAGTCGCCGGCGGCGGCTTCTACGTCGCGAAAGGCGACGGCGCCCGGCTCGAACACGCGCTGATCCAGTTCATGCTCGACGTCCACCGTGAGCAGGGATACGAGGACGTATTCCCGCCGATCCCGGTCAACTCGGCGTCGATGCGTGGCACCGGCCAGTTCCCCAAGTTCACCGAGGACGCCTACCGCATCGGCGGTGACAACGCGGCGTCGTACGACGACGACGACCTCTGGCTGCTGCCGACCGCCGAGGTTCCCGTCACGAACCTCCACCGCGACGAGATCCTCCTCGGCGAGGACCTCCCGCTGAAGTACCAGGCGTACACCCCGAACTTCAGACAGGAGGCGGGAGAACACGGCACGGAGACGCGTGGGATCGTGCGCGTCCACCAGTTCAACAAGGTGGAGATGGTGAACTTCGTGCGTCCCGACGCGAGCGAGGAGCGCTTCGAGGGGCTCGTCTCGGAAGCCGAGGCGGTGCTTCAACGGCTCGAACTTCCCTACCGCGTCCTCGAGATGTGTACGGGTGACCTCGGGTTCACCCAGGCGAAAAAGTACGACCTCGAGGTGTGGGCGCCCGCCGACGACATGGCCGACGGCCCAGACGTCGGCGGCCGGTGGCTGGAGGTGTCCTCGGTGTCGAACTTCGGAGCCTTTCAGGCACGGCGCGCCGGGATCCGGTACCGTGAGGAACACCACGAGTCGGCCGAGTACCTCCACACGCTGAACGGGTCGGGGCTCGCGGTGCCGCGGGTCGTCGTCGCGATCCTCGAGTACTACCAGAACCCCGACGGAACCGTCACCGTCCCCGAGCCGCTTCGGCCGTACATGGGTGACACGGCGGTCATCGAGGGACACGACTCCGTCGGCGAGGAGAAGCTCGGCGACCAGTAACCCTGCGCTCGGCTCCGGGACGACCGACGTCGGAACCGACCGACGTGGATGCCGCCGTGGGCGTCCGCCGGCTACTCGAACGCGAGACGAACTGGCTCTCCGGCGTCGACGTCGCCCGCGTCGACGACGTGCTCGCCGGCGGCGAACCCCGCGTGGAGGTGCGCGTACGTGCGGTCGACGGCCTCGACGATCACGGCCGTGTCACCGACCACCGGCATGAAGTTCGTGTCACCGCGCCACCGCGGGACGACGTGGGTGTGGAGGTGGTCGATCGAGCCGCCGGCGCCCTCGCCCAGGTTGAGCCCGGTGTTGAACCCCTCCGGTTCGATCTCGCGTCGCGTCGCCGTGATCGTCGCCGCCTTCAGCCGCGCGTGGTCCCGCATCGTCGCGTCGTCGAGTGCGGGCCAGTCGTCGACGTGCGCGTCGGGGATCACCATCGCGTGTCCGGGGTTGTACGGCGCGTTGTTCAACAGGACGTAGTTGTGCTCGCTGCGGGCGACGACGCGAGCCTCGCGGGCGTCCGCGCGCTCGGGAAGCACACAGAACGGGCAGCCGTCGATCGGGTCTGCGTCGCGTTCGACCCACTCGATGCGCCAGGGTGCGTAGATCTGGTCCATGACTCTCCGACGCCCTGGGGGCGTTTCAATGTCTGGCGTCGCCGTCTGCTACGTGTTGACCCGTTCGAGCCGGCTGGTGACGGCCATCGTGCCCAACCTGGTGAGCGTCGGCCCGGCCTCACCGTCGACGACGAGGCCGTCCTCGCGGAGCTCGTCGAGGAGCATCGTCGTCCGGCTCGCGTCGCCGGTGACGATGGCAGACAGCGGTGCCGATCCACCGGCCGCGTGGATCGAGACGAGGATCTCGAGCGCCTCCGGCGGGAGACGAACGTCGTCGAGGTCCTCGAGGACGGCCGTGTACTCGCGTCTGAGGTACCGACCGAGGATCGTCATCGGCCGAGGCTCCGGAACGGTGACCACCGAGGTGACGGTTCGGCGTTCGGGCACGTGCCGGAACACGATCGCCGGGCGGCGCACGCCGTCGACGGTCCGCGTCGTCCGGTCGTAGTCGACGACCGCAGAGAGGTCCACCGTCGTCGATCGGTCGCGACCGTCGAACGTGATCGAGCCGGTCGCGACCGAGACCGTCGCCGGGCGGTCCGTGCCGTCGACGACGCGGCCGCCGATCGCGGCGGGGTGTCTGACCGTGACCGTTACCTCGGCGAGGAGCGTCGCGAAGAGGAGCGTGACGAAGCGGTCGAGGTCCTCGGGGTCGCCCTCGATCAGGGCGGTCGCGCGAGCGTCGCCACGTTCGTACGCGACGGTCACGCTGTCGCTGAAGAACGCTCGGAGGTCACCGGGGACGGTGCCGATCGCGACGTCGAACACCGAGCCGAGCGGAATCGTCGTCCTGGCCGCACCGGTGGCGATAACGAGTCGCCGGCGGCTCAACAAGACGCGCCCCGACACCGGCTCTTCGCCGTCGGTCTCTGGCGTCACCGCTCTGGCGACGAAGTCGGCCACGACCGCCTCGCTCATCGACCGCCGATGTGGGACGCCGGTGCTTGAGTGTTCGCCACGAAGTATCAGGGCTGATAACGCGCGGGCACGTCGACCGGATTCGCCAGATTTTCCCCTCCTCACACCCCCGTACGAAGGAAAATTCGTTTCGACTGACGGGGCGAACAGCAAAGCCTAATGACGTGGGGGACGAACGATCCAGTGATGCCCACGGTAGAATACCTCAACTACGAAGTGCTCGACGACCACGGTAT
>ERZ1034517.220-NODE-220-length-15223-cov-6.337487_pt1 | contig 15223 bp, 15 predicted proteins | sample MGYA00520599_ERZ1034517 | MGnify/ENA primary metagenome ERZ1034517 (study PRJEB33760, sample SAMEA4777701) | hypersaline lake metagenome | biome: hypersaline environment; feature: brines | place: Spain | collected 2012-08 | depth 0 m ...
CAGCTCGTCGATCCGATCGTCGAACGCGTCGTCGGCGACGACCTCGCCGACGAAGCCGACCTCGGCCGCCTCCGCCGCGTCGATCCGCTCGCCGAGGAAGATCAGCCGACGGGCCACTTCGTCGCCGACGAGCGCCGGGAGGCGCTGCGTGCCGCCCCAGCCGGGGATGATCCCGAGGTCGATCTCGGTCTGGCCGAGCACCGCGCTCTCGGCGGCGACCCGCATGTCACAGGCCAAGGCGAGCTCGCAGCCGCCGCCGAAGGCGTACCCGTCGATCGCGGCGACCGTCGGCGCGGGGAACGTCTCGATCGCGTCCGCGACGCGGTGGCCGAGCTCGGCGTACGCCTGCGCCTCGGGCGTCGACAGGTCGACCATGTGCGAGATGTCGGCGCCGGCGACGAACGCCTCGTCGCCCGCGCCGGCGATCACGAGGGCCCGCGCGTCTCGATCCGCGGCCTCGTCGAGCGCGTCGTCGATCGCTTCGAGCGTCTCGGCGGTGAGCGCGTTGAGCTGTTCGGGGCGGTCGACGGTGATCGTCGCCACGCCGCGGTCGTCGACGTCGAAGGCGATGGTGTCCCGACTCATAGACGCCCCGTCACGCGGCGGCGTGAAAACGGTTCGGCAGACGGATCCGGTCGCTTCTGAAACGAGAGCGGCCGACGGCCGCGACCCGCCGGTCAAACCTCTTCGCGGCTGTCGATCCCGGTGTAGATGAACCACGCCGTCGTGTAGACGCCGACGAACAGCAGGTAGCCGACGACGAGCCCCCCGAGCTGTCGGCTCGCGAGCCCGCCGGGGAGCGTCCGCGAGAGGATCCAGAGGGCGAAGGCGAAGACGACGAGCGAGAACAACCCCGAGAGGGCGTACACGCCGAGGTCGGAGGTGAGGCGATCGCGCACGCCCCAGCCAACGCGTTCCCGTTACATACCCCCATCGGTCGCGCGTCGGCCCGCGGCCGCGGACGGCCGATCGCTTAATCGAGCGCGGTTCCTAGCGGTACACATGGAGGGCACCCGACGCGAGTTCCTCGGTCTCGGCGCGGCGATCGCCGGCGCGTCGGCAGCCGGCTGTCTCGGGCGGGACGGCGACCTCGCGGCCGACGACGCCGCCGGCAGTGCGCCACAGGTGGACGCCCCCGTGACGGCCGACGACCCCGACTACGTCGACGTGTACGACGCGGTCGTCCCCTCCGTCGCGCGCGTCCAGACATACGTTGAGAGCCGCGATACCGTCTTCGGCTCCGAGGAGGGCGGTCCCGCGGGACAGGGGTCCGGCTTCCTCTACGACGAGACGCACCTAGTGACGAACGACCACGTCATCGGCGACCCGGACGCGATCCGCGTCCGGGCCACGGACGAGACGTGGGTGAACGCCTCCGTGGTCGGCCGTGACCCGTACAGCGACCTCGCGGTCGTCGAGCTCGACGGCGAGCTCCCGGGGGACCCGCTCCCGGTGGTGCGGGAACTCCCGCCGGTCGGGACGCGAGTGTTGGTCGTCGGCGCGCCGCTCGGGCTGTCGGGGTCGGCCACGCAGGGGATCGTCAGCGGTCGCGACCGCACGATCCCGGCGTCGACCGCGCCCGGGCGCTTCTCGATCGCGGACGCGATCCAGACCGATGCCGCGCTGAACCCCGGCAACAGCGGCGGTCCGATCGTCACCCTCGATGGCACGGTCGTCGGCGTCGCGACCGCGACGCGGGGCGACAACGTCGGCTTCGGCGTCTCCGCCCGGCTCGTGAACGAGGTCGTCCCGGCGCTTGTCGAGACCGGGAGCTACGACCACTCGTACATGGGCGTCAGCGTCGCGCCCGTCGACCCGCTGATTGCGGCCGGCAACGATCTCCCGGACGCCAGCGGCGTGTACGTCGATGACGTCGTCCCCGGCGGCCCGGCCGACGGCGCACTCCGCGGGTCGGACGGGGAGACGACCGTCGACGGCGCGTCGGTGCCGACCGGCGGCGACGTGATCGTCGCGCTCGACGACGCCGAGGTGACGGACAACCCGGACCTCTCGCAGTTCCTCGCGCTGGAGACGTCGCCCGGCGACGCGGTTGCCGTCACCGTCGTCCGCGACGGCGACGAGGAGACAGTCGACGTGACGCTCGGCGAGCGGCCCGAGCCCTGATCGCGGGCACTAAATGCGAGATCGGACGCGCGGACGGCCCACACCCGTTGCGCGGATTGCAACCCCTATATGCCCGCGGCCACACGTGACGGTATGAACGGGAATCGGTTCGGCCGACTCTTCCAGCTGACGACCTACGGCGAGAGCCACGGCGACGCGATGGGCGTCACCGTCTCGGGCGTGCCAGCGGGCGTCGAGCTCGACGAGGAGGCGATCCAGGCGCAGCTCGACCGGCGCAAGCCGGGCCAGTCGATGATCACCACCTCGCGGGGCGAGCCCGACGAGGTCGTCGTCAACTCCGGCGTCCAGGACGGGTACACCACGGGTACCCCGATCGGGATGGTGATACAGAACAAGGACGCGCGCTCGGGGAAGTACGAGCCGTACGTCACGGCCCCGCGCCCCTCGCACGGCGACTACACCTACTCCGCGAAGTTCGGCACGCGCAACTGGGGCGGCGGCGGGCGCTCGTCGGCTCGGGAGACGGTGAACTGGGTCGCGGCCGGCGCGGTCGCCGAGCAGGTGCTCGACGCCTCCGACCACGACGTCGAGATCAAGGCGCACGTCAACCGCATCGGCGAGGTCGAGGCCGACCCGGTGAGCTTCGACCAGCTCCTCGAACGCAGCGAGGAGAACGACGTGCGCTGCGCCGACCCGGACGCGGCCGCGGAGATGCAGGAGCTGATCGAGGATTTCCAGGAGCGTGGCGACTCCATCGGCGGTTCGATCTACTTCGAGTGCCGCGGGGTCCCGCGCGGGCTCGGATCGCCGCGCTTCGACAGCTTCCCCGCCCGCCTCGGGCAGGCGATGTTCTCCATCCCGGCGACGACCGGCGTCGAGTACGGGCTCGGGAAGGACGCGACCGACGTGGCGGGCAGCGACCGCAACGAGGACTGGACGTTCGACGACGGCGAGTCGTTCGACCACGTCGAGAGCGAGGAGGGCGACCCGGTCCCAGAGGGGAACGACCACGGGGGGCTTCAGGGCGGGATCACCACCGGCGAGCCGATCTACGGCGAGGCGACGTGGCACGCGCCCACCTCGATCCCCAAGAAGCAGCGCTCGGCCGACTGGGAGACCGGCGAGGAGAAGGAGGTCCAGGTCGTCGGTCGGCACGACCCCGTCCTCCCGCCGCGGGCCGTCCCCGTCGTCGAGGCGATGCTGTACTGTACCGTGCTCGACTTCATGCTGCTCGGCGGTCGGATCAACCCCGACCGCGTCGACGGGAACCCGGGCGAGTACGACACGGAGTACCACCCGAGCAGCCCGCGCAACGAGTAGTCCGCCGCGGAGCCGACCTGGCCCGTGGTGCCGATCTAGTCCGCGATGCCGGAGCGACGCGGGGACGCGGACTCACACCACGACGACCGCGTCCACGACGACGAGCAGGACGAAGCCGACGAGGAACGCGCCGGTCGCGGCGTCGGCGTGCCCGTGGCCGTGCGAGGAGGGAATCAGCTCCCGGAAGACGACCGCGAGCATCGCGCCCGCCGCGAACCCGGACGAGATCGGGAACAGCCCCGCGGCGACCGAGACGAGCGAGAAGCCGAAGACGGAGGCGACGACCTGCGGGACGACGCCGGACAGCATCGTGTACCAGAGCACGCGCGCGTTCGACATCCCGGTGTCGGCCATCGGCACGGCGAACGCGAACCCGTCCGGCACGTTCTGAAGCCCGATCACGACCGCGAGCAGCAGCGCGACCTCCTCTAACCCGGAGGCGAACGCGACGCCGATCGCCAGCCCCTCCGGCGCGTTGTGGAGGGTGATCGCGCCCCCGATGAGCAGCGCCTTCCGGAGCGTCACCTCGCGGGCGGCGTCGGCGGCCGCGGTCGCCTCTTCGTCGTCGGCGTCCGCCGTGAACTCCGACGCCGCGTCCCCGGTGTCTCCGGCCGCGTCGGCGCTCGCCTCGGGGAACGGATCGTCCGCTGTCATCCCGCTGCCGTCCTCGCTCGTCGGCATCGACTCGACATCGTCGTCGGTCGCGCCGCCTTCGGGGAGCCACTTGCGGTACTGCGCGTGGAGGTGCGGGATCGCGTAGTTCCCGCCGAGGAGGACGATCCCGCCGAGGAACACGCCGGTCATCACCGCCGAGAGGGTCCCCTCCTCTAACCCGGGGATGATCAGCCCGAAGACGCTGGCGGCGACCATCAGCCCCGCGGCGAGACCGAGCGCCGCGTCGTACACCCGGTGGGTGACCCGGGACCGGAAGAAGACTGGCAGCGCCCCCAGTCCCGTCGCGAGGCCCGTGACGGTGGTGATCCCCACGAGGGCCGGCAGCGTTGTCATGGGAGCCGGTTCCGCGCCCGGATACGTAAAGTCGAGCGGCCCGGGAGCGTCGGGGATCGCTCGACGGCCCCCCTACCGGACCGCGATTCCGCGGAGGTCGCCCCCGTACGCCGCGAGCGCGACGAGGAGCGTCGCGACGGCGCCCGCCGGGAGGACCGAAAGCCACCCCGCGGTCGCGCCGACGCCGAACCGCAGCCCAAGCCCCGCCGCGACCCACAGCGTCGCGGCCGCCGCGAGCACGAGGAGACTGCCCGTCACCCGGCGGTCCTCCCGTCCGAGCGCGACGCCGCCCGTGGCGCTGCCGGCCGCGAGCAGGTGGAAGCCGACCGCGACGGGCCACGCCCGGATCGACGGGGGGAGCGTGGCGAACGGACGCGGCTGGTCGAGGAAGTAGGCCCAGACCGGGTAGCCGCCGACCCCGTAGCCGTCGCCGCCGAGGGTGACGAACCCCCAGAGGCTCACCAGCGTCGGCTCCCCGTCGCCCGGGACGACGGCGATCGGGACCGCGAGCAGCGCGACGACGAGCAGCCACTCGGTCCGACTGCTGGGCGACGACGAGTCCGACCGCGACGTGGACGCCGGTCCAGACGAGGCGGATCGCGACCGCGGCTCCGGGGCCGACGGCGACTCCGACTCCGCGGTCGGTCCGGTGGCGTCCGCCGATCTCTCCATAGGGGCGGTTCGCCCCCCGAAAGTAAGTATGGTCGGGGCGCTCCGAGGGCCGGGCGCACGGCGCGGGGCGATAGGCGTAACCCGCCGCCGCCCGTACCGCGCGTGTGAACACCGACGACGGCGGCCACTACGACGCGGCGGTCGACGCGCTGGCGGCGCGAGAGTACGAGCGTGCGGGGGACCGCTACACCCGCGGGGGGCGGCGCGTCCTCGCCGACCCGCGACCCGAGATCGATCCCTTCGAGCCCGACGAGAAGGGGTGGATCGGCCAGGGGATCCAACAGCTGCTCGCCGCGGCGGTCGCGTACCGCGTCGCCGGCGCCGACGGCCGGGCGACCCAGCGCGCGGTCGAGGGAATCGCGGCGAGCCGCGACTTCGGCCGCGTCCTCGACGGGTCGGGGCAGGGGGCCTGCCTGAGCGAGTTCGTCGCGGACTTCCGCGTCGCCGGCGGCCTCGACGGGGCCGAGGGGGCGTACGACGACGCGGCGCAGCAGTACGAGGCCGCGGGCGCGGACGTCGACACGCCGCAGGCGCTCGCGACGACGCCGCTGTTCGAGGCCGCGGCCGCGACGATCAAGCAGGTCGCGAGAGGGCAGGCGGACGGCGAGATCGCGATCAAGTGGGAGGACCTCCACGGCGCCGACCCCGACCGCCCCGGCGACTTCCTCGCGCACCGAGCCCGGTTCAAGAAGCAGCGGTTCCGCGGGCTCCTCGAGCGCGCGGTCGACGACGGACACCTCGCCGCGCCCCGCGGGACGACCGAGTACAACAACGAGGGGCACCGCTGCCCCGAGTGCGGGTCGAGACACGTGAACTGGGCCGGGACCGGGATCCTCTGTCTGCGGTGTTCGACGCCGACAGAGAGCATTTAACGATCGGCGTCGAACCGGCTGGCAGCCGATGTCGCCCTCTGTTCCCTCCGGCGAGAGCCGACGGCATTCGGCCTCATCCGACGACTCCGGAACGCTCAGTCCCGACCGCGGGCTCCGCGCCCGGATGCTCGTCGCGACGGGGCTCGTCGTCGCGCTCCCGTTCGCGTTCGTGTACGCGTTCGTTTTCCTGATCAACGCGGTCGGCCTCCCACTCTTGGAGTGGGCGAACGAGCGCCCCTACACCGGCGAGGTGTACGTCGACCCCGTCTTCCTCGCGGTCGTCGTCCTCGGCGGGCTGGCGGTCCAGTACCGCTACGGGCCGCGGACCGTGCTCCGGTCGGTCGGCGCGCGGCACGTCTCGGCAGACGAGTACCCGGAACTCCACGCCGCGGTGACGCGGCTGGCCGCGCAGGCCGACGTGCCCGTTCCCGATGTCGCCGTCAAACACACCGAAATCCCGAACGCGTTCGCGGTCGGGACCCCCGGCGACGGCACCGTCGCCGTCACGACCGGGCTACTCGACCGGCTCGGCGACGAAGAGCTGGAGGCCGTGCTCGCCCACGAGCTGTCGCACCTCGCCAACCGGGACGCGAGCCTGATGACCGTCGCGTGGGTGTTGCCGACCGTCACCTACTACCTCGCCGTCCTCGCCTTCTACGTCCTCTACGGACTGGTCAGGTTCCTCGGGGCCGGTGGCGGGGGCGGCGGGAACCGCGACGGCCGCGGGCTGCTGGTCGGTCTCGTCGTGATCACGGTCAGCGCGGTCGCGACGCTCAGCGTCTCCGCGATGTTCTGGTTCGGGAGCGTGCTGATCCACCGCGTGCTCTCGCGGTACCGCGAGTACGCGGCCGACCGCGGGGCCGCGGAGATCACCGGCTCCCCCGCCGCGCTGGCGAGCGCGCTCCGGACCGTCGACGAGGCGATGCCCGAGATGCCCGACGAGGACCTCCGCGAGCTGGACGGCGGCGCGGAGGCGCTGTACCTCGCACCCTTGGAGGCCCGCGCGTTCGGTGACAGGGAGCTGGTGAGCACGGACGTGTTCCCCGAGACGCACCCCCCGACCCGAGAGCGGGTCGCGCGGCTCCGCGAACTGGCGGGTGAACCGGCGTGACGGGCGACGGGGTTCCCTCGCCGACGCCGACCCGTCGTCGCCTGCTCGCGGGGGTGGGGACCGCGCTCGCGGCGGCGACCGCCGGCTGCGGCTACGTTCCCGGCGGCGGCGACCTCGCGTGGGAGGAGTCGATCCGAACCGGCGGCCTCGCGTTCGCCGACGAGCGGTTCCACCTCCCGGCGGGTGACCGACTGGTCACGGTCACGAACCAGTCCGGGCGCACGTACGACTTCGAGGACGAGGTCTGGCGCGAGGTCTCGAACGCGGCCGTCTCCGTCCTTACCTCGGAGGGGACCGTCGAGGCGGTCGGCGAGACGGCCCGACAGGTCGCGGGCGCGCCCGCCGTCGCCGACGACGCCGTCTTCCTCCCGCTTGAGGGTGCGCGGCTGACGGCGATCGACCTGCCTGACGCCGGGTCGGTCGCGGGCGGGTCGTCGACCGACCCAGTCCGGTGGCAGGTCGATATCGGGTCTCGCCTCGCGAGCGAGTCCGGCGGCGGCGAAAAGTCGACCGACGGGAGAGACGAGACCGGGCCGTCCCTCCGAGCCGTCCGCGCGAGCGACGCGCTCGCCGTCGCGGTGGGGACGCGGGGGATCGCTGCGGTCGACGCCGAGACCGGCGACCCCCGGTTCGCGGTTCCGGACCTGTGGGCCGGCGCGGACGGTGCCGGGGGACCGGGGGACGCGGCGCAGCGCGTCGCGGTCGACGCCGAGACCGCGTGGGCGTTCGCGCCCGGAGCTGCCTCGTCCGCGGCGGTCGGGACGGGACCGGCGATCGTCGGCTTCGACCGGCGCGGCGATCGGCGCGGCGAGCGCGCGGTCGACGCCGCGACCGAGTGGCTCGTCGCCCTCGACGGGACTGCGGTCGCGGCCGCTCCGGGTGAGTCGTTGGTCGGGTACGACGGTGGCCTCGACCGGCGGTTCGCGCTCGACGTTTCCGCCCCGGAGCGGCGCCCGTCCGGAGTCGTGGCGACCGAGGGGCGCCTCTACTGCGCGCGCGGGAGGACACTGACCGCAGTCGACATCGCCGCCGGCGAGATCGCGTTCGAGCGGTCGGACCTCCCGTCCGACCACCTCGCGGTCGACGCGACGGGAGCGTACGTCGCGGAGAACTCGGGCGGATTCAACGATCCAACCCGGGGGCGCATGGTCGCGCTCGGTTCCGGCGGGTCCATGCGGTGGGAGGCGCCGTTTCCCGACGAGATCGAACCGCGGGCCCTGTTCGCCATCGGCGGCCGACTGGTCGCCGTCGAGCGCGAGACCGCGTACGCGTTCCGCGCGGCCCCGGGCGAGCGCTGGTCGCCGCTGTGAGGACTGTGAGTCCGGGGCGTCGTCCGGCTACGCGGTGAGCGCGTCGAGCACATCCGGGACGTAGAACGTCGTGTTGGGCTGCCGTAGTCGGTCGATCGGAACCCACCGGGAGACGTGTTCGGTCCCGCCTTCCGGCTCAGCGAACGCGAACGACTCACGGTCGTACGGCCAGCCCTCGGCGATCTCCCCCTCGTAGACGCGCCACACCTCGTGGGCAGGCTCCCCGCCGCGCTCGAAGGTACCGACCGCCGTCGGGTCGAGCAGTTCCACGCCGAACGCCTCGTCGAACTCGCGGACGACCGCCTCGCGGCTGTGCTCGTCGAACGGCGCCGAGCGCGACGAAGCGAACGCCGTCGGTCATCACACGCGATACGCCGTCCGCCCGGAGGGTAACCGTGTCGGATACGCCCGCCGCGGGACGGCGGCGTCGGCGAGGTCGCTACGACAGTAGGCTCTCGCCGTCGAACTCGGCGTCGGCGTCGACGTCGAGCAGGTCGAGGATCGTCGGCGTCACGTCGAAGAGGTTCGCGTCGGCCAGGTCGAGGTCTGGATCGGTCGCGTACAGCAGCGAGTTCTCGAACTTGTGCATCCCGTTGCGCGGTCCCTCGGTGAACACCGCCTCCTTGCCGGAGAAGCCCGACTTGAGGTCGAACCCGTCCGCGGGGATGACGACCAGGTCGGGGGCGATGTCGTCGTGTGCGCCGTCGAAGGCGTCCTCGCCCTTCACGATCCGCCGGCAGACCTGCCGGCCGTCGGGACCGGTGAGCGATTCGAGGTCCTCGATGAGCTCCTCGCGGGTCGCCTCGTACTCGTCTTCGGGGACGACGCCGTTCGGCTCGCGGCCCTCCAGATTGAGGTAGAAGCGGCCGGGAATGAGCGAGTACGCACGCGTCTCGTCGTCGATGTCGGTCAGCGAGTCGTGGTCGTCGCCGTCGTAGGAGAGCCACCCCTCGTCGGCGAGGAACTGGTTACAGTTCACCTCCCACTCCAGTCGGGTGAACCCGTGATCTGAGGCGACGACCAGCGTGGCGTCGTCGTCGAGCGAGTCGCGGATCGCGCCGATGTACTCGTCGAGCGTCCGGTAGAACTCGAGGAACTCCTCGGCGTACTCGCCGTCCGTGGCGTAGTCGCCGAAGAGGAAGTGGTTCACGCGGTCGGTGCTCATGAAGACGCCGAAGAAGAGGTCCCAGTCGTCCTCGGCGAGGTAGTGCGAGAACGCCTCGTACCGGGCGTCGAGGGTGGCGTGCGCGTTCTCGAGGAACTCCGTCTTGTCGTCGTCGTGGCCGAGCTTGGCGTTGACGTCGATGCGGTAGTCGAAGCCGTCGAGCGTCTCGCGGAGCGACTCGTCGCTCGTCGCGGACTCGAGGTCGGGCGAGAGGAAGCCGGAGGCCATCCGCTGGATCCGCGTCGACGGCGGGAAGGTGACGGGGACGTTGAGGACGGTCGCGTCGCGGCCGGCGTCGGTGACGCGGTCCCACAGCCGGGTCGCCTTCACGTGTCGCCCGAGCGGGACGTACGTCTCGTAGGAGTCGACCTCGCGGTCCTGGAAGCCGTACACGCCCGTCTCGCCGGGGTTCACGCCGGTCGTGAGGCTCGGCCAGCAGGCGCTCGACTCCGGCGGCACGATGCTCTCCAACCGCCCGCCGGAGCCGGTCTCGGCGATGTCGGTCAGGTTCTCGAAGACCTCGGGGTGGTCCTCGACGAGGTCGAGCGGTACGCCGTCGATGCCGAGGAAGACGACGCGCTCGTCGTCCTCGCCGCGAAGCCGGTCGAACAGGCCCATGGTCGTCGGTTCCGGGGCGGTCGGCATATCCCTTGTGTTCCGCGAAATCGCGAGGGGACGGCCGCAGCGAGCGCGACCGCGACGCGGTCACGATTCAGAAGGCCTATTTCCCTTCGCGGCGACATCTCCGGCGTATGAGCGACGAGTTCCCGGCGAGCGTCGACGTCGACTACACCGACGGCGAGGGGGAGACCCCGGACGACTACCCGTCGATCCAGCATAAGATCGAGAAGGCGGTCGAGGTCACGCGCCGCGGCCTCGAACAGTACGACAACCCCGCGGTGATGTGGACCGGCGGGAAAGACTCCACGCTGACGCTGTACTTCATCAACCAGGTGGCCGAGGAGTACGGCTACGAGAAGCCGACCGCCGTCTTCATCGACCACTTCCAGCACTTCGACTCGATCACCGACTTCGTCGAGCACTGGGCCGACGAGTGGGCGATCGACCTCGTGTACGCCCGCAACGAGGACGTCGGCGACTACGTCGCGGAACACGGCCTCGAACCCGGCGACGACATCCCCGTCGACGCGCTCTCGGAGCACAACCGGCACCACATCCGGGAGATCCTCGAGTTCGAGGAGGACTCGTTCCCGTTCCTGCTCGACACCTACGTCGGCAACCACCTGCTGAAGACGGTCGCGCTCAACGACGCCCTCGAGGAGTACGACATCGACGGCGTCATCTCCGGCGTCCGCTGGGACGAGCAGGAGGCGCGCGCCGACGAGACGTTCTTCTCGCCGCGCCACGACCCCGACCTGTTCCCGCCGCACGACCGCATCCAGCCCATCCTCCAGTTCGCCGAGGCGGACGTGTGGGAGGCGTTCTGGAACTTCGTCGTTCCCGACACCGTCGAGGCGTTCCCCGACGAGGGGTACATCCCGCAGGCCGACGACGACCTCCCCGAGGGCGTCACCCAGGAGGACGTGCCGATCTCGCCGAAGTACTTCGCCGGGTTCCGCTCGCTCGGCAGCGAGGTCTCGACCGAGAAGACGACCGAGGAGCCCGCCTGGCTCCAGAACCTCGAGGGCACGACCGAGCGCGCCGGTCGCGCCCAAGACAAGGAGGACCTGATGGAGCGCCTGCGCGACCTCGGCTACATGTAATCGACGGGCGGGAGCGGTCCGCCCGATACGCTTCTTTTACGACTCGCCGACCGCTGCGGTGAACCCCACGTCGCGGAGTCGCTCCGCGAGCGGGAGCCCGATCCCCGACGCCGGCGTCAACACGCCGCCGTCGAACGGGGAGTCGACGTCGCCGCGCGCCAGACAGACGGCCGACTCGCCGAGCATCCGCGCCGTCGCCCCGTAGCCGGGGTCGCGGTCGGTCCCGAACTCGGCCTCGACGGTGAACGGTCCGTCCGCGCCCGTCCCGCGGCCCAGCACGCGGATCAGGAAGCTCCCCGCTTCCGCCTCCTCTCGCGTCGGTCCCTCGCCGGGGTCGGGGAAGACGTAGCGCCGAAGCGCGTCCCGTACCGGGCCGACCGACATGGCCGCGGAGAACAGCCCGAGCCCGCCAGCGACGGCGCTCGCGGTCGCCGCGCCGATCGGCCCGGAACCGGTCGGCACGACCTCGCCGCACTTGAATTCGCGGCCCCACGGGTAGCCGAGCAGGGCGTTGCTCCTGCGGACCACTCGCTCGTTCACCGGCGCCATCGGCGACGGGGCTGTCCACTCGTCGCGGAGGGGGTCACGCCGCGGCCGGCGCTGTTCGCCGGGGTCGACGCCGCTCCGCTCGCCGCGGGGAGCCAGCGAGTAGGGGTTGCGGAGCGCCTCGCGGGCGAGCGGGTCGGTCGCGGCCGCCTCGAACAGCTCGCCGAAGCTCGCCAGCGTGCCGCCGCTGACGCTCCCGCTGCCGCCGTCGAGGTAGATCCGGACCGCCTCGCAGGGCTCGCCGTACGTCTCCGCCGCGAACGACTGGACGAGGAGCGTCCCGACGTCAGCCGGGACGGAGTCGAACCCGCAGCTGTGGACGATCCGGGCGTCGCTCTCGACGGCCGCCTCGTGGAAGCGGTCGACCGTCTCGCGCACCCAGTTCACCTCGCCGGTGAGGTCGCAGTAGTCCGTGCCGGCCTCGACGCAGGCCTCGACCAGCGGCGTCCCGTAGGCCGTGTACGGGCCGACCGTCGTACAGACGACCCGGGTGTCGCGGGCGATGGCCCGCAGGCTCTCCGGGTCGGTCGCGTCGCCCACGACGACGGGTACGTCGTCCCACGCGTCGCTCCGGCCGGTGAGGTCGTCGACGAGCGCGTCGAGCTTCTCCCGGTTCCGCCCGCCGACGGCGAGCGAGAGGTCAGCGGGCCCGTACCGCTCTGTGAGGTACTCGGCGGTGAAGCGCCCGGCGACCCCGGTCGCGCCCCACACCACCACGTCGTGCGTCCGATCCGTGTCGGTCATTCGTGCGTCCGTACGAGCCGCCCGCCTAAACCCGCAGGGGTACGCGTCGTCGGGACGAAGCGGGAGCGGGAGATGACGCTGGAGGCGAGGTGAGCGGCTCTCGGGACGCGCTACCTCTTTACATTGGCAGCCGCAACGGAGGGTATGGCCGTTGGCACTCGGTTATCACTACAGCTCGCCGACTTCGGCACCCGATCGCTCGTCACGCACGCGCTCATGGCGCTGGGGTTCGTCGGTGCGATCGTCACGGGACTGTTCGTCGAGGGACAGCTCGGAACCGTCTCGATGGCGGCGTTCATCAACTTCACCGCCGGTCTGTGGATCAGCCAGTCGATCCACTCGCTCGGCAACGCCGCCACCGAGGAGGAGTATCAGGGCGTGCTCAAGGAGATATTGAATCGTGTCTAGCGAGCCCGGCATCGACACGGGGCGCTTCGGGCGAACGCTCGTGCTCATCGGCTTCGTCACGACCGTCTTCCTGTTTCTCATCGCCGAGCGCCTCTCCGGCGACACGTTCCGGATCGGCGCGGTCGCGATCGGGACGGTGGCGCTGATCACCGCGATCACCGGGTTCCTCATCGCCGCCGGCAGCGCGGTCGAGGGGCAGTAGCGCGGCGGCAGCCGCGATCGGCAGTTCACCCGTCTCGACGCGCGGAGCCGCCGTCCGAACTATTATTGTGCGCCAACCACAATAACGCACACGATGATACGGCGGTTCCTCACCGGTATCAAGTCGAACCTGATCTACGTCGTCGTCGCGTCGCTGGCGGCGGGGCTGGTCGTCGGGCAGTTCGCCGGGGCCTCGTTCAAGGGCCTCCTCCAGTCCGCCGTGGTCCCCGTACTGTTCCTGATGATCTACCCGATGATGATCAACATCGACCTCCGTGAGGTGGTGAACGTCCGCAGCCACGCGCGGGTCGTGGCGCTCAGCCTCCTCGTCAACTTCGGGGTCGCCCCGTTGCTCGCGGTCGGACTCGCGCGGCTGTTCTTCGACGGGAGCGTCGGCTACGCGGTCGGGCTCTACTTCATCGCGCTCATCCCGACCTCCGGGATGACCGCCGCCTGGACCGGGCTCGCCAACGGGGACCTGGAGTCCGCGCTCGTGGCGATGGCGGTGAACCTGCTCGTCGCCGTCGCGGTCCTGCCGACGTACCTCGCCGCGCTGATCCCGGCGAGCGTCGGCTTCGACCCCACCGCGCTGTACGGGCAGCTGGCACAGGTGGTCGTCGTCCCGATGGTCGCCGGCACGCTCACGCGGCGGGCGTTGCTCGGCCGCTTGGGCAGGGACGGGTTCAAACGGCTGAAGCCGACGCTGGGCGGGCTCAGCTCCTTCGGCGTCATGCTGATCGTGTTCATCGCGATGGCGATGCGCTCCGAGAGCATCCTCGCCGACCCCGTCGCCTCGGGGGTCACGATCCTCCCCATCGTCGCGTTCTACGCGCTCTTGCTCGTCGTCGGAGCGGCGCTCTCGCGCGCCCTCCGCGACGCGGCCAGCGGCGTCGCGCTCGTGTACGCGACGAGCATGCGAAACCTCTCGATCGCGGTGGCGGTCGTCGTCGCCGCGCCGGCGGTCCCCGAGACCGCCGTGCTGCCGATCGCGTTGGCGTACGTCGTCCAGCCGCCGCTCGGCGCGGTGTACATGCACTACCGCCGCGACGTCGCCGACGGCGACGCGTCGCTCACCGAGGCGGTCGCCTCGATCATCTGAATCGCCGCGCGGCCGTCCGACGTCGAAAGTCGGGGCCTGCTACGGGGCCGTCGTCACGCTATCGGTACGGATCGCACACCATCTCGACGCCCTCCTCGAAACCGATCTCCGGCTCCCAGCCGGTCGCCTCGTGGAACGCCGAGTAGTCGGCCATCGTGTCGTGGACGTAGCCGTCGAACGGGCACTCGATGTACTCCGGGTCGACGTCCGTGCCGAGCGCGTCGTTGATCATGCCGACCATCTCGTTGAACGTGTACGCCTCCCGCGTGCCGACGTTGTACACGCCCGTCAGCTCCTCGTCGGCGGCGAGCTCGCAGGCGCGCGCCACGTCCGAGACGTGGGTGAAGTCGCGCGTCTGGCTCCCGTCGCCGAACAGCTCCGGCGCCTCGCCGTTCGCGATGGCGTCCGCGAACTGCGCCACCGTGTTCGCGTACTCGCCCTTGTGCTCCTCGTTGCCGCCGAAGCCCTGGTACACCGAGAAGAAGCGGAGCCCCGCCACGTTCATGTCGTGGTGGTTGGCGAAGTACTCGGCGTAGCGCTCGCGGGCGAGCTTCGACGCCTCGTAGGCGGTGTGGGCCTCCACGTCCATGTCGACGGGCGAGGGCTCGGTGCGACTGCCGTAGATCGACGAGGTGGAGGCGTAGACGACCGTCTCACACCCGGCCTTCCGGGCGCGCTCGACCGCGTTGACGAACCCCTCGACGTTGACGCGGCAGCCGCGCTGGGGGTCGTTCTCGTGCATGTTCCGCGAGGAGAGCGCGGCGAGGTGGAAGACGACGTCGACGTCGACCGGGTAGTCGTCGTCGACGACGGAGGTCTCGACGAACTCGACGGCGTCGTCGAGGTTCTCGGCCGCGCCGAGGTAGAGGTCGTCGACCGCGATCACGTCGTTGTCGACCGCGAGGCGGTTCGCGAGGTTCGAGCCGATGAACCCGGCCCCGCCCGTGACGAGGACGCG
>ERZ1034517.223-NODE-223-length-15117-cov-7.329637_pt1 | contig 15117 bp, 16 predicted proteins | sample MGYA00520599_ERZ1034517 | MGnify/ENA primary metagenome ERZ1034517 (study PRJEB33760, sample SAMEA4777701) | hypersaline lake metagenome | biome: hypersaline environment; feature: brines | place: Spain | collected 2012-08 | depth 0 m ...
TGAGAGGCCGCGGGGCGACCCGCGGCCCGCGTCGCGACCGGGTCTTTTTACCCCGACCGTCCCGTCGGCGAGAGCGATGATCGGACTGTCGCTCGTCGTCGGGGTCGGGGTGATCGCCGCGCTCGCGGTCGCCGTCGGACCGCTGTACGCGGCCGACCGCTTCCGCGACCTCCGGGAGCCGACGGCGGCGGAGCGCGCACAGATCGAGGCGCTCGCGGACCCCGGCGGACTCGCCGCCGAGAGGGTCGCGCTCGAGTCCGTCGACGGGGCAAGTGACGGGAGTACGAGCGGGAGCGGCGAGGCGGGGGCCACCGGTCCCGCGGACGTTTCGGTCCGCGGACCGCCCGGGCGGCGAGTGCTGTTCCTCACGGAGGACGTGTTGACCGACCTCGACGAGGACGTCGCGGTCGGGCTGTTCGCGGCGGAGGCGGGGCGGGTGGCGACGTACTACGCCGAGTTCCGCGCCGTCGCCGTCGGGGCCGTGCTGGCGATGCTGGCGGCGGTCGTCACGACGCTCGTCCCGTTCCAGTCCGGCTTCGGCGCGCTGATCGCCGTCGGACTCGTCTCCTTCTGGGCCGGTCGGCGGGTCCAGTACGCGGCGGACGGCCGCGCCGCGGACGCGGTCGGCGCCGACCGCGTCGCCGACGCGTTCGAGCGCGTCGCGGAGCGTCGCGGCGTCGAGCCGGAGACCGGCGACTGGTCGACGTGGTTCGAGGTCCAGCCGCCGCTCGGCGATCGGATCGCGCGGCTCCGCGAGCGGGGCACAGAGGAGGGGTAGGGGGGTCGGCCGGTTCGGCGCCTCAGTCGCGGGGGCGCCGAGCGACGGCGGACTCCGGGCCGACGCGGACGTCGTAGCCCGCGACGGTGAGCGAGACGTCGACGTCGGCGTCCGGGCGACCGGCGACGAGCGCGTTCAGCGCGTCGGGGTCGACGTGGTCGTACAGGACGACGCCTTCCTCGGGCAGCTCCGTGGGGTCGCAGTCGGCGAGGTCGGCGATGGCCTCGACGACCGCGAGGCTGGGACTGGGACCGCTGCCGCCGTGGGGGACGCGTGCCGTCTCGACCGATGACCGAGGGCCGACTGATTCGGCCGGTACACTACTCATACACACGTCCACGTCGAAACACTACATAAAATGGTCGCTCAGTTTATCAGAACTGATTTCTCGACGGCGCTCCGGTCCCGGAACCGTTACCAACCAGCCGCACGCGTGTAGAGACAACTCGAATGCGACTCCCGGAACGACAGCTCGCGGTCCTCGAGGCCGCGAGCGCGACGGACGAACGGACGGTAGCGGAGATAGCCGCGGCGGCGGACCTGAAGCCGGAGACGGCCGCCGGTGCGGCCTTCGACCTCGCCGACGAGGGGCTCGTCGAGGTCGGGTCGGTGAGCGACGAGACCGTCGCGCTCACCGACGAGGGGCGACGTTACGTCGACGAGGGGCTCCCCGAGACGCGGCTCTACCGCGCCGGCCGCGACGCGGGGGCCGACGCCGAACCGGTCTCGATGGGGGCGGTCATCGGGGAGGCCGACTTGGACGGTCCAGAGGTCGACATCGCGCTCGCGAACTTCGCGCGGAAGGGGTTCGGACGCGTCGACGGCGGCGACCTCTCGGTCGAGCCGGACGCCGACCCGGACGCCGACCCAGAGGCGACGGCGCTCGCCGCGCTCGCGGACGCCGACGGTGACGAGGGGGGCTTCGAAGCGGACGCGCTCGACGCCGACGAGTCCGTGATCGACCAGCTCGACTCGCGGGGGCTGATCTCGGTCGCGGAGTCGGTCACGCGCACGGTGACGCTCACCGACGCGGGCGTCGACGCGCTGATGACCGGCGTGGAAGCGACCGAGACGGTGGGCGCGCTCACGCCCGAGCTCCTCGCCAGCGGCGAGTGGCGCGACGCCGAGTTCGCCGAGTACAACGTCGAGGCCGAGGCTGAGACGGCCCGCGGCGGCCGCAAGCACGTCCTCCGGCGGACGGCCGACCGCGTGAAGGACGTCCTCGTCGGCATGGGGTTCAAGGAGATGGAGGGCCCCCACGCCGACGCCGACTTCTGGATCAACGACTGCCTGTTCATGCCCCAGGACCACCCGGCGCGGACCCACTGGGACCGGTTCGCGCTCGACGTGGACCGGATGGAGTCGATCCCGGACGAGCTGATGGCCCGCGTCGAGTCCGCCCACCGCGACGGCTGGGGGGTCGACGGCGACGGCTACCACTCGCCGTGGTCGCAGGACTTCGCACGCGAGGTGGCGCTCCGCGGTCACACCACGTCGCTGTCGATGCGGTACCTCTCCGGCGTCGCGGGGGCCGAGATCGAGCCGCCGCAGCGCTACTTCTCGGTCGAGAAGGTGTACCGCAACGACACCCTCGACCCGACGCACCTCCTCGAGTTCTTCCAGATCGAGGGGTGGGTGATGGCCGAGGACCTCTCGGTGCGCGACCTGATGGGCACCTTCGAGGAGTTCTACCGCCAGTTCGGCATCACGGACATCCGGTTCAAGCCGCACTACAACCCCTACACCGAGCCCTCCTTCGAGCTGTTCGGCGAACACCCCGAGACGGGCGAGGAGATCGAGATCGGTAACTCCGGCGTCTTCCGCGAGGAGGTCACCGGCCCGCTCGGCGTCGACTGCGACGTGATGGCGTGGGGGCTCGCCCTAGAGCGGCTGGCGATGCTCACCACCGGCGCGGAGGACATCCGCGACCTCCACGGGACGCTCGCGGACATCGACTTCCTGCGGAACGCGGAGGTGAGCTACTGATGCCCGTCGTCGACGTCGACCCCGAGGAGCTCCGCGAGCTCACCGGCCACGAGGAGAAGGACGACGAGGAGCTGAAGGCGGACCTGTTCGGGCTCGGCCTGGAGTTCGAGGGCGAGACCGACGACGGGATGTATCAGTTCGAGTTCGCGCCCGACCGGCTCGACCGGCTCTCCGTCGAGGGGGTCGCCCGCTCGCTGCGCTACCACTACGGCGACGCGCGCGGCGTCTACGTCCCGAACACGAACGACTCCGAGTGGACCGTCGAGGTCGACGAGTCGGTGCCCGACGAGCGCCCGTACGTCACGGGGGCCGTGGTCCGCGGCCTCGACCTCGACGAGGCGGCGCTGGAGTCGCTGATTCAGCTCCAAGAGAAGCTCCACGCGACGATGGGGCGCGGCCGCGCGAAGGGGGCCATCGGCATCCACGACCTCGCGATGGTGAAGGGCGCGCCGCTCCAGGAGGGCGCGGAGCCGACGATCACGTACCGCGGCGTCGACCCCGAGGGCGACACGTTCGTCCCGCTGGACGCGAACGACGAGCTGAGCCCGGCCGAGGTGTTAGACGAGCACGCCACCGGCGAGACGTACGCCGACCTCGTCGCGGACCTCGACCGCTACCCCGCGATCTACGACGAGCTCGGCCTGTTCTCGTTCCCGCCGGTGATCAACGGGAAGCGCACCGAGGTGACCACCGGCTCCCGGGAGCTGCTCGTCGAGCTCACCGGCACCGACCAGTGGACCATCGACCGGATGTGCAACATCATCTGTTACGCGCTGTCGGCCCGCGGCGCGACGATCGAGGAGATCGACGTGAACTACGCCGACGGCGCGACGCATCCGAGCGAGTACGGCGCGGAGCTCGTCCGGCCGAACCTCGACGTCGACGAGAAGACGGTGTCGCACGACCGGATCGAGACGCTGCTCGGCGTCGACTTCGAGCCGGAGGAGGTCGTCGACTGCTTCGAACGCGCGGGGCTCGACGCCTCCTACACCCTCGGCGACGACGTGAACTACGAGGTGGAGGTCCCGCCGTACCGCGTCGACGTGCTCCACCCGCTCGACCTCGTCGACGACGTGGGACGCGCGTACGGCTTCGACGAACTGACGCCGCGGTACCCCGATGCGGGAACCGTCGGCGGGCGCCACGAGCGAACGCGGCTGGAAGACGCCGTCCGCACGAGCCTCGTCGGCCTCGGCTTCGAGGACCTCCTCAACTTCCACATGACGAGCGGGACCGAGAACTTCGACCGGATGCGGGTCGATCCGGGGACCGGCGGCGCCGCGGTCGACGGCGCGGGCGTCTTCGGCGGCGGCGAGCCGGTGCGGATCACGGAGCCGTACAGCGAGGAGTACACCCAGCTCCGCACGTGGGCGCTCCCGTCGCTCGCGATGTTGCTGGAGCGGAACACACACAACGCCTACCCGCAGGACGTGGCCGAGGTGGGCTTCGTCGCGGAGCGCGACGAGGCGGCGGACTCGGACGTGGCCGAGTCGCGGCACGTCGCCGGCGCGGTCGCCCGCCGCGACGCCTCCTACGAGGCCGCGAAGGGCAGACTCCAGGCGCTCTGTGACGACTTCGACGCCGAGTTGGAGACCCCGCGGACCGAACACCCGACGTTCATCGAGGGGCGCGCCGCCGACGTCGTGATCGACGGCGAGCGCGTCGGCGTGATCGGCGAGCTCCACCCGGCGGTGCTCGTCGAACACGACCTCGAGGTGCCGGTCGCCGCCTTCGAGTTCGACCTCAACGCGCTGCGGTGAGCGACGGGGAGACGACCGCGTCGCGTCGTGCGCACGGCGGAAGTTCCGTTTCGGCGGTTCCATAACGAATTATCACAGATACGAACGGGAACAGAAGACATATAATCGACATGGGTTTCTAGGCGGCCATGAACTGCGAGAGATGCGGCATCGACGCCACGCTCACGCACCGGGACGTCGACGGGTTCGCGTACTACCTCTGTGAGGCCTGTCTCATCGGGTGGGACGCGGTGCGGTCCCCGTCGGTCGACGCGGGCGACGAGGCGCGGTCGGCCGCGCAGTAGGCGCGCGGTCGCCGTCGGGCGGGTCGAACGCGGGAGCGCCGTCGGCCGCGGCGGGGCGGACACCCCCCCGTCACGCCGGGCCGGATCTCGGACCCGTCTGTCGACCCAACACCCTTGCCGATAGGGCTCGTACCGACTGTTATGCGGATTCTCATCGTCGGGGCGACCGGGTTCGTCGGCACGCGGCTCACCGAGGCGCTACACGCGGCCGGCCACGACGTCGTCGCGTTCTCTCGGAGCGCGAGTCGGTCGGCGTTCCCGGAGGGCGTCGAGGTGTTCGAAGGCGACCTCGGCGACCCGATGTCGGTCGCGGGCCTCTGCGAGGACATCGACGCCGCGTACTACCTGATCCACTCGCTGACGGCCGAGAACTTCGCCGAACTGGACCGGACGTACGCCCGTCGGTTCCGCAAGCTGGCGTCGGAGGCCGGCGTCGACAGAGTGGTGTATCTCAGCGGGATCAGCGGCGACGAGCGGAACCTCTCGCCCCACCTCGCGTCGCGCCGCGAGGTCGAGTCCGTGCTCGAGGCGGGTGACTTCGACCTGACCGTGCTCCGCGCGGCGATCATCATCGGCGCCGGGAGCGCGAGCTTCCGCATCGTCGACGACCTGACCGATCGGCTCCCGGTGATGACCGTTCCGAAGTGGGTTCGAACCCCGTGCCAGCCGATCGGCATCGCGGACGCGGTCGCCTACCTCGTCGGCGTGCTCGACGCTGACGAGACCCGCGGGGGCATCTACGACATCGGTGCGCCGACCGTGTGGTCGTACGAGTCCCTGCTGAAGCTGACCGCCGGGCGCAAGGGAAAGCGCGTCCTCATCGTACCGGTTCCGGTGATGTCACCGGCGCTGTCCTCGCACTGGCTCCGGCTGACGACGGACGTCCAGTACGCCATCGCCCGACCGCTGGTCGAGAGCATGCGGAACCCAGTCACCGTCGACGCGGACCGAGACCTCCAGTCGGTCGTACCGATCGAGCAGACCTCGGTTGAGACGGCGGTCGAAGACGCGCTCGCGGACGGATAGCTCGACCGACTGCCCTCCTCCTACGAGCGGAGACACCGCGAGCGCGGGCGAGCGGCGCTCTCAGGGGTTCTGGTTGGGGAAGACCATCACCGGAACGTCCGCCTCGTGGATGAGCCGATTTCCGGGGTCGCCCGCCAGCGTCCGCTTCCACGCGTCGATGTCGCGCGGCGTGAAGGCGACGAGCGTCGCCTCGGTCATCTCGATCGCGTCGACCAGCGCCTCCGCGACCTCGCGCGCCGCGAGCGTCACCCACTCGAACTCGAGGTCGCGTCGGTAGAGGATGTCCGAGAACGTCTCGTAGGTCGCTCCGGCGAACTTGTCTCGACCGGTCTCGATCGTCGTCTCGGCGTCCGTCCCCTGCGTGACGTGCGTCACGATGAGCGTGGTCCCCGCGTCGAGGTGCGGCCGAACCGCGCGCGCCGTCGCCTCGGCGTCCTCGGGGTCCGCGATCGGGACGAGAATACGTTCGAAGAGCTCGTCGTTCACAACTGAACTGTCGGCCAGACGAATATAACTCGTGCGGGTCGTTCCCAAGATGTGACCGTCCGGGCGCGGCGGTCGGCGGCGGCCCGGTTCGAACTCAGTTGACCTCGATAATCTCGACGTCGAACGTCAGCGTTTCGCCGGCGAGGCGGGGGTTGAAATCCACCCGCACGACGTCCTCGTCGACGTGCGTGACCTCACCTTGGCTCCCGTTCTGGGCCTCGAGGAACGAGCCCTCTTCCGGGGTCTCGCCGCCGAGCATCTCCCGGAGCTCCGCGGTGTCGAACTCCTGGACGTGTTCGTCGCTGGGTTCGCCGTAGGCCTTCTCGGGCGGGATCGTCAGCGTCTCGGTCTCCCCCGCTTCGAGACCGATCAGTCCCTCCTCCATCCCCTCGATGACCTGTTCGGCGCCGATTTCGACCGTGAGCGGCGCGTACTCTCTGTCGGGCTGCGCCTCGGCGAGGCCCGTCTCCTCGGCGACGGACTGCCGGGAGGTGTCGAAGACCGTCTCGTCGTCGAGTCGGCCCGTGTACTCGAGCGTCACAGAATCGCCAGTAGCTATCGGCATACGAGTTCGAGCGGCGCCGCACGGATAGTCTATGCCATCGAGCGACGAGAGTCGGCGGCCACGGCGCGTCGGCGCCCGCGTCGACGGTCAGCCGGACGGCGACGGCGGGAGCGTCGCCGTCACTGCGATCCGACCGCGTTCCGGAGCGCGCGCTGCGCGCGGTACAGCGTGTACGCGACGGAGAGGCCGACGAGGACCACCGCCGCACCGGCGGCGGCGAGCACGGGACCGGACGCCGGCTCCTTCAGGTCGTCGTCCGTCCCGCAGTTTCCGCAGCCGTCGTCGCCGCAGTTCCCGCAGCCCGGCGCGTCCGTCGAGTCGTCGTCCGCTGAGGCGGACTCCGGGCCGTCTCGGTCGACCGCGGCGGCTTCGCTCGCGTCGGGCGCGTCGGTGGCCTCGCCCGTCTCGGGAGCGAACCCGTCCGGGCTCGTCTCGCCCCGTGTTCCGTCGACAGTGTCCGTAGTGGCCGCAGTGTCAGCGGTGGCGACCGACCCGGCGGTCACCTCGACCGAGTCGGCGCCCTCGCCGACCGCGTCGTCCGAGTCGTCGAACAGGTGCGGCGCGTGCGAGCGGAGCGCCTCCAGCCCCGCCTCGATCTCCTCGCGGTCCTCGTGGCCGACCGCGAACTCGGACAGCTCCTCGACCATCTCGCGGGCGCGTTCGGACCGGTCCGTCTCGACGTAACTCCGGGCCGCGTCGAACATCGCTCGGCCGAGCCAGTGCGCGAAGACCGGGTTCTCGTACCGCCGTTCGAGTTCTTCGAGGCGTTCGAGCTTCGCCTCGCCCGCCTCGATGTCGCCGTCGAAGAACGAGGCCCGCGCGGAGAAGAACGTCGCCACCGCCGCCCACGTCGCGCTCGACGGCGTCGAGAGCCGCTCGTGGTGCGCGGTCGTTTCGCCGGCCCAGTGTTCGACCCGACTGACGTCGGCCGCCTCGAAGCCGGCGCGCGCGGCGTTCGCCGTCGCGACCGGGAGCCAGCGGGTTATCGAGTCCTCCCGGGCCGGGTACCGGTCGGCGAGCGCCTCGATCCGGCCGATCCGGTCCTCGATCGCCTCCACGTCCGTCCGCTTGGCGTCGGCGTTCGTCCGCCCGGCGAGGACGCCGGCGAGCCCCGCGGCGACGTCCCCGTCCGGGTGAGTGCGGAACAGCTCCTCCGCGCGGGCGACGCGGTCGTCTCCGTCCGAGGGTCCGAGAGAGGCGTCGGGCGCGTCGACCGCGTCCTCGGTTCCGAGCGGGACGTCAGCCTCAGCTTCGTCCTCGCCGTCGCGTTCACCGCCGAGGTACAGTTCCGCGTGGGCGTACGCCCGCAACAGCGCGGCGGCGACGTCGGGCTCGGGGTGGGCGTCGTACACCGTTTCGAGGCGGTCCAGCAGGGGTTCGATCCGATCGCGGCGGTTCCCCTTCCCGTTCGCGTGGATCGTCTCGGCGGTCGCCCGGGCCAGCGGCGCCGCGATCGCCGGTTCGGGGCGGCGGTCGTACAGCGCCTCGATCCGGTCTCGGTACGCCTCGATGCGGCCGGGGTCGATCGCGGTCTCGTAGAGGTCGTCGCGGTCCCGCACGCTCGTCGCGTTCGCGAGGGCGTTCGCCAGGTGGACCGCGACGTCGTCGGCCTCGTCGCGGCCGCGAAGCCGGTCCAGCCGCTCGATCGTTTCGGCCTCGGCGTCGAACGCGCCGCGCGCTCCGTAGGCGTCGGCGAGCGCGACGAGGGCGTCGATCATTCGCGCGCGGTCGTCCGAGCTCCGCTCGGCCGGATCCGTCGCGCCGATCGCCTCGACGCATCGTTCGAGTTCGTCGACCGATCGAGTGTCGCTAGCTACCATGTGTGTTGGATCGTGGTTGGCGCGTCCCGACGTAAACGCTCGCTTTCGAGCGCGGTGTCACGCGACGTTCCCCTCGTCGAGCGCCTCGCCGCGTTCGAACCGGGATCGCGAGAGAGACGCGCCGTCGATCAGGTCCGTCTCGCCGCCGCCGACGAGGTCGGCGACGACCCGCCCGGAGGCGGGGGCGTGTTGGAACCCGTGTCCGGAGAACCCGGCCACGGTCACGAGGCCCGGGACGCTCTCCTCGATGATCGGGTGGTGGTCGGGCGTGACCGCGTACAGCCCGGACCAGCCCCGTTTCACCCGCGTGTCGGGACCGAAGTACGCCGCGTACTCGGCCGCGTTTCCGACGGCGCGCGCCGCCCATTCGATGTCCATCGACTCGTCGTACGCGTCGGGGTCCTGGTCGGGGTCGGCCTCGTCGAAGTGGCCGCCGACGAGCGCGACGCCGTCCCGCTCGGGGCGGAAGTACGACCCCGTTTCGAGGTCGACCGTCAGCGGGACCGACTCGGGGACCGGCCGCGTCGGGCTCGTGACGGCGACTTGCCGCCGCCGAGGGGCGATCGGGAGGTCGACCCCCGCCATCGCGCCGACCTGCGCCGCCCACGCGCCCGCCGCGTTGACGACGCAGTCCGCGTCGTGGCGTTCGGATCCCGTCGCGTTCCGTCCCCGGAGACTCACGCCGACGACGCGGTCCCCGTCGCGGTGGACCGCCGTCACGGTCGTCCGCGTCCGGATGTCGACGCCCAGGTCGCGAGCGGCCTCGGCGTACCCCTGGACGGCGAGGTTCGGGTCGGCGAACCCGTCTTCGGGGTTGTACGTCGCCGCGACGAACGGCTCCGGGTCGAGGCCCGGGCAGTGGTCGGTCGCCGCCGCGGGCGTGAGCAGTTCGCTTTCCGCGCCGAGGGCGCGCTGTGCGTCGACGTTCTCGCGGAAGCGCTCGGCGGTCGCTTCGCCGCGCGCGAGGAACAGGTAGCCGTTCTTTCGGAGCCCGATGTCGACGCCGAAGCGCTCCTCGAAGGTGTCCCAGACGCGCTTGCTGGCGAGCGAGAGTTCGACGTTCACCCGCGAGGAGAACTGCGACCGGACCCCGCCCGCCGAACGGGCCGTGCTCCCGCCGCCGAGCGAGCCCGTTTCGACGAGGGTCACGTCCGCGCCGCGGTCGGCCAGCGAGTGCGCGGCGGCGAGCCCGACGATCCCCCCGCCGATCACGAGTACGTCCATACCGCGCCCTGTCGCTCCGGCGGTAAAAGCCATGCCGCCGCGCAAGCTAAGTCGGCCGCGAGCGACGCCTCGCACATGGTTCTCGTACTCTCGGAAGCGGCGGTCGAGCGGCACCTCGATCTGGCGGGGCTCGTCGACGTGGTGGCCGACGCGTTGGGCAGACAGGCCGCGGGCGACGTCGAACGACCGCGCCGGCCGCACTTCCCGGTTGGCGCGGGTCTCGACGGCGACGACGGTCTCGGAACCGGGATCGCGATGCCCGCGTACGTTCACGGCGCGGACCATTACGCCACGAAGCTCGTCGGGGTCCACGAGGGGAACCCGGAACGGGGCCTCTCGACGATCAACGCGCAGATCGTGCTGACGGCGGCCCGGACGGGCCTTCCGGTCGCGTTCATGGGCGGGACGACGGTCACCAACGCCCGGACGGGCTGTATCGGCGCGGTTTCGGTCCGCGAACTGGCACCGGACACGGGCGGGGACGGGCTCACGCTGGGAGTCGTCGGCGCGGGCGCACAGGCGCGGTGGCAGACGCGAGCGATCGGGACGGTCCGGAACCTCTCGGACGTGCGGATATACTCACCGAGCGACTCGCGGGAAGCGTGTGCGGCGGCGTTGAGCGAGGAGGGGGTCCCGGCGCGCGCGGTCGAAACTCCCCGGGGAGCCGTCGACGGTGCCGACGTGGTAGTGACCGCCACGACCGCGACCGAGCCCGTCTTCCCGCCCGACGCGCTCGGTGACGGCTGTCTCGTCGTCGCCGTCGGCGCGTTCACCGCGGAGATGCAGGAGCTCGACCCGTCGCTCCTCGAACGCGCGGAGCGCCGCTTCGCGGACGTGCCCGCGGAGGCCGCCGAGACCGGTGACGTCCTCGCGAGCGACGTCGACGAGGGGGACCTCACCGAACTGGGCGTCCCCCTGACGGCGGCGACGGACGCCCGGGCGGCGCCCGACGAGGTGGTGGTCGTCTTGAGCGTCGGCTCCGCCGCGCTGGACGCCGCCGCCGCCGAGACCGTCTATCGGCGGGCCGTCGAGGCCGGTGCCGGAGTCGACGTCACGCTGTGAGATGCGTCCGTCGTGAGGGGAGGTCGGTGGCACTCGTCGGCCGGTTGCGGCCGACCGGCGGTCCGGCCCCGCCGGACGGTTAATACCGCTCGCGGCCCTGATACGCGTGTTCAGATGGCCGAGCAGTATCCGATCGCAGGACTTCCGGAACCGGATCCGACGTACGACCCCGAGGAGGTGGTCGCGCTTCAGCTCGAGGCGCTCGCGACCAACGACGACCCGTTCGAGGACGCGGGCATCGGGGTCGCGTACAACTTCGCGTCGCCGGCGAACAGGCGGGCGACCGGGCCGTTCGACCGCTTCCGCCGGATGGTGAACAACCCGCGGTACGCGCCGATGATCGACCACGTCGAGGCGGTGACGGGACCGGTCGAGCGCGATGCCGACGGCGCCGCGCAGCGCGTCACGCTGACCGGGCCCGAGGGCCGTACCGTCACGTACGCGTTCGAACTGTCGCGCCGCCGGCGCGGCGAGCTCGACGAGTGCTGGCTGACCGACGGCGTCGCTCGCGAGTAGCGCGAGTGCCGGACGCAGACCGGAGTCCTCGGCGGAGGGGACGCGTGATGGGTCGAACAGTTATCCGTATCACACGCCAACAGTACGTGTGACTACTGAACACACGCACGTCGCGGTGCTCGCGGACGAGGAGGAGTACGACGGCGGGCAGACGTCGGAGCTCCCGGTCGTCGATTACGAGTTCGTCGGGAGCATGTACATGTTCGACCTCGCGGACGGGACGTCGAGGTCGTACGGGACCGGGGTCGTCGAGGAGGTCCGTCCGGTCGACGAGTGAACGCGGGGCGGTCGCCCGCACAGGTCGGTCCGAGGTACTGCGATTCGGGGGTGGCTGAGCGTCGAGTGCCCGAACCGGGTTCGCCGATCGCTCGGCGGTCGCCGGACAATTTCGAACGAATCCGAACGAATGTTGAACAACATATTACCGTCAGCGGGCCAGTCGTCCGCCCATGGACGACCCTCGTGCGACGCGTGACCGGTCCGTTCGGCTCTCCAGACGGCGGTTCCTCGCGGCGGCGGGAGTCGCGGGCGCGGGACAGTTCGCCGGCTGCCTCGGCGTCGGGTCCGGACCCGACGACGGTACCGGCGGTGGCGACGGGTCGACGGACGCCGCGGCCGACTGGCGGACGACCGAGTTGACCGACGTGCTGACCGACGAGTCGTTCCGCGTCGACGACTTGGCGGGACCGGTCGCCATCCAGTCGTTCGCCGTGTGGTGTCCGAAGTGCGAGCGCCAGTCGGCGGCGCTGTCCCGCGTCGACGAGTCCGTCACCGCCGTCAGTCTCAACACCGACCCCAACGAAGACGCCGAGAAGGTCCGACAACACGCGGCGGAGAACGGGTTCGACTGGCGGTTCGCGGTCGCGCCGGCGCCGATGACGCAGTCGCTCGTCGACGCGTTCGGGCCGGCGGTGACGAACGCCCCGAGCACGCCGGTCATCGTCGCGTGTGACGACGGCGTCGCCGAGTTCTTCTCCGGGAGCGAGCAGTCCGCCGCCGAGATCGAGGCGGCCGCCGACGAGTGTTGAGATGGAGCTCCTCACCGCGGTCGCGGCGTCGTTCACCCTCGGACTGGCAACGCCGTTGTCGGCCGTGTGCGTGATTCCGCTGTACCCGGGGTTCCTCGCGTTCCTCTCGAATCAGGACGACAACGCTCCGCCGATAGCCGTCCTCGGCGTTCTAGTGTCCCTCGGTGTCATCGCGTTCATGGGCGCCGTCGGCCTCCTGTTCACGACGCTCCTCGAGACGTCGCTGACCGCTGTCGTAGAGGCCGTTTCGCCGCCGGCGTTCGCGCTGCTCGCAGTGCTGGGCGTCGTGTTGGCTGCCGACCTCCATCCGCAGGCCGCACTCCCGACCGTCGAACCGCCGCAGACGCGGTTCCCGTCGCTGTCGGCGTTCGCGTACGGGGCCTTCTTCGGGGCCATCGTGTTGCCCTGTAATCCGGGGTTCATCTCGGTGTTCTTCGCCAGAGCGTTCCTCTTCTCGGACCCGATTGCCAGCGTCGCGAACTTCGGGGCGTTCGGCGTCGGGATGGCGAGCCCGCTGCTCGCGTTCGCCGTCGTCTCCGAACGGTGGCGCGACCGCGTGCTCCGACTGCTGACGGACAACCGCCGGCTCGTGAACCTCGTCACCGGCGTCACCCTCGTCGCGATCTCGCTGTACTACCTGATCTTCGTCTTCGGTGTCGGCGGCGTGATAGGGTAGTCGGTTGTCGGACGGGCGGCGTTCGGAGCCGATCAGAGACGGACAGCGACACAGATCCGAATGTTCCGTATCGGGTAGATCCGGGTCGGGGTCGTGACTACGATTCGCGCCGTCGAAAGCGACGAGTCTCGGGCCGATCGACGCCTGAAACGGCGGTGGAGTCGTCCTTCGCCGGCCGCGAAGCCGAGGTAACCGAGCCGACGCACTGAGTTCTTCGAGAGAACCGACTCATTTTGTCACAGACGCCGTGGCACGATGGTCAATTGCGCACGGGATAATCGGCGGACGATGGGGTGAGCAGTTCTCACACGCAATATTGCCCGAGTACCCCGATTCCCGTGAGTATGTCCACAGCGCGAATGACGGTGACGATCGAAGTCGGAGGTTACTCGCTGAGAGCGTTTCCGGGGCCGACAACCTCAGTTCTGTACTACGGAGAACTCGATTTCCGGGTGCTCATACGTGTAGCACTTGATGCCATTCTCACCACAGTAGTCTACTAGTCCCGTCGGGAGCAGATCAATCTCCTCGTAGTCAGCGAAAAACGCGACCGTCACCTCATCGCTGCCGTCCGGACTCTCGATTACAACAGCCGTATCTGGATCGCTGTGGCTCGTCTTAATCACCTCATCTCCCGGCACATACGGATTCTCAGCAAACGCGAGATTCTCGTGTTCGTACGTCCAGAGTTTGATATCCTGGTCATCACAATACGACGCGAGGATCGCGGGGTGGTAGTCGCGCCACGCGCCGGGCCCCTCGTCGAGCGAACTCGGGAACGCGACCCGCACCGCTTCCCCGTCCATTTCGTGTCCGAACGCCCCGGTGTTCTGCTCCGGCGGCAACACCTCGACGACGATTCCCACCGACGGCTCCGAGTCACTGGATTTCACTACTCGATCTCCTGGCGAGAACGGGTTCTCGGGCTTCTGGTTCATGTGAGCAGTATTGGGCCCGAGGTCGATCAGTTCGTTCATCGGTCGAGCCGCGAGGTGGTCGAGTTTCTCTGGGGAGTCGCCGGAGAACGATTTCTCCGTTTCGACCTTCGATTTCAGCGTTTCGAGCCGCTCCCAGCCGAGCAACATTAGACTGTCCTCGTTGTCCCGGTGCCAGACCATCACCACGATGTCGTCGTCGAGGTCCCGTTCGACCAGCGACTCGGGGAGAAACGCAGAGACGTCTCGTGAGGACTTCACGTCGACCGTGTAGCCGAACACCTCGAAGTCGTGTCCGGAAAAGCTCTCGGAGTTACACCGCCGGATCGCCTCCTCGTTTTCCCACTCCCACATCTCCACAGGAAGATACTCTCGGCAGAACTGTTCGAACGCGAGCTCGCCGAGGTTCCCGATCCGCTTCGCGTCCAGGTCGTCGGCTCCCTGAATGACTGCTTGGTGGTGGGCTCGCTCGTGATCGAACCCGTCCGGGGTGAACCGATACACTACTTGAGTATCAGACACCGGACAAATATATTTTCAGTATGAGATATCAAATCAATGAACCGGGAGAGGAAGCCGTATCGAGATTTGCTCGCTGATGACTACAGTCGGTCTCCTGGGCGTTTCTTGAGTGTTGATGGGTCGGGCAGAAGTATATTCGACCGGCGCGACGGGATCCACGCGAGCGACCGAAGGGAGCGAGCGTGGAGCCAGTCGCGCCCGTGACTGAGCGAAGCGAAGGAGCGGGCGCGACGGGACTTGAGTCCCGTAGTTATCCCGCTGTAATCGGCTTGAATTTGTGTGACACTCATTGTTGTATAATCCGCCAGCGGCGGTCTGCCTTCTCGCGCTCCGAAGCGCGGTCGTAGTGCTTGTCGAGAACGTCCTCGCTCGCGTTGAGCTGGTCCGAGACGACGCCCCGAGGGACGCCGTCGTTCCGGTACTTCGTCACCCGCGCCTTGCGGGCGTCG
>ERZ1034517.238-NODE-238-length-14415-cov-3.506476_pt1 | contig 14415 bp, 8 predicted proteins | sample MGYA00520599_ERZ1034517 | MGnify/ENA primary metagenome ERZ1034517 (study PRJEB33760, sample SAMEA4777701) | hypersaline lake metagenome | biome: hypersaline environment; feature: brines | place: Spain | collected 2012-08 | depth 0 m ...
GCTGAACCGCTCTTCCGATCTGCGTGGTATCTCCTTCCAAAGTTAGTTGATTTCCTCTACTTGAATCATTACTAAATAGAAATTCTTTTCTTGAAGAATCCATTAAGTGAGTTAAATAATTTGAATCTGTATGATCTTTTCCATTAACTCTACCATAATCATCATCTATATACAAAATCCCCATTTCAAAATCGTTTTCATGGAAATTAACATCATCTCCTGGTTTAACTATCCCCTCTCGGGTAAAATCTAAATCAAATGAATCAGAGCTATTTCCAGATGTATAAAAAGTACGGCTATTAGGATTTTGATAAAGATTAATACTGTCATTTAGATTTTGTTTGTTTCCTAAAGCAAAATTTCTATAGAATTGACCATTTTGTAAATAATTTTGTTTAGACTCTGTTATTTCAAATTCAAATTGAATTAATTCCCCATCTAATTGATTTTGACCATCTTGAAATATGGATTCAGTATAACTAGCATCATAAAGATCAACTATTAAATATTCATCGCTGGTCAAAGATAAATAATCAATAATATAAATAGGTTTAATTCCTTTGGCAAAGAATCTATTTATCCCTCCACTAGCTCTTAAATATGCTTTACCTCTTCTAAAACTGGCTATATTATTTTCAACTTTAATATAAAAAATACTCCCATTCTGAAAATTATAATGGGCTGATTCATCATCATAAGAATTATTATCATCATAATAACCCTTATTAACTTCAGTAATATTTTCAATTAAAGGTATATCTTTATTTTCTTCTTCGACTTGAACTATTCTTAAATCCTTATATGAGTCATATATAGGATAGAGAGTAAGATAACTGTTTACTTCCAAAATAGTTACTTCTTGAACAAAAGAATTAAAATCCATTAAAAAGGCTCTGCCTAAATGAAACCCTGATATATCTTCTACTTCAACATCTGCTACTAAATTAAACTTGAACATTGCTTTATCCGATTCATTTGGTATATAAATATTAGATACAGGATTTTTTTCGGATAAAGAGAAAGCTAAATTAGTATCTAAAAGTCTATTAGCATAAATTTGGTTAATAAAACTATCTATATGAATTGAGGGATTTTCCTTAATATATAAACTACCTTGATCAGGAGGAATGATCCCTTTCATTAAGAATGATTTCTTTCTTGAAATAACATTTATAAGTGAAAAAGGGTAATTTTTTAAATTAGCCTCAATTTCTCCTCCTGCTCTTATTCCCGTTTGATTATTAGAAATCTCCAAAGATCGATCATAAATTCTAAAAGATTTCCATTTTCTTAATCCTACATTTGAAAAGATTAGTCGTCTTTTTAATGTTGTTGGAAGAGAATTAGAAACTTGAGAAGTTATAATTCCGTTAATACAAACTACTATTGTATTACTTGGAAAATTTACAATAATATCAATTGTCACAGGGTAGGAATCTATAGGATTTGAATTAAGAGCTTGATTTTCAGCTATGACATTAATATAATTATTCCCTATGGATACATCAATTACAAAATTTTCTTCAATATCTTTAATTGTGAATAAACGTCCATCTTGTTTATAATCTGATAAAGTAGCTGATATTGTGTAACTTGAGAGTTCATCTAAATTTGGAAACCAATAAGCATATTCTAATTTAGTTTCCTCTCGTAATTTTTCTATAATAGGAGAATTATATTGAGCTAAAGTATAAGAATCTTCTATGCTAGGGATAAAAGTAGTTCTTGTACTTGGTTCTATTTGGAGACCTCCGAAAGTTATACTAGCTAAAGAAGTACAATAGAAACTTAAAGTTACCTCTGCATAATCATTATCTCCTGTAGAGGTTTCAAAAGATCCTTCTAGAATTACCCATTGGTTATCCTTCCTATTTAAATCTTGAAATCTAATAATGGAAGTATTATTAATATCTCCTGAAACATCTAAAATGTCACTTCCTTGGAATATACTATTTTTTATTGGTTTTACAATAATCCAATAAGCATAGGTTGTATTTTCTCGACAATTAAAAGTTCTTTGAACCTTTTGAGGATTACCAGTTCCTTCTGTCCAAGTTAAGGTGGTAGCAGATTCATAGGATAAATAGGGTAATCGATCTTCATCATCTAAAACTGCAACATTTCCCCCTACTGACCAAGAACCTTCTATATTAGGATCAGTATGAATTTTTGTATTATTATAAGCTAAGTTTACTTTTTCAGGTTCTACAACAAATTCCCCTGTATCAGGAATAACTGTTGGCTGATTAGAGGCTATGTATTGTAAATTTACTGATCCTGTATTATCTTGAAAATCTAAATATTTGGCTGATTTAGACTCAAAATGTGGGACTAAACCCATAACATTATCATTTAAGTTATTTTCAATTAAAAACAATAGATTATTTTCCATTTTTAATCCTAATTTAAGTTAATTACGCTAATAGATGTATCATCATTATCCTCAAATTTAACATTTCCTTCTATTAAATTTGATTTAACAATTACAAGTAAATCTTTTCCTGCATTCGTTTGACAAATAAATCCAAAAAGAGATTGATAGGGTTTATTTGTCTTTAATTTAGGCATTTTATATCCTAAAGGTTTATTACTTTGGTAAATTGCACCATTATTTACTGTTACATTTCTTCCTTTTTTAGGGTAACTAAGTCCTGAACCTGGAGGAAATGTGACGAATCTCCACCCCACCGATTCATACCCTTCTTCTCCTCCAAACATTATAGGAGTATTAAGGGAATAAGAGGGGTATTGAGGATTTGAAAGAGGTTTTAGTTTTTTGTCAAAATTAGAGAATCTCATTTCTCCCCCAGTTTCATATACTGATGCTCCCCCTCCTTGAGTATGAGCTATCTGAACAAAATCTGAAGTAATTTTAGAATTGTTTAATTCATTCATATTCACAAAATTAGGCTCAGTAATAGTAAATTCAAATTGCCATTTTTCAGAAGAAGATGGAATATGATACACCAAACAAGAAAAGGTTGTAAGATTACTATTGGTATTTATAATTGGCTTATTTATTCGACCTTCAATTCCACTTATAAAAGCAAATACTCCATTATCACTTAAGTTATCGGCTCTGAGGATACCATTATTATCTGATTCTACTTCTTCATATCTATAAATGTAATGAATGGCATTTCTAGCTTTACCGAATACAACTATAAATTTTTGATTATCTGCTGGAGTTTCAAAGAAATTTATATCTTCAGTGCTAGCATCTCTAATGTTATTATCTGATAACTCTTCAGGAGATCCATTAGATGAATGCCAACATTTATCTAAGGAAATGCTATCCATATTAAATCCACTTCCTGATTTAAATATGATAGAAGGTTGTATATATACTTCATCGCTTTCCTCTAAAGAACTATTTATATTGGGAAACCAACTTAACACATTATTTTGTACTGAGAAAGAACCTTCGTCAGTAATATTAACTCCAAAATTATTATAGATAGTGTGACTATTAGTATTTTGATTAATATAAGCTATTGGTTGTCCATTTTTAAGATCAATATCCCCTAAATCTAGGTTATAAGTTACATATAAATTATTATTATTATTCTTTGTAACGGTTCTTTTTTTAAAAGTTTTAGCTTGGTAATGTTTTTCATTTTTAAATTGAACCCTATCAGGAGCAGTTAAAAGATTGAAACCATTTGGAGATGATAAATTAACTCCTGGTTGTTCCCCTTGGGAATGACTCCCTTCAAATAAATTATAAACTGCTTTATTTAAAGAAACTTCAATCCAATCATTCTCTGGTAATTCTGAAGATAATAATAAAGAAAGATGGTTTTCAGGGAATAGCGATTCAGAATAATAATCCTTAACCCATTTACAATTAAATTTCTTATTTAATAGTCTTTCAGAATTTTGATCCCCCCAAGTATATCCATTTGATGTAAATCCAAAATTTCTTTTTAACTCTAAAAATGGAATAGAATTAAAGAATTCATTAAATATATAATATTGAGTTCCTTGATTAAAATTATTATCTAAAATATATATTCTAACTTTATTACCTGTATCAAGAGTATAATCAATATAATCACTATTCACTGGTATTGTTATAGAAGGTAGAGTATCACCTGATTCAATCAGATTATTTAAATGATTTTGATTAAAAAGTTCTTCTTCACTTAGGATAATCCCCCAAAATGCTCTTAATCTACGGCTATTTTCCTTGGTTTGAATTTCAATTTCTTGAAAGTCAGGAGATAAAGAATTAAAATTTGGAACATAGTAATCTAAACTGGTATTCCCTAAAGTGTTATCTTGAATCTCTCCTATTTCGGATAAAAAAGAAAAAACTTGTAAATATTGAAATTTTGATGAAGTTTGAGGTGTCTGTAATTTATCAAATAATCTTAAATTTTCATTAATACTTAATTCTTTAGAGGGGATATTAACTAAATTTGCAGTTAATCCTGAAATATTTATGGACATCTCAAAACCTGATTGACTTTCTGTAAAGCTCAATTCAGGAAATTCCAAAATTTGATCTTGGATGTGAGGTAAAGTTTTTAGATATCTTTGTTGTAAAATGGATTGAGCATAAAAATCCACAGCTTTAAATACTCGGGTGTCCCCAGGATACTGTGGAGGGATATGTAAAATGTTTACATCGTTATTTTTATAATCCATTATGGTTTCTCGACGCATTTATGACCATCTACCACTATACACCAAAGTAAGCGATAGAATTAATTTAATAGAAAAAATTTGTGATTCCTTTCAACAGGGGTATTACGATGTAGAAGATATATTAAGTAATTTATATTTATATTTTGATCCTGATTTAGCCCCTAGTGAATATTTAGATTGGTTAGGTCAATTAGTAGGGTTATTTCCAGTTGAAGATTCAGCTATAGGAACTGGAATTCCTAAAGAATGGGAGGATTCAAGAAAAAGATTTGCTATTAAAAATATTCAATTCTTTTTACGTCAAAAAGGGAGTCATAGAGGTCTTCGGCTTGGATATAAAATATGGTTATTTCAAAAAGAAGATTTTGAAAGTGAGTTAATTTTAATAAAGAGTAAACAAGGGAAGATTATAGAAGAAAATGATTCTGTAAAAGTTAATGATTTAGCTTTAGAATATGATGGATTTAATATAGATAATACTAACTTTTCAGATTTTAGATTTTGGAGAAATACTCAAAACACTATATTTACGTCAAATAATAAATCAATAAATAGATATACAGGAGAAGAAATTAAACAAACTTATATCCAAAATTCAAATAATCCTTATGATCTTCATGTAACAGTTAAACAAGACTCAGTAGTTGAAGGTTCTACTAATTTTGATCGATTAAATCAGGAAATCCTTCCTACATCTGCAACACCAAATCCTTATTTTTGGAGTAGAAATGTAAGTCTAATAGATACTAATTATTTAAATAATAATAATTTATTAGGTATTGCACATAAATCTAAAAATTGGCGATTAACTTTAATAACTTCCCAGAGAATTTATATCTTAAATCCCCTTGGGATGTTTTTTATTAAATTAAATGATGATTTAAACTCTATTAAGCAAGATATAGTTGACAATCTAGATACTAATTTTAATATTAGTTCATTGAATAATTATTATTTAAACTTAAATATATCTAATCACTATCAACTTCCTTTTTATAATTCAAGTTCTAATTTTTCAAATCTTATATTACAATTCCCTTTTTATTCTGAGAAAAATGAGGTCATTCAACAAACCCGACTTGATTTAATAGATGCAGAGAATCAAACTATTAAATCAATATTAGTATATGGATCTGATCAAAAAATAACTTTAACTCCTCACCATATAACAAGTTTTGAATTTGTTATTCCAAATAAGAAGTTAAAATTCTTTGGACTACACGCAATAGCTGATTCTCAAATAGATAATCAAATTAATGCTTCTGCTCTTATACAAGGTGATTTTGATGTTAATTCTTCTCCTAGTAAATCTGAATCCTATCGGTTAGTTGATTTGAATGTGGTAGCCTCTGAACCAACAATTAGAGTATTCTTTAATAATGCTAATACAATTCGAGTGGATGTTTTTTCAGATTTAGGGTTAGGAGAAGGAGATGCAAATCAATTTAAGGGGTTTGATTTTCATTTTACAAGCACTGATTCTAATTTTTCTGGTTCTTTAACAACAACATCAAATAATACTTTGGATTTAGTTTCAAGTTCAGCTTCTGCTGAATTTGATGAACTAAAAGTAGATGTTAGCTTGGATTTAGATTTAGTTGCAAATTCTGCTTCGACTTCAGGAGATGCTTATGATGTAACACCTATTATAATTGAAAGCGCGGATGTTACCTCGGAATCTGCATCATTTATAGGTTCTGGTACAAGATTTAGAGAAGTTACTTTTAATGTAACTTCTGAAGATTCAACCTTTACATCCGAAGGGTTACAAGTAAACCCATCTACTTTTGATATTGTAATTGAAAATGAAGATAATTTTGTATTATTTGATTTCCATGTTCCAATTATTGGAGAAAGTCTTGATATTCAAGTTGAATCGAGTTTTGAATCTGAAGGAGGAGGAGTTAATGAAGCATCTGGAGCATTTACATCTTTAAATTCTAGCCTTAGTGGAACAATAACAACATCATAATGGTTAACTTAACTAAATCAAAAAATAAGCATTTTTATAGAAAGACACAAAACCAAGGGCAAGATACTTATATTAATAAGTTAGATTCAGCTTTTCAAGAAGTCGATCCTTATACCTTATATGAAAACTCTCTTGGTAAAAATCAAAAAAGATTATCCTCTAAAAATTTAAGGATTTTAAGTAAAACTGTTCCTCTTCAGAGAGCTTTATCTAAAATTACTAATGGGGTTTTAAACATGGAGTGGAAGGTTAATGCTCCATTGGATATGGAAAAGAATAATCCTGAACAAGCAGAAGATATAAAAAAAGAAATTAAAGACTCTCTATTAAGACCTAATTATAGTAGTCAAATTAATACATATAGGAAATTGGTGTATTCTATTATTGATGATTTACTTTGTTTAAATTCAGCTACAATTGAACGTAAAAAAGGAGATAAAAAGAAACCTTTTTGGATGTGGGTATGTAATCCCTCTTCTATAGAGATAAATAAAGATTGGACTCCCCAAAATTCAGGTCTAACCCCTAAATATTTTGAAATAACTAAAAATAATGATTATACTGAATTATATGAAGAAGATTTATTTCAAATACAATTATCCTCTAATAGCTATCAAACCAATCCTGAAAGTCCTATTGAAATTGCTTATAGGATGATTAATTATTGGTTAGGTATTACTAATTATCAAGGTAAAACTACATCTCAGCCCACACGAAATTCAATTATTTGTTTAGAGGATTTAGAAGATATATCAGGAGATGAGGGTTCTGAACTTGAAGCCTTTCGAGAATGGTGGCAAACTGACGTAGTAGGGAGAGGGAGACATCCAATAATTGGAGGTTCTGTAGATATTAAACATTTAGGGGGGAATAATGATAGTGAATTATTTCCTCAATATACTGAATTTTTATTAAAGATCATTGCCTTAGCTTTAAATATGACTCCTAGGGATTTTAATATTACAGAAAAGGATAATAGGGCAACTTCTTTAGTCGCTGCTGATGCAACATATCAGGATGCAGTTTTACCTATTGCTCAAACAATACTAGAATCTTTAAATTTAGAAATAGTTGATTATTACTTCCCTGGATTTTCATTAGACTTTGTATCATTAGAACCTCGGAGCTTTGAACAAGAGGCTAATATTGCAACAGATCTATATAAACAAGGGGTTATTACTAAAAATGAATCTAGAGATAGAGTAGGAGAACAAAGATTAGATCCTAAATCTGGAGATATTTTCTCTGACGGGAGTAATTTACATGATAAAAAGAATCCTGAAGATTCTTCAAAAAAACAGGATAATAGTTCCTCTAACAAAGAAAAAACATCAATTAATTCAAAAAAACAATCATCTTTAATCTAAGTTTTTAAATAAATTGACCAACGATCTTTGTTGCTCGAATAAACTAATCCAAGAGATATATTTTCTTCTTTTATATCTAAAGAATCATATCCTTGAATTGTTTGGTTTAGAGAGGGGAGAATTGATACTTTATTTAAGCCAAAACCTGTAGGACTAAGAGGATCGCTACCTGCTAAATCAAATATAACTATTTTATCTCCTACAATAGGAGATTCGGGTAAAGTAATTGTTATTTCCTCACCATTTGAGTCCACACCACAGATTGTATTTGGAGCAATTGTAATATTTGAACTTGTTTCAATATAGTTTAAGTCTTTTGGTTTAGCTGCAACCCATTCACTTCCATCCCACATCATCATATCTCCTGATTCAGGAGGATTTGATGTTAATGGTTTGGGAATCCAAAAACTACCATTCCAAGATAATTGATCTCCTATTTCTTTACCTGATTCATCTATATTAGATAAAGAATTTAAAGAGGATGAGTTAATAACAGAACTAACTCTAGAAGAAGTATGATAAAGATTGTTTCCTTCAGGTAAATCTGTAGTGGTTTCAGGAATGGGGAGAGTTTGCGGTATCCACAATCCCTGATCAAAATCCCATACTAAAACTTGACCATCACTTAAAACAGATAAATTAACGTCATCACTTATACCAAGATTAGGTATAGAGATAGGAACACTAATTAGTTGATTATTATCCCATTTTAAGATATTATTATCCGATTTATCTAAATTAGAATCAACATTATTAAATGTTTCAATAGCAACTGAAGATAAATAATTTTGAATACGAGTATTTGTATAATAAAAATTTGTATTTCCTTCAGGGAGATCATCCGTTGTTTGAATAGTAACAGTTATTGAAGTTGGCTTCCATTTTTCATTAATATCATCCCATAATAAAGCATATCCCTCTTGAGGAGGATTGGATATTAAATCTACATCCATAAATACCCCAATTGATTCAACAGGGCTTGTATTTGGGTAAATTAAATGAGTCATGCAATTCTAAATCCTTGATTCCCAAATCCTCCCGTAGAAATATATCGGTTACCTGATTTATCAGTAACTTGCATTTTGGCAGGGAGAGAAGCTATACCTATCGTAGCATGACGCACAATTCCTCTAAATGCTAGAGGAGGTGGTTCATTTTCAGCAAAATCATCTCCATATTTGTTATATCCTCTTCCTTCTAAGTAATAATATTCTCCCAATAAGGGTAGGTTAGTAATTGGACTAATTGCTCCTTTGTTTCCATAATATCCTGTATTTCGAGAGTAATCCTTATGGTAACCTCCATTATTTGCGCTATATTCATTAGTTGTTTCCGTAAGGGAAACACAATAACGATCCCAAAGTCCGCCATAAGAAACTTGATTTCTTTGATCTGACATATTATCGGCATACCAATAATCATCTCCGACTCTTCTCCAATTTGTCCCATTCCGAAAACTTTTTGCCCAATAAGCATTATTAACACGCCAATCAATTCTTCCGACCATCCATCCAAAAGTATCTAAGGAAGCATCAGGTTGATCTAAAAATCCACAGTGTCCTGAATTTAAAATTAATTCATAAGATTCTACTAAAATACAAAAACTCCCTATATCTGCTGTTAAATAAATAATATTAGAAGCATCTTCTATAAACTCAAATATCAAACTTTCACTTAATGTTGAATTAGACCCATCCAAATCACCTTGAATATTTAATTGTTTTCCATTTAGGATTCCTGTTCTATCAGAAATTGTAAATCGAATAAAACAAGAATCTGAATTATCTGAAAAACCTTCCATTACTAATAATTCTGATCCGCTAATAAAATCATCTCTAATTGACCAACCAGCCGATTGAAGCCAATCTCGAATATTTTCTAAAAGACTTTCTGCTGTTTCAAAGATTTCTCCTGAATAGTTAGGGCTAGATCCTGATTTAAAAATTAAAGCCATTATGCAATCCTCATTCCTTGGTATTCTTTATCTCCAACTGATAAATACCTTTGACCTTGTTTATCAATTACTTGAGTTTTTACAGTTAAAGAAGCTAGTCCAATAACACAATGTTTAACTTCCCCTCTATAGTATAAGGGAGGAGGTAAATAATCCCCTTGAGCATTAGATCCATAATTATCTGCTCCACCTCTACCTTCTAAATAATACATAGTCCCCAAAACGGGTAGTCCTGTAATTGGATTTAAAGCTCCTCTAAACCAATAATACCCTATATTCCTATTATCAGAATCTGTAAAAGATCTACTACTATCATCCCAATTATTTCCACTACTATAGACAAATTCAAAATTAGTTGTATATCGATCTCCTAATCCTTGGTAAGGTGCTGAAGATCTTCCTGCATAGCTACTTATGGCATCTGCATACCAAAAATCGTCTCCCACTTTTCTCCAATTAGTTCCATCGTGGTAACTTTTTGCCCAATAAGCATTATTAACACGCCAATCAATTCTTCCGACCATCCAACCAAAAGTATCTGTATTGGGGTCTAATCTATTTAAAAATCCAAAATGACCATTATTATAAACGCCATCATTAGATTCAATATATAAAGCAAAAGAGTCATCATCTGCTGTTAAATATATAATATTAGCGGAACTATTAATAAATTTAAAATTAAATTCAGGACTTAAGGTTGATCCCCCACCATCAATATCTCCTCTAATTTTTAATTCTTTAGCATTAAGTTCTCCAGTTATATCTTCAGTTCTAAATTCAATAAAGCAAGTATCATTATTGTCAGTAGCGTTACCCTGCATGACTAATAGTTTTGATCCACTTATAAAATCATCTCTAATAGTCCATCCTGCCAATTGTAGCCAATCTCTTAAGTTCTGAAGAATTTCAGTATCTGTTTGGAAAGTCTCTCCTGTATAAGATCCTCCCCCATTTCTAAATATTAAACTCATATAATACTATCCACCTTAGTGTAATTTTTAAGAGTTTGTCCATCAGTAATTTGACTATTATTTAATTGAACATTAACTTGTTCTGTGGAATCTGAATTATTATATTCAGTTAAAAATGTTGAACTGATATTTAATGAATTCTTTGAAATTGAGCCAGAAAAGTTAACTTCAATAGCCTCGATTAACCCACTTCCTCCCCCTCCACCTTCTTTGTTAAAATTTATAATTTTCCAGTCTAACTGAGAAGGATCATAAAGTAATAAATATAAGGTATCAGGTTTTAAAATTGTTTCACCTACCGTTATACCATCTCCATCTGCATAGATATATATTTCCCCACTGCTAGGTAATGTGAAAGAAAGACCACTTTGAGCGATTATCTTTTCACCATTCACTAATTGTTTAGACCCTACATCACTTCTTACTACAAACCAATCTACTCTTTCAGTTAAAGGATAAGAAACAAAAAGTTTAATTTGATAATTATGATCTGTAGAATCCGTATTTTCAAGAATCCCATAAATAGTTGAATTTTGAGGATTATCAGAATTAACAAATGATAAAGCAGGAGATAAAGAAAAAACAAGATCACTACTTGAAAAAACGGAATCAATTAAACAACCTGATAAATCACTTGGGGGAGTAGAAGTTGTTCTATTTCTGTCTTCTTGTCTAGCTTGTAAAGATATATATAATCTTAATCTACAGATATTATTTACTTCAATCTTACTTAAATCAAAATTTCTTGATATGCCAATATCAAAATCAACACTATTCCCTGAAGTAATTAAGGAGGTATCATATTGATATTCTTTTAGTTCTGGAGAAATTACTTTATTTTTATTTTGATAAAAAGAATTAAAAGATGCCATTAATTATTTTGAACTCCTGTAAAGTTTAGAAAATTGATCGGATCATTAATCAAAGAGTGTAAATTTTCAAATAAATTATTAGAGAGAGCTTGATTGGAAATTAATAATTCTTGTATTCCTCCTTCATAATAGATGAATGTATGGTAATTGGTAGCTAAAGTTATATCAGCATTTGAAGAATCAAAAGCAGATTGCCAAAAATTTTCTTCTTTAATTTCCCCATCTATATTAACCTTCAAGTATCCTGCAACTGGATTAGAAACAATCCCAATAAAAGTCCAGACACCAATATCTATTGTATTACTTGTACTAATTAATGTTTGATCACCTTGTGATATAGTATCTTGATAAATTTTTAATGTTTTGGAGTTATCATCAATTCCAATCTCTAATATGTCATTATCTTCGTCAGAACTTTGTGCTAAAAGACAATTTGGGATATTATGATTGCTTGAATTACTTGTCAAATTTGTAGGTTTTACCCACATTGCAACTGTATATTGGTCATAGATTTGGAAAAAGTTTGTGTCTAATCTTAAATCTAAATGTTGTGAATTTCCATCAAAACTCACATAATCCCCTCTATTGGCATCAGTTTCAGCTTGAAAAGAGCCTGATCCTCCAATTGATCTAATAATATCATCAGCAGTTCCTCTTAAAGGAAAATAACTACTCCATTCAAATTCTAAAGGATTTGTTTCTAAGGAGAGAGAACCAGAATTTGATAAATATACAGTTAAATTTGTATCACTATTAATATCAAAATCAACAATAACATGGATAATAATAATTTGATTAGAAAGATCAAATAATCTAATAGAATATTGAAGTAAATTCCCTAACCCATCCCCTAACGCAATGTCTTTTTTAGCATTTATATGGTTAAATACATCTGTAAAATTAGAATCAATTATCAGAGGAAGAGTAGCAGTTTCATTAAAATTAATATCAGATTGATTGATTTCCAAAGTAAATTTTTTAGAAAAATTACTAGGAGAAAATGAGCTAGATATTATATCCAATAAAGATAAAATATTCTCAACTTTTATAGATTTTTCTAATCTATAAGTTTCTCCTAAATAAACAGGAGGTTTTATTGACAAAACAGAGTCTAAATTTATTCCTAAAATATTTTCATTTTGGAAAGAACATTGAGGAATTGTTGATGATGGATTAGGTTCAATATAAGGGTTCAATAAATAGCCAGTATTATTTATTGAACCCTTATTTTTAGTAAATATAGTATATTCATCATTAGGATAATCAATAACAATTTCAAGAGGTAATTGAGGCGTAATATCCTTCTCGTTAAATTTAGACCCTGAGACTTGAGAATAAACTAAGTAATTCCTTAAACTATTTTGAATTGTATTTAATTCTACAATATCTCTTAAAAGGATTTTATTATTCGTTTTAGTTAAGACATGGGGAGAGTTTGTTTGAGTTAAAGATAACCAACTATTTTTAGATACTTCTAAACATCCTATACTAAAATTTATAATCTTTAGACTATCTTCTAAATTAGTAATTGTAAGATATAATTTCTTTTCTTGAGGATCATTTAAATTTATACAAAAAATAGGATAATTAAATTCAAGTTTATCAGTTAGTATAAAATCAAATATGCAATTATTTGGAAATATAGATGAGTCGTTTAAAGATCTGTTTAAATCTTCTGATTGAGTAAAAGTATCTAAATAACCTCTAACTCTTGATTTATTATCTGTAGAGATCCAAACAGCATAAAAGTCATACCCAATGGTTATATCTAGAGTATTATTTTGATCTGGAGAGATGGCATTAGTCGATTTACTATAAGTAAACCCTCCTAATTTATTACTTTTTGTAATATTATTGAACACACCATAATTACTCATCAGCTAAAAGTATCCTCTCTTCTTCATTTAGTTGTCGGTTAAATACAGCAAAATCTTTAATTTGAATTCCATTAAATTTTTCATTAGTCCCTGAATTTAATAATCCAATTTTAATTAAATCATTCTCATTATTTGAAAATTTTATTTGATCTTGGGTGGCTTTAGGACGACCATTAAAATACAAATCACTTGAGTATCCTTGATTTATATTGTAAACAATAGAAGTCCAAGTTGAGAAATCATCTGAATCAGTAGCATTGAAATTAAATGTAGAGCCATCAGAAGAAACTAATGTATGGGAACTATCTATGGAAAATTCATTACCAAATAACCATAAAAATCTAATATATTCATTTATGTTTGTATCTTTTGTAAGTTTTAATTTAAATGCTACTGAAAATGTAGAACTTATAGACATATTTCGATACAAATAATGATCATCTTCTAAAGGACTTCCAGTAGTATTGGTAACTTTTATTGTTAAATTGTCTCCATTAAATGTAAGTCGATCTTTATCAGTTTTATGGATATCAAATTCTTCCTTAGATCCATAATTATTTAAATTTCCATCTTTATCCTGATTTCTAAAAGGTAAATAAACAAAAGGAGAATAGGATAAGATATTTCTATCATATTCAGTAAAATCAAAATCTGAGGTACTATGATTTGATACAACATTAATATCATTAAAGAAAATTCCATCGGAAATAGACCATCTTTTTGACGAGGGATTATAAATTAAAGTTATTGAA
>ERZ1034517.245-NODE-245-length-14103-cov-5.417497_pt1 | contig 14103 bp, 16 predicted proteins | sample MGYA00520599_ERZ1034517 | MGnify/ENA primary metagenome ERZ1034517 (study PRJEB33760, sample SAMEA4777701) | hypersaline lake metagenome | biome: hypersaline environment; feature: brines | place: Spain | collected 2012-08 | depth 0 m ...
GAAGCGGGCGAGGAGGGTGTCGTCGCGACCGCCGGCGACGCCGATGAGGAAACCGAGATCGTCGTCGATCAGCGGGAACTCGACGCCGCGATCGCGAAGGACCTCTCGAAGCGCGAGGGGATCCGGACGCGACTCGAAACCCTCGCGGTCGGCGACTACGTCCTCTCGGATCGGGTCGCCGTCGAGCGGAAGTCGGTGGCGGACTTTCTGGATACGCTGCTGGGCAGCGACCGGTCGCTGTTCGAGCAGATCGGGGATCTCTCGCGGGCGTACGCCCGGCCGATACTGATCCTCGAGGGCGAGGGGCTCTACGAGGAGCGGAACGTCCACCCCGACGCGGTCCGCGGGGCGCTGGCGTCGCTGGCGGTGGACTTCGACGTGAGCGTGCTCCAGACCGCCGACGAGGCCGAGACCGGGGAGTTGCTCCGGACGATCGCGTCGCGGGAGCAGTCCGAGCGCGACCGGACCGTGAGCGTCCACGGCGAGAAGAGCGCGAAGACCCGCTCCGAACAGCAGGAGTACGTGGTCTCATCGATCGCCGACATCGGGCCCGTGACCGCCCAATCGCTGTTGCGGGCGTTCGGGACCGTCGAGGGCGTGATGACCGCGCGTGAGGACGACCTCCGCGAGGTCGACGGCGTCGGCGAGGTGACCGCCTCGCGGATCCGGGAGGTCGTCGGCAGTGGGTACGAGGGCGCGGAGTCCGAATAGCCGGGGAGGTTAGTCGGACGACGGCGGGGCCGTGTCGGGATCGGGACTGGCCGCGATGACGCCCCCTCCGGTGATTTTGATCTCGTAACGGTCGTAGTCGAACCGGACCTCGGAGACGCCACGGGACTCCGACTCCGGCTCCAGCGCGTCGAGTACGGCATCGACCGCAACGTGGTCGTAGAGCACCGTCCCGTCCTCCGGGCCGAGTCCCGCGAGCGCGTCGGTGAGCCGGGTCAAGAGCCCGTCCACCGTCTCCCACCCGTCGTCGTCGAGTACCGTCCAGGCGCCGGCGGTGCCGGCCCCGGGGGCGATAGTTTCATTCATATGTCATCTATTGTGCGCCGTGAAAGGAAAAAGTATCGGTCAAAATATCATTTTCGGTATTCACCTTCACGGCTGCCCGTCCGATGGAGTTCGGCCGGGGTCGGTGTGGGCGCCAACACCCCCGGGCGGGGGTGAGTTCCGCCGAGAGTAAGACGGTTGTCCCGGAAGCGAACGCCGACGGTACCGATCCCGAGACAGCACTCTTAAATACCACTCGGTGTAATCACCCAGTAATGAGACGGCGAACCTTCCTGCGGGCCGTCGGTGCCGGCGGCGTCGCCGGGTTGGCCGGGTGTACCGGCGGTGGCGGCGGCAGCGACAGTGGGAGTACCGAGACCGCGACCCCGACAGCCGAGGACGACACGGCGGCCGCGACGACGACGGGGACCACGGCGTCGAGCACCCCGGAACTCGTGGTCGGGACGTACGGGACGTTCGTCGACGCCCCCTCCACGAGTCCCGGCCAGTGGATCAAGGAGACGTTCGAGTCGGAGTTCGACGCGACGCTCACCTTCGAGACGCCGGACAGCGAGATCAACTACTACATCGAGCGGTCGAACCGTGGCGTCGACATCGACGCCGACGTCTACGCCGGGGTTCGCGTGCGGGATCTGATCCGGATCGACCAGCAGCTCGACGGCGGGCTGTTCACCCCGGTCGACGGAATCTCGGGCCAGGGGGACGTCAAGTCCGACATCCAGTTCGATCCGAGCGGTCGTGTCGTCCCCTTCGCGACGGGATACGTCAGCCTGGTCTACGACAGGACACAGGGGGAGTACGGGGACTACTCCGCCCCGGAGACGTTCGAGGGGCTGCTGGACTCGGAGTACGAGGGCGATCTCCTCGCACAGAACCCGACGTCGAGCACGACCGGGCGGCTGTTCCTGCTGCACACGATCCAGGAGTTCGGCCCGGACGGCTACCTCGACTACTGGGCTGACCTGCAGGACAACGGCGCCCGGGTCCTCGGCAGTTGGTCGGATTCCTACGCCGCGTACCAGGAGGAGGAGGCCCCGATGGTCGTGTCGTACTCGACGGACCAGGTGTACGCCGCGCGGTCGGACGAGGACCTCGATCAGCACCAGATCCGCTTCCTGAACGACCAGGGGTACGCGGACGCCGAGGGCATAGCACTGTTCGAGGGCACCGACACCCCCGACCTCGCCCGTTCGTTCGTCGAGTTCATGCTCCGTCCCGACGTGCAGGGCGAGATCGCACAGCAGTGGGTCTCGTTCCCCGCGACGACGACCGCCGACCTCCCCGAGTCGTTCGCGACCTACGCCAAGGAGCCGCCGGACGGGGTCACGTTCGATTACGAGACGCTCCGAGACGGTCTGAGTGAGTGGACGCGGGCGTGGGAACGGCAGTTCGCCAGCAAGTGACCCGATGGCGGGGTGGATCGGAGCGGCGGCGTCCGGCGCGCCGACTGGGGTGACGCCGGCGTGAGAGCCGTTCCTCCCCGGATCTGGCGGCGGCTCCCCAGGGGTGTCTCGACCCTCCGGTCGTGGGTCGAACGGCACGCCCTCGGGCTCGTCGCGACCGCGACCGCAGTGGTCCTGGTCGTGGTGTTCTACTTCCCGGTCGCGACCGTCTTCGTCGAGGCCGTCGTCGTCGACGGGCAGATTACGGCCGCCCCGCTGGTCGACGTGCTGACCTCGGAGTTCTACCTCGTCGACATCTTCTGGTTCACCGCCTACCAGGCGCTGCTGTCGACGGTCGCGTCGGTGGCGTTGGGGCTACCGGGAGCCTGGATCCTCGCACGCTTCGAGTTTCCGGGGCGGGAGACGCTCCGCTCGCTCACGATCCTGCCGTTCGTGATGCCGTCGATCATGGTCGCGATCGGGTTCGTCGCGACGTTCGGGCGGAACGGCACCCTCAACACGGTGTTGCGAACGCTGGGGCTGCCGACCGTGGAACTCCTGTTTACCCTCCCCGCGATCGTGATCGCCCACGCGTTCTACAACGCGCCGCTGGTGGCGCGGGTGACGACGGCGGCGTGGGAGAGCGTCGACGCCTCCGCGATCGAGACCGCACGCAGCCTGGGGGCGTCGCCGACGCGGGCGTTCTACGACGTAGTGGTCCCACAGCTCCTGCCCGCAGTCGCGATCGGCGCGACCCTTACCTTCGTGTTCACGTTCGCGTCGTTCCCCATCGTGCTCGCGCTCGGGGGCTTCCAACTCGCGACCGTGGAGGTGTTCATCTACTCGCGGATCCAGAACCTGGCGTACTCGGAGGCGGCCGCCCTCGCCGCGGTGGAGACAGTGATCTCGTTGGGGCTGACCTACCTCTACCTCCGGTACGAGGGCCAACAACGGGGCGACGGACAGGGCGCGAACCCGCAACCCCGGCGGCGGTTGCGGCCGCCGTCGTGGACGCCCCGGGAGGTCGCCGTCCGGACGGTCATCGCCGGGTACGGCGTCGTGGTCCTCGCGGTGTTCGTCGTCCCGGTCGCGTCGATGGTGCTGACCAGCGTCACCGGAGGGGGCGGGCTGACCCTCGAGCACTACCTGTTCCTTGTCGAGCGCCAGCAGACCGGGGCCTCGTACCAGGTCCGGCCGCTGCCCGCGGTCCGGAACTCGCTGCTGTTCGGCGCGGGGACGCTGCTGGTCGCGGTGCCGATGGGGGTCGTGCTCGCGGTGCTGACGACGCGAAAGTTCAGGGGACGGGCCGCGATCGACGCCCTGACCATGGCGCCGCTTGCGGTCTCGGGGATCGTCGTGGGGCTCGGGCTGCTCCGGGGGCTCGTGTTCGGGGTCGAGATTCTCGGAACGAGAGTCCGGGTGACCGGCGCCGTCGCCGTCGTGGCCGCCCACGCCGTCGGCGCGTACCCCTTCGTGACCCGAAGCGTCGCGCCGCTGCTCGGGAACCTCGACGCCCGGCTCGTGGAGTCGGCGCGGAGCCTCGGTGCGACCCGGGCGCGGGCACTCGTGGATATCGAACTGCCGCTCGTGGCCGCCGGGGTCGTCGCGGGCGCGGCGTTCGCCTTCGCGATCTCCATCGGGGAGTTCGACTCCACGGTCGTCCTCGCGGAGGGCTCGTCGAGCTACACCATGCCGGTGGCCGTCGAGCGGTACCTCGGCCGGCGACTCGGCCCCGCGACCGCGATGGGGTGTCTCCTGCTCGCGGTCACCAGCCTGAGTTTCGTCGTGATCGAGCGCTTCGGCGACCGATACGGCGGACAGGGGGGGTTCTGAGGATGCGCCTGACCATCGACAACGTCCGGAAGGAGTACGGCGACACCGTCGCGCTCGGGTCGGGAGCGGGCGGGAGGAGCGTGGAGGCAAGCGGAGCGGGCGGGGACACGCCCGCTGGCGTCGACCTCGAGGTGGCCGACGGGGAGTTCTTCACCCTGGTCGGTCCCTCGGGGTGTGGGAAGACCACCACGCTCCGGCTGGTCGCCGGGTTCGACTCGCCGACCCGGGGGGACGTACGGTTCGACGGCCGGGCGATGGCGGGGGTTCCACCCGAGGACCGGGGCGTCGGGGTGGTGTTCCAGAACTACGCGCTGTTCCCGCACCTCTCGGTCGCGGAGAACGTGGCCTACGGCCTCCGGTTCACCGACCCGCCCGACGGGGAAACGAGGGACGAACGGGTGGCGTCGCTCCTCGAACTCGTCGACCTCCCCGACGCGGGGCCGCGGGATCCGTCGGAACTCTCCGGCGGGCAGCGCCAGCGAGTGGCGCTGGCGCGAGCGCTGGCTCCGGGGCCGGACCTCCTGCTGCTCGACGAGCCGATGAGCGCGCTCGACGCCCGACTCAGGGAACGGCTCCGGCTCCAGATCAAGGAGATCCAGTCGACGCTGGGGATCACGACCCTCTACGTCACCCACGACCAGGAGGAGGCGCTCGCGGTCTCCGACCGGGTCGCGGTGATGTCCGACGGCGCGGTCGAGCAGGTCGGAACCCCCCGGGCGGTGTACCGACGGCCGGAGACCCGGTTCGTCGCGGAGTTCGTGGGCGACAACAACGTGTTCGAGGGACGAGTGGAGTCGAGCCGGACGGCGGACCGATCGGACGGATCGGAGGCTCCGGGCGACAGTTCCGGAGGATCTCCACTCGAAACGAAGGGGGTTCGGTCGGGGAGCGGGGGCGACCCGGCGCCGGGGGAGGAGGACGGCGACGGTCGGGACCGCACCAGCGACGGCCGGGAGCGTACCGTGTTCGTCGACGTGGACGGAGTGACGATACCGGTGCAGACAGGTCGGCGGATCCGGCCGGACGCGACGGTGACGTTCTGCGTCCGCCCCGAACGGATGCGGGTCCTCGAAAGCGGGGGCGACGGAACCGACACCGGTGTCGACCCGGCCGACGGTGGAGGCGACGCGACGGTCACGCTCGACGCGACAGTGTCGAACGCCGAGTTCCTCGGGGAGTCGACGCGGACGTACCTCCGGTGGAAAGGTCGCGAACTGACGGTCCGGACGCCGGATCCGCTGTCGGGGGACGTGCGGGTCGGGGTCGACGGAGCAGCCGCCCACGTGATCGGTGTGGAGTCGGGAGGGGACTCCGCGTTCGAGTCGAGACGAGAGTGATCAGTATGACACCCCTCCGCGGTCGACCACGTGGGAAGGTCGCGGCGTGGGGATCCAGCCCGGAATCGGCGTCAGCGGGTGAGGTCGGGCGGGTGCTGGTGGCGTCAGTCGGGTCCCGAGGGCGGAGTCGCCGCCGTGGGTCCGCCGAGCAAGGGAGGGCTACTCGACGGCGGGTGCGGTCTCGTCGGTCCGGCCGGGGAGTTCGAGTTCGACCTCGAGTTCGGGATCGCCGACGCCGTCGTAGTCGATCTCGAGTTCGACGGGTTCCCCGAACGCGAACGGGAGTTCCCACTCCTCCTCGACGATCCGCAGTTCGTCGCCGTCGCGGAGCTGTTCGCCCAGGTCGATCAGGAACTGGCCGGCTTCGTCCGCGCTCAGGCGGTACTCCCGTTCGAACTCCCGGCCCGAACGGATGACCGTGCGGTCGTCGGGGCCGTCGGCGTCCGGGTGGGTGGATGTGGTATCGTCCGGCATACGGGTCACCGCCGGGGCTCGACCGTCAGGTCGGTGGCGATCCAGCCGTCACGGTTCGCGGACTCGACGAAGACCGACCGCCCGGGGCAGGTCTCACAGACCACTACGTCGGGAGCGTCGTCGGGTGTCGAGTCCGCCTGATGCGCCGAGGCGGAGTGTGTCCCAGTGCTCATCACGATTCTTTAGGGTAGCCTAAATTGAAAAACGTATGGGTTTCGAGTCGGGGCCGGCACCGGGTGACGAAAGTTAAATACGACCGGCGACGAGGATGGACACCGAATGCCGGACCCCGACATCGACCCCTCGACGGTCACGGTGCTCGATCTGTTCTGTGGCGGTGGCGGGCTCTCGGAGGGGTTTCTCCAAGCCGGCTACGACGTCGCCGCCGGCGTCGACGTCAGCGAGGACTTTCTCGCGACCTACAGCCACAACCACGACGACGCCTCGGCGATCAGAGCTGACCTCTCGCAGGTCGAGCCAGAGGAGTTCTTCGATGCCCACCCCATCGATCCCGGGACGATCGACGTGGTGATCGGCGGCCCGCCGTGTAAGGGGTTCAGCATCGCGGGCCACCGCGACCCCGACGACGAGCGGAACTACCTCGTCGGGAGTTTCATCGACTACGTGGCGTTCGTCCAGCCCGACGCGTTCGTCATGGAGAACGTCCCCGGGATCACGTCGATGGAAGGCGGCGACACCCTCCGATCGATCCTGGAGGGCTTCCGGCAAGCGGGTTACGAGAAACCCGCCTACGAGATCCTGAACGCCGCGGACTACGGCGTCCCCCAGAGCCGCCGGCGCGTGATCTTCCAGGGCCGCCGCGACGGGTCGCTGCCGACCTACCCCGACCGGACCCACGGCCCCGCCGAGCAGACCACACTGACCGGCAACCGGCTGAAACCCCACGTGACCGTCGCGGAGGCGCTCGCCGGGCGGGACGTGGAGTCGCTGCCGAACCACGAGACCACCGACCACTCCGCGGACATGGTCGAGCGGATCGCCGACGTCGAGGCGGGCGAGAGCCTCTACGAGAGCTACGGGGACAGTTGGCGCCGACTGGAGCCGGACGAACCCGCGATCACGATCAAGGAGAACCACAACGCGCCGTTCATCCACCCCGGGGCCGACCGCGTCGGAACGGTTCGGGAGTGTGCGATCCTCCAGTCGTTCCCCGACGACTACGTCTTCCAGGGCCCGAAGAGCACGCAGTTGAAAGTCGTCGGCAACGCGGTCCCGCCGGGACTCTCGAACGCGGTCGCGGAGGCGCTGGCGGGTGACCTCGCGGCGATGGGGGGGGCGGCCGTCGCCGATGGGGGGTGAGATCTGCCGAGATCAGCTGTCAAACGTGCGTAGTGACCGCAGATCGTCCGCCACAGACCGCTCACTCGACCGCGTAGAGTTCGATTGTCAGCTCGGAGACGCCAGCCTGCTTCCGTATTCGATTCACGAAATCTGTCTCGTCGTCAGTGACGACTGGTTCATCGAATTCGAGTGCCGTTGCGGCGACGACCGCGTCTGCCAGTCCGATACCGACATCGTTCTCGTCGAACGACTGGATCCGGCCCTCGATTTCACCAGCCCGCTTTGCTATCGGCGTGGTGAGATCCACGTGGGGGAGTCCACTCAGCAACCGTTCGAACTTCTCACGATTGTGCTGCGTCTGGGCCCCTTTCCCGACCGCGATCCACAGTTCCGAAATCACGATTCGAGGTACCCTCCGGGGCTTTCCCGCCCGTTCGATCTCTCGGGCTTTCTCGATCGCTGCCGGACGGTTGTTGTCTAGGTCGATCAGAAAGTTCGTATCGATGACGGCCACTAGGATCTCTTGTCCGTGAGTTCGTCCGCGGCCTCGGTATCCGCACGAGCGGTTCGTTTGAGGGCTTCCTTCTGCTCTCTTGCGCGCTCTGCAGCGTATGCTTCTCCGTCGTCGACGAGATCAAGCAGTGAGACGTCCCGCATCAGCCGCGCGACGGCCTCGGAAAAAGTCTCGTCGTCCTGCTTGTGCGCCTTCACGCGTTCGTAGACATCCTCGTCGAGACGCACGCTCTTTGTTCCCATGCGTATACGTCCGTAGACGAACGGCTTTAGCTTTTGGTAGGCGCTAAGCCCCCGCGCTTAAGCAGCAACGCAGGGTGTGAATCCAGGCACTACTCCAATTGCTGCCGAATAACGTTGTGGCTCTCCAGGAGCTTCGCGAGCCGCGGCATCGACGCCACCACCGCGTCGCAGGCGGGTCGGACCGCGTCCTTCGGGAGGTAGCCGATCGACAGCCCGGCGACCTCCAGCATCGGGAGGTCGTTGGCGCCGTCGCCGACCGCGATCGTGCGGGCGAGTGGGACATCGAGGTCGTCGGCGAGCGATTCGAGCGCGTCGTCTTTGGTGCCCGTGACGAGCGGGCCCTCGACGCCGCCGGTGAGCCGGCCGTTCTCGGTCGGGAGCCGGTTGGCGACGATGGTGTCGACCGCGACGCCCTCGTGCTCCAAGGCGCGCTCGACCCCGCGTTCGAACCCGCCGGTCAGGATCGCGACGTGGTGGCCGGCGTCGCGGAGCCGTTCGATCACGTCGGCGGCGCCGGGGCGCAGCCGCACCTGGTCGAAGGCGGCGCCGGCCTCGGACTCGTCGAGTCCCGAAAGCAGCGACGCCCGCTCCCGGAGGCTCTCGGCGTACGAGAGCTCGTCGTTCATCGCGCGCTCGGTGATCTCGGCCATGCGGTCGGCGACGCCGGTGCGCTCGCCGAGGAGCACGGTCATCTCCGAGTCCGAGAGGGTCCCGTCGAAGTCGAAGGCCACGAGTCGCATACGGGGGGATGGTCGGCGGGGGATATCAACCCACCCGACCGAGCGTGAGAGTCAGTAGCAGGCCACAGGAGGCCGGATACGCCGATGAAGAAACGTTTAACCACGAACCAGGGAAGGAGTACATGTGAAGGTGCTTATTACGGACCCGATCGACGACGCGGGGATCGAACGCCTCCGCGGGTCGGGTCACGACGTCGAGACGGCCTACGACCTGACCGGCGAGGCGCTGCGTTCGGCGGTTGGAGACGCCAACGCCCTGGTCGTCCGCTCCGGAACCGAGGTCACCGAGGCGGTGTTCGAGGCCGCTTCCGACCTGGTTATCGTGGGGCGCGCGGGGATCGGCGTCGACAACATCGACATCGACGCCGCCACCGACCACGGCGTCATCGTCGCGAACGCGCCGGAGGGCAACGTCCGGGCGGCCGCCGAGCACACCGTCGCGATGGCGTTCGCCGCCGCGCGGTCGATCCCGCAGGCCCACGCCCGGCTGAAGGCTGGCGAGTGGGCGAAATCCGACTACCTCGGCACCGAACTCAACGGCAAGACCCTCGGGATCGTGGGGCTCGGCCGGGTCGGCCAGGAGGTCGCAAAGCGGCTCGACGGCCTCGGGATGGAACTGGTCGCGTACGATCCCTACATCAGCGAGGAGCGCGCCGGCCGACTGGGCGCGGAACTCGTCGAACTGGAGACGTGTCTCGAGTCGGCGGACTTTCTGACGGTCCACACGCCGCTCACGCCCGAGACCGAGAACATGATCTCGACCGACGAGCTCAAGCTGATGGGCGGCGGGTTCCTGATCAACTGCGCCCGCGGCGGCGTCGTCGACGAGGACGCCCTCGCAGCGGCGGTCGAAGACGGGACCCTCGACGGCGCGGCAGTCGACGTCTTCGCGGAGGAGCCGGTCTCGCCGGACAGCCCGCTGCTCGACGTCGACGAGGTCGTCGTGACCCCGCATCTGGGCGCGTCGACGGAGGCCGCCCAGGAGAACGTCGCGACCTCGATCGCCGACCAGATCGACGCGGCGTTCGCGGGCGAGCCGGTGATGAACGCGCTGAACGCCCCGTCGGTCGACGAGAGCGCGTTCCCGCGGATCCAGCCGTACATCGGGCTCGCGGAGACGTCGGGGATCATCGCCGCACAGCTGCTCGATGGCCGGATCTCCGAGATCGAGGTGGCCTACGAGGGCGAGATCGCCGACGAGGAGGTCGACCTCGTGACCGCGTCGGCGCTGAAGGGCGTCTTCGAGCCGCTGGAGTGGCAGGTCAACGCGGTCAACGCCCCACAGATCGCGAAGGACCGCGGGATCGACGTCACCGAGTCCAAGCGCCTCCAGTCCGACGACTTCCAGAGCGTCGTGACCGTCCGGGTCGGCAACGACGACGAGTCCCTGGAGGTCTCGGGCACGCTGTTTGCGGGCGGGGATCCGCGGATCGTCCGGATCGACGGCTACCGGGTCGACGCGGTGCCGCACGGGAAGATGCTGGTCGCGCGCAACGCCGACAAACCCGGCGTACTGGGGTTCATCGGGTCGGTGCTGGGCGACCACGATATCAACATCTCGGGCATGTTCAACTCCCGCCGTGACGAACCCGGCGGGGAGGCGCTCACCGTCTACAACCTCGACGACCCCGTCCCCGACTCGGTGGTGGAGACGATCCTCGACGACGACCGCATGATCGACGTGCGGTACCTCACGCTCAACGGGGCCGAGGACGGGAAGTAGCGAGACGGGAAGCGAGCCAGTGACGGATTACGACGGTTCGGATCGGTCCCGCAAGAACGCCCGACACTGTTCGGCCATCCGTTCAGTGAACCGTTCAGAGATCCTGCCTTGGGGATTCGCGATCGCCCGGTGTTTGACGGTTCCGACGACCCACGGTGAGCAGTACGACGTCGTATCCGGGTCACGGCCGGCCTCCCACGCGTCGCCAACTTCGTACGCCGGCAAGTCACTGGTCGTGAGCGCCTGTCGCATCCACGCTCCGGACGTGGTCGCTGACCCGCCAGTACGTCCCCCGGTGATCGACGCGCCCGTTCTCGCGGAGCCGAACGAGCGTCGGTCCGACTGACCCCTTCGAAACGTCGGTCGCCGCCGCGACCTCGCTCTGAGTGAACGCGGTATCGGGGTGCTCTTCGAGGAACGAGAGGATCTCGTGGGCGTTCGTTCCAGGCGTCGGACCGTCCTCATCGTCGGTCAGTGACTCGAACCGATCGGCTCCGATAGGCATCTCGGTGTACGATATGTATTAAATGTATTAGTCGGTTGGGGTCGAACGGAACTCGGCAGCAATACGAACGGGAGACGGCCAGTCTACTCCGCGCCGATGTGTTCGAGCACCGCAGCGGTGTCGTTCGGGACCGGTTCGGGCTTGTTGCCCGCCTCGTAGGCGGCTTCGGGATCCTTCAGCAGGTGGCCGGTGGTGAGACACACCACGTCCTCGTCGGCGCCGACGACGCCCTTGTTTCGGAGCTTCTTCAGCCCGGCAATCGAGGTAGCCGAGGCGGGTTCGACGCCGATCCCCTCCTTCGCGAGGTCGCGCTGGGCCTCAGTGATCGCGTCGTCCTCGACCGACACGGCGGTGCCGCCGGTACCGCGGATTCCGGGGAGGGCCTTGGGGGCGTTGACCGGATTCCCGATCCGGATCGCGGTCGCGATGGTCTCGACCTCCTCCCACCGCTCGGTGTCCTCCCAGCCGTGTTCGATCGCCTCGACCATCGGCGCCGACCCCGCGGCCTGTGCGCCGGTGAGTTTCGGGACCTCCGCAGGATCGAGCGCCCCCGACTGGACGAGTTCGCGGAACGCCTTGTACAGCGCGGAGGTGTTGCCCGCGTTCCCGACCGGGAGGACGATCCGATCGGGGAACCGACCGTAATCGTCACGGAACTGTTCGAGGATCTCGAAGCCGATCGTCTTCTGGCCCTCCAACCGGAAGGGGTTCAAGGAGTTGAGGAGGTAGACCTCGCCGCGCTGGGCGAGATCCTGGACGATGTCGAGACAGTTGTCGAAGTTGCCGTCGACCTCGAGGATCCGGGCGTCGTGGAGCGCGGCTTGGGCTACCTTCCCCGCGGCGACCTTCCCCGCGGGCAGGAGCACCAGGGTCTGCATCCCGCCGCGGGCGCCGTACGCCGCGAGCGCCGCGGAAGTGTTACCAGTAGACGCACACGCCAACCGGCCGACACCGAGTTTCTGGGCGACCCGGACGCCGACGGTCATGCCGCGATCCTTGAACGACCCGGTGGGGTTCATCCCCTCGTGTTTGATCCGGAGCGACTCGACGCCGATCGACTCCCGGAGCCGCGGCGCCTCGTGCAGCGGCGTGTCGCCCTCCGGGAGGGAGACACCCTCGTCGAACGGGAGCGCGGCGTGGTACCGCCAGACGCCGCGGCCCTGTCCGTGGAAGTCCTCGAAGGTCGGCGGGTCGGCGTAGCGGACTTCGAGCAGGTTGCCGTCCGCGCCGGTGTACCGGATCTCGTCGAAGGGGGCGTGGGTCTCGCCCGTCTCGATGTCGGCGAGCCAGACGCCGTCCTCGGCGACGTCGGGTGCGTCGGGGGTCGGCGCAGTGAGTTCGAGGCTCATTGTGGAATACGTGGCGTTCGGCGGTGAAAAACCGGGCGGTTCGGCCACGGCCTCCCGGGCGCCGGCCGGTGTAGACCCCGGGCGGTCACGGCGCCGCCTCCTCGCCGTAGTCGTCGATACTCCGGTGGACGCGTTCGACCCACTCGTCCAGGGCGCCGTGGAGCATCGATTTCGCCTCCGGGAGTTCGGTGCCGGTGTACTGGTAGATGTAGCCGCCCGAGTCGAGCAACCGGCGCTCCCGTTCGGCCAGTCCCTTCTCCATCAGCGTCGTCAACGACCGGTTGATGTTGCTCCGATCGCGGTCCAGAACGTCTGCGAGTTCCGCGACGGTACTGCCCGGGTGGTCCAACAGCGTGAGGTACGTCCGGCTCTCGTGGGTCTTGATCCCGAACACACACGAGAGGACCTGCTGGAACCCCGGGTCCTCGGTGTCGAGGAGGTCGCTCATCTCCGGCATATCGCTCATACCCGGGTATCGCCACCCGGGCGACAAAAATCCGCGGGCGGCGGCAGTTCCGAGCGGTCGGGTCCGGCGGACGTGGCCGCGGTCTTCGAGTGGCCGGGCTACTCCTCGCGGGCGTACCCCATCCGCTCGATACAGCCGATCATACCCTCGGGGTCGGGGTGTTTGTGGAGCGTCGTCGGGGTGTCGCAGTAGTACGTCTCGCCGTCGTGACGGAGCGAGACCTCGTGGGTCCCGCCCAGGAGTTCCGCCTCGACGACGATGCGGCGACCGTCCCGGAGCGTATCGACGATCTCTGCCGCGGTCAGTTCCTCCGATTCGACCCGAAGTGGGGCGGGCATACGCGCCGGTTCGTCGCCGACGCGTATGATACTGTTGTACCACGGGATGCGGGAGTAAATATAACATACGTTTATTATAGTTTGGCGCGTGTGGGACGTATGGAAGAGCAGATCAGACTCAACCGGGTCGGGACGGCGTTCGAGGAACTGGACTACCCGGTGACGCCCCCGGCGGTCGCCGAAGCCTGCGGGGACGTCGTCGTGCGACTCGCGGAGGGGACCGTCGAGGTCGGCGAGGTGATCACGGCGTCGAGCGCCGACCGGTTCGCGTCGAGCGGGGACCTGGAACTCGAGTTTCTGAGCCTGCTCCCCCGGGATGCGGTCGGGGAGCCGTACCAGTCCGACGGGGACGCGTGATGGCCGAGAGCCGGCCGCACGCCGGATCCCCGGTCCGGATCCGGGACATCACCGGGACGAGCTACGGGCTGTGGCGGTGTGAACGTTGCGGGGAGACCGGACGGCTCCGGCAGTCGTTCCCGGCGGCGTGCCCGGGGTGTGGCGCGCCCAGGGAAGCGCTCGGGTACGTCGCGGAGGATTGATCGGGCGAACAGGAACCGTCGTTCAGTTCGTCGTCGACCGGGACCGCTCCTCCGACTCCGGGGGTTCGACGCCCTCTGCGGCCTCCGCGGTCCCGGTCTCCTTCTCAGTGTCGACGTGCCACCGCGTCACCTCGTCGTCGAACTCGCCGAGGCGGGTGCTGACCTCGTCTTTGAGGTCGTCGTCGTTGATGTTCACCTCGAAGACGAACTCGACGTCACCCTCCCCGCGGGTGGACTTCTGGATGTTGGCGCTCACGAGCTCGTTGTCGAAGTAGTACGGCGCGATCTGTGTCATCACCCGCTGGTAGACCGTGTTCTCGACGCGGCGGAGCGCCCGCCGGCCGG
>ERZ1034517.249-NODE-249-length-14062-cov-15.720925_pt1 | contig 14062 bp, 15 predicted proteins | sample MGYA00520599_ERZ1034517 | MGnify/ENA primary metagenome ERZ1034517 (study PRJEB33760, sample SAMEA4777701) | hypersaline lake metagenome | biome: hypersaline environment; feature: brines | place: Spain | collected 2012-08 | depth 0 m ...
GTTAGCGACGCGACGGCTTAATCGGTCGGAACGGTGGCGGGGTCCGCGCGACCGCGAGCGCGGCGTCGTCGGTCGGGGGTCCGACAACGGGGTGGTGACTATCGTCCGGCGCCTCGTCGCGTCGGGGCTGTTGTCTCCAGACGTGGCGTCCGACCACGACGAGTGACCCGCGCCACGAGTCGCCCGCCAGGCCCACGTCGGGCGGGGCCGGTGAACGCACCCCGGGGTCAAGCCCCGGGGCTTCCTGCTTCAACGACGCGCTTTGCATCCACGGCCTCTCGGTGAGGCGTGAACGTAGGGAGCGCAGTCTGCACAGGCGTTGATTCGGACTGTCCCAGCCCTAACTGCCGCAATCCACGAGTGAGAATATTCTTCGCCGCGTTCAAATCACGATCTTCCTTGTGTCCGCACGCAGGGCACGAATGCTCCCGCACCCAGATCGGCTTGGCCGTCTCGACGCCACAAACCGAACACTCTTTTGTCGTCCCGCGAGGTTCAACCGTTTCAACGTGTGTGCCGTGTAATTCACCTTTGTACTCTAACAGTTCGATGAACCGCGACCACGCCGCATCCTGTTTGCTTTTCGCATTTTGACTGGTTTCCAGCATCGGTTTCACGTCCAAATCCTCCACGGCCACCACATCGTACTTTTTAATGAGCCACGTTGTCAGCTTGTGCTGGAAATCTTCGACCTTCCGCTTGATTTTGCGTTTGGCTCGCGCCACCTGTTGGCGTTGTTTCTCCCAATTGTTAGAGCCGTGTTCTTTCCGAGCGAGTTTCCGCTGCTCGCGTGCGTACCGGTCGTACTCATCCGACAGGTCAAGCGTATCCACGGACAGATTTTCCGAGGTGTGGATGTAGTTGGTGATGCCGAGGTCAGCACCCACACAGTCTTCGGGTTTAATCTCACTTAGTGGCGGTTTCTCTGGCGTGTCTTCCACGGTGGTGACGAGCGAGACGTACCACTCACCCGTCGATTCTTTTTTGAGGATGACCTCGTCAATCTCGTCTTTGGATGGCACGTTGCGGTCTGCTCGGATGTTGAACCAGCCGATCTTTTCGAGTCGGAGTCGCACGAATCGGTCGTCGCCCGTGTTGTGATCCACGTTCCAGCGACGGGGTTGATTGTACGACACTGACCGAAATTCGCCTTTGCCTTGCCACTGTAACCTTCCGACGTTGTAGCCGTTTTCTCGACGTTCTTGCAGTGTTTCCAGATCGCTGTGGATCTGAGTGATGGCTTGTTGTGCGGCGTGTCTGGAGGGTTCCGCGAAGGTCGGCCAGCGGTCTGCCCAAGCGGTAAGTTTGTTGTGTTGGTCGTAGTCTGATGGTCGGTCGTTGTAGTCGGAGTTGTAGTAGTCTCGGACAGTATGGTTGCGGATTTGGCGGAGGATGTCGATGTGGTGCCACGCTTCGCTCTCCACGTCGTCGGGCAGGTACGCACGAAAACGAAGCGTGTGTTTCACCGTTGGTTAGTCGAGTTTTTCGACGATGAGTTTCAGTTGGTCGCCTTCTTCCAGATCAAGACCGTCTCGGACTTCTTCTGGGATCGTGACGACACCCCGTTGTCGCAGTTTTGGATAGCATTTCATCTGTCCTATACTGAATTATACTGTCTTAAGCATAATAATGCTGTCGGCTTCAACCCCGGGGTCAAGCCCCGGGGCAGTCGCCTCGACCGCCTGTACACGACCGTCGAGTGACGTAGCCGACCAGAACCGCCGACGCGCTATTCTATATTGCAACATAGAGTTTACGCGTTCGAGGAGTGACGATCTCACGCGTCGCTCACCCACCACAGTCGAGTGAACGACACACGGAGGACGCGGTCAGCCCTCGAAGAGGCTGAACACGTTCGCCTCGTACGTCTCTCGAACCTGGTCTCCCCAGTTGTGCGTGTACGTGTCGATGACGTCGTCGGCGACGTCGCCACGGAGGTACTTCACCACGCCGCGGTCGCCCGTCGTATCGCGCAGGTGCGTGGTGAAGAAGTGTCGAAAGTAGTGGGGGGTGACGTTCTCGTCGGCGCCACCTCCCGTCCTGTACCAGCCGTGATCCCGAGCGTGCCGTTCGACGATGTGCCGTACGGCAGCGGGGTCGAGCCGCGCTCCCCACGCTTCGGCAGTCGCCACGAAGAGCGGCTCGGCCGGAGAGGTGGTGTCCGGACGGATCGCGAGCCACGCACGCAGGACGTCACGAAGTTCGTCGTCGATCGGGATCACCGTCTCGCGTTTTCGCTTGTTCGAGGCCGTCCTGACCTCACCGTGTAGCGACTCGCCGACGGTCGCCGCGGGCGTCACGTACAGCGAGTCTCGGCGCCCGTCGAGTGCGGGTCTCGTTCCGAGCGCGTACGCGGCGTTCACCGCGTCGTCGGTGAGTCGGACGTCGCGAAGGTCGAGGTTGCACAGCTCACCGACCCGCACTCCGGTCTTCAACAGCGTGCAGACGACGGCACGGTGAAGTGGGTGAGTGATAGACGAGACGAACGCCCGCATCGCCGGCAGCGAGACGTCCCTCCGTACGGGGTCTTTCTCGACCGTCTCGTCCATCTCTTCTATCACGAGCGTCATCGGGTTTCCGGTGAACGCCCCCAGCTCGGTCATGTACCCGTAGAACCGATGTACGTACGCCGCGTACGTCGCGACCGTGCTCTCGGCGAGGTCACCACGCAGCGAGTGAACGAACGCCATGCAGTCACGGTGCGTCGCGTCGGCTGGCGTCGTCTCCTCGTCGAGTGACGACTCGAATCGCCGGAGCACGCGTTCGTACGCCGTGCGCGTGCGCTCCGTCTTCCCGTGGTAGGTGAGATCTTCGAGGAAGTACGCGATCGGGTCCTCGATGGTTTTCGGTGTGTGCGTACTACTCATCGATGAGCACGTACCCTCCGTCTCTCCCACTGTACCGGACGCGATTCTGGTCCTGTAACGCGTCGAGTGTGTTCTCGAGTCGATCCTCGACGTCGCCGGTCACCACGTCGATCAGTTCGTCCCACGTACACGGACCGCGCTCGAGCGCACGCTCGATCCGGGTTTCGAGGTCGGAACCCCTAGGGTCTACGCTCGAAGAAGGGGTCTCCTCGGCGACGCTCGTCTCGGGCGTGGTGAACCCCCGTCGTCCAGCCTGCACCATCGTTCGAAGAAATTCACTCTGAGACATATCTAACTGGTCGGCGTGTTCTTGCCACACCTCCTTTTGTGCGGCCGGAACGTACGTCTTGACCGATCGGCGGTCGTCGCTCATCAACAGACCGGTTTCGGCGGCGCTCACTTCAATCTATCCTAGAATTCGTGATAAGAGACCTTATCTTGATTTGTCGAACCGTATTTCGACCGGCAAGTACAATTTATACCGAAATACGGGACTGCAAATTCAGCAGCACATCCTACAATATCGGATATTAGTGATGCGCAGCGCAGTGTCCGTCGATACACACGATGCGGCGATACAGACGATCGTATGACCTCCGACTCACACCGTGAGCTTCGACTCCGTCACGACGCCGTCGAAGAGCGCGACCGCCTCACGAGCCGCCGGGTGTGACTCCGCGGTGTTTCGCATGAGAACCGTCTCGCTCGGAAACAGCTGCTCGCCGGTCACGAGTCCGTGATCACGCGCCGTCGAGCCGGTGACCGTGAGGTAGACGCCGAGGCCTGCGTCGGCGATCGCAGCCTCCTCGGTGCGGGTCGCGGGCGGATACACGAACTCGACGTCGTCAAGTGCGGCCGTCCCGACGACGGCGGTGACGAGCCGTTCGTACCGTGGCGAGATGCACAGCGGTCCCTCGTACGCCGTCAAGAAGTCTCGGTCCAGGCGTTCTCCGGGAGTGAGCACGGACGGCCGCCCCATGAGCGTGTGGTACACCGTATCACCGAGTCCGGTGACGACCCGCACGTCGGTGTCGACCGGGTCGATCCGGTCGTTCACGTCTGCGAGGTCTCGGAGGCCGGACGGGCGGATGCCGACGACCTCCTCTAAGACCAGGTCGGCCGAGTCGAATCCGAGCGTGAACTCGTGGGTTCGAAGCGCACGGAACGGTTCCTCCCGGCCGACGAGCTTCAGGTCGACGCCGCCGACGGAGACGGTCACCGCGTCGAACACGACTCGACGAGGCTTGCCGTCGCGGTCGTCACGCAGTAGCGTGAACTCCGGCTCTCGCGGGTCGGTCGGGTCGGAGTAGTCGGCGAGCCGCCGGTACGGGCCCGTTTCGGCCTTGACGCCTCCCTTCGTCACCGCCTTCTCGTACCGAAGCGTGTTGCTGACCCGGTCGGCGAGCGACTCGAGCTCGTCGGTTCCACCGGCGGTCGCGAGCCGGTCGAGCACTGCCTCGAGAGGCCGGCCCTTCCGTGGAACCGCGACGGGAAGCGGATCGGTCATCACCGTACCTGTGGGGTGAGTGCTAAAACGGGTTGTGCTTCGTCGGTGGGTCCAATCAGGGGTCGAACGCGTCGTTGAGCCGACGGCGGAACGTCTCCAACGCCGCGAGTTCCGCTTCGACCGCCTGGACGTCTTTCTCGAGTCTCGCCAACTCCTCGTCTGTGCGGTCTTCGAGGGATGCTACCTCGGTATCCAAGCGGTCGGTGACGTCCGCGAGCCGCTCACTTAGCGCGGTCACGTCGCTCGCGAGTGCGCCGTGTGCGCGCTCTGCGGCGTCGACTCTCGTTTCAACCGATTCGACAGCGCTCTCGAGGGCGTCGAGTCTGTCGAACACCGCCTCGTCTGCTCGCTCCTCGTCGAGCAACGTCGAGAGAGCGTCTGTGTAGGCGTCGAACTCGCCCACGCGGGCTTGTAGTCGGTCGAGCCGAACGCCGACGCTCGGCGGCGTACCGGTGTCGAACGCCGACCTGAGCGTCTCGAGGTCGGCCTCGTCGACCTCGTCACGCCGTATCGCCGCAGCCAACTCAGCCGCGACGGTTCCTGTAGGGTCCGCCGAAACGGTCGACCCCTCGGGCGTATCGGCTCGGTCGGAGGGAGCCGCCTCGGTAGGGGCCGACGCAGCCGTGTCCGTGTCGTCGGCGGACCCAACTGCCTTCGACTCTCGCCTGGTGACCGCCGGGGTGGTGTGGTCTGTCCTCGAGCGAGGGCGCTTCGCCGCCGTCGACGGCGGCTCCGACGTGGCCGGTGGTTCAGACGGGTCGTCTGCGTCCGGAGCGGCGGTCGACGCCTCCTCGGACGGGTCCGTGTCGGCGAGCGGCTCGAGCCCCTCCGGCCCAGTCGCGAGCGCCTCGCGGACGTGTGTCGCACCGTCTGGACCGAGCACGTCCGCTATCTCCGCTTCGTGCGGTGCGTGGTCGACGGTCGGGTCGGTGAGAAACGTCGCTGGGTCTGGATCGTCGACACGAACGCCGTAGACGGTCTCGACCGTCTCTGCGGGCTCCAGTGTTCGCTCGAACTCGACGCGGCGGTCGCTGTAGGCGGTCCAGTGTTCGCTCTCGTACGCCGGGTGAAACCCGATAGCCTCCATCGGGACCGCCTCCGGAACCGTGTCCACGAGACGGACCGTGACGGGGCGGTCGCGATCCGAGGTGAGTTCGAACGCCACCGCCGGTACGGGGAAGTCGTCGCGGGTGAACGACTTCTCGACGCGGATTCCATCCGACTCGACGACAGCCGACGTCCGGTCGCTCATGTCAACGTGCACCGCGAGTGGGGTGATAAATCGTGCGGAGACGTCACTCGACCACGACGCCCTGGCGGACCACGCTTACAACTCGATGCGATCGCCGATTTCGACGATGTCGAGTCGTTCGGGCCGATCGAAGCTCCGGACGTGGTCGTGCAAGGCGGTCGGATCGGCGGTAAGCCCCTTCCACATGTCCCAGTGCGTCGGTACGAGTCGGTCGAGCCCGAGGTCGGCCGCCGCCTCGACGATCTGCGTCTCGTCGCTGTACCACGTGGTCCGGGTCGGCTCGCCGGTCATCTTGTCCGGGATCGTCCCGGTCGAGCCGAACGCGAGAATGCCGACGTCGATGTCGAACGCCTCTGCGAGGTCGTCGAACGTCGCCGCCGGCTTGCTATCGCCGGCGTGGAAGATGGTTCCAGTGTCGTGTTCGATCACGTAGCCGACCGGCTGTGTCGCGTCGGGGTCGTGTGTCTCGACCACGTGGATCGTGAACTCGCCGATCGCTCGCGCGTCGCCCACCGAGACGGGGACGAACTGGTCGGCGTCGACGTCCCACCGGTCGGTCCACTGCTCGTCTTCGCGGGCGACCGCGATCGAGTCGTCGGGCGCGATAAACGGCGCACCCGTAGAAGCGAGAATCGGCGCCTGTGAGGGCCCGTGTACGTGGTCTGTGTGCTCGTGCGTCGCTAAGACTGCGTCCGCGACGCCGACGTCTGCTGGGTCGAAGGGAACGGGGATCATTCGGATCGTCCGCGGCGGGTCACCGGTGCCGACGTACGGGTCGATCCACAAGACGGTCCCGTCTCGGCCTTTGATCGCGAAGCCGTTACAGCCCACATACCAGAGTGAGACGGTGTCTGGCTCGGCGTTGGCAACTGCCTTCGGGAGCCAGTCTCCCCAATCGGAGCGTGTCATGTCCCTGCTCGTACTGCGAGGAGGGTAATTTTTCCGGAGCCCACAGGAGAATGACTGCGGTAGGACACGGTTCCCGTTCGCTTCGAGACGTATACACCGCATATTGCTATATAGAAACCGGTGCAGAGGGACGGACATCGCGTGATACGCCGGGCGTGTGCTGGATTGCCAGAAGCCGATCGGGGTCGAATGCGGCAGCGTCTGCGGTACCGGCGACGACGCCTGGGAGCTGCTCAGTCGGCGCTCGTGTCGCCCACCTATTACGTACTCGTTGTTCATCACACCCCACCGGTTCCGGAGAAAATCGTCGACACGTGGCGGTGACCGCATCGATCCGAGAGATTAAGTGGATCACCGACGTAGTATTGTACTGTAATGACACGGCAATGCGAACAGCGGGTCAGACGGCTCGCCGGTGTCGTTGTACTGCTCGGGGTCGGACTCTCACAGCTCGTCAGTCCATGGTTCCTCGCGATAGCGGCCTTCGCCGGGTTGAACCTGTTACAGAGCAGTTTCACCGGCATTTGCCCCGCTGAGTGGTTCATGCCCGGGTGTGAGACTGCCGACACGGACGCGACCGCGGACGACCCGGCCGTCTGAGCGGCGTCGATTCGTCCGTACGTTTTTATTCGATAGCGCCGCAGCGGCACACGTGATTTCGAGTCAGCGCATGGCTGCGGTCGACGCCAACGCCGCGGCGCTCGGCGTCTCGTCCGCCCGGCTGATGGAGTCTGCGGGCAGCGCACTCGCACGCGAGGTGCTCGCCGTCTCAGACCCGGGCGACACCGTCGCCCTCCTCTGCGGTCGGGGGAACAACGGCGGTGACGCGTTCGTCGCCGCACGTCACCTCACCGACCGTGACGTCGTCGTCCACCTCCTCGGTCGCCCGACGACGATCCACACGACGGTGGCACGCGAAAACTGGGACGTGCTCGAGGCGAGCGAGATCCCGACGAACGTCGTCACCGACTCGGCCGATTTCGCGGTCGGCTCTCCGGACGTCGTCGTCGACGCACTGCTCGGTACTGGGGCAGACGGTGCTCCGAGAGAACCCGTCCGGACGGCCGTCGAACGGATCGACGACTGGCGTGCGTCGGCTGGAGCGAACGGGACCGTGGTCGCCGTCGACGTTCCGACGGGGATCGACGCCGATACCGGTGACCCGACCGGCGACGCCGACGGTGTCGCCGTCGACGCCGACCGCATCGTGACGTTTCACGACGAGAAACCCGGCCTGGCGTCGCTCGACGCGACGGTGACCGTCGCCTCTATCGGCATCCCGGCAGCGGCGACACGGTGCACCGGACCCGGCACGCTGCTCGGGCTCGGCCGTGATCCAGACTCCCACAAGGGCGACAACGGAGCCGTGTTGGTCGTCGGCGGCGGGCCGTACGCCGGGGCACCGACGCTGACCGCGCGTGCTGCGCTTCGGGCCGGTGCCGACCTCGCACACGTCGCGTGCCCGAGCGAGGTGGCAGACACCGTTCAAGCGTTCAGTCAGAACCTCATCGTCCACCCCCTGTCGGGTTCGACGCTCGATTCCGCTCACACCTCACAGCTGACCTCGCTGGCGACCGGCGTCGACGCGGTCGTGATCGGCCCAGGACTCGGTGACGCACCGGCGACCGCCGAGGCAGTCGCGACGTTCCTCGCCGAGTACGATAGACGCGTGGTCGTCGACGCCGACGCGCTCCGCGCCATTCCCGACGTCGACACCGACGCCGAGGTGATCTGTACGCCCCACCAGGGTGAGCTCCGCGAGATGGGCGGTGAAACGGCCGCCGACCCGGTCGAGCGCGCACGACTCGTTCGGGCGTTCGCCGCCGAGCTCGGGCACACCTTGCTCGTCAAGGGACGCCAGGACGTGATCGCGGGCGTACCAGCGGAGCCCGGACACGACGGGTCGGTGGTCACCAGACGCAACCGGACCGGGAACCCGGGGATGACGGTGGGGGGGACCGGTGACGTCCTCGCTGGCGTCGTCGGCGCGCTCACGACACGCACGACGCCGTTCGTCGCCGCCGCCGCTGGCGCGTACGTGAACGGCCTCGCCGGGGACGCAGCGGCCGAGGCGAACGGCCACGGTCTCGTGGCGACGGACTTAATCGACCGGCTCCCGCAGGCGCTGTACGATGAGTGACCACGGACCGGGAGACGACCTGACACACACGACCAGCGACGGCGACGTGCAGATGGTCGACGTCGGGTCGAAGCCGACGACGGCGCGGCGAGCGGTAGCTCGCGGGGAGATTCGACTGACGGCGTCGACGGTGGAGGCGATTCACGCCGACGAGGTGGCCAAAGGGGACGTGCTGGCCACCGCCCGAATCGGCGCGATACAGGCGGTCAAACACACGTGGGAGACGATCCCGTTGTGTCACCAGATTCCGATCACCAACGTGGAGACCGAGTTCGTCGTCGGAGACGATCGCGTCGAACTGACCGTCGCGGTCGAGACGACTGGAACGACCGGCTGCGAGATGGAGGCGCTCGAGGGAGTCACGACCGGTCTCAACGTCGTCTGGGACATGGTCAAAGCCGCAGAGAAGGACGACGACGGCTCGTACCCAGAGACCGCGGTCACGGACGTCGAGGTGGTCTCGAAGACGAAGCGCCCGATCGAGGGCGCGCCGTGACGGGGCAGGACGTGTCGGCGCGGCGTACGCCGGAGGAGTGCACGCTCGTCGCACATCGGGGATTCGCCGGCGAGCATCCGGAGAACACGGTCGCCGCGTTCGAGGCGGCGAGCCGACGGGCGGACCTGATCGAACTCGACGTCGTCGCGACCGCCGACGGCGACGTGGTGGTGTTTCACGACGACGATCTCGCCGGCCGCGACGGCGGAGCCCGTGGGCTCACCGACGCCAGCGGCCTCGTCCGAGAGACCGACACGGCGACCGTCACGCGTGCGGAGGTGCTCGAAAGCGGTGAGACCGTGCCACGACTGTCGGCCGCGCTCGAAGCGATACCGCCGACGGTCGGAGTGAACGTCGAATTGAAGAATCCCGGCCGGTCCGACCTGCGCATCGCCGAGAAGCTCGACCGCGCCACGCTCTCTGATCGGACCGACGCGTGGCGGCCATTCGTCACGCGCGTGGTCGAGACGCTGGAGGCGTACGATAACGAGGTGCTCTGCTCGTCGTTCTGTGAGGGAGCACTCGCAGCCACTCGCGAGGTGTCGTCGTATCCAATCGCGCCGATCTGTTGGCGCTCGGTCGAAGACGCCCTCGCGATCGCCGAGCGACACGACGCGGCGGCGATCCACCCCCCGGTCGAACTGGTCGGCGGGACGCCGTTCACTGACGGGTCGGTCGTGGAAGCCGAGCCAGGGCTCATCGAGCGGGCCCACGCTGCGGATCGTGCGGTCAACGTCTGGACGGTGACTACGTGGTACGAAGCGACGCAGCTTGCGGCGGCCGGCGTCGATGGCCTCATCAGCGACTACGCTAGCGTCGTCGATCGGTGACGCGTCACGCAGGGGAGTGACTTCTCGAACCGGCCGAAATGGAGGACTCCGGAGCCCTCAATTTCGGTCGGGAGCCACTCGTACCGCTGTGTGGCGGCCGTACCCCTCTTAGCAGCGGTTTTCACCCGGCTGTCGAAACGCCGACGCACATGCCTCGAAACGCGGACACGGACGGGGGACTCACGCGCCGACGGACGCTCGCCACGACGGGTGCTGCACTCGCAGGGATGACCGGGCTCGCCGGGTGTGCCGGCAGCGGTGGGAGCGCCACGTTCACGCCGGTCGCCGACGAGCTCACCGCCTGGCACGCAATGGGCGGGACCAACGGCGAGACGCTCGACCAGATCGCGGCCGGCTTCGAGGAGGAGACCGGCATGGCGGCGAACATGGAGTTTCAAGACTCCTACGAGAACGTCCTCACGAACACGCTCGCGGCGTTCGACTCGGGCAACGTCGCGGACATGTTCCAGGTCGACAGCCTCTTCGCTCAACAGGTGTTCGACACCGGGCAGGTGCGGCCCGTCGCAGAGATCCTCCCGGACGACTTCGACACGAGCATCTTCCTCGACAACGTCGCCGAGTTCTTCACGACCGACGGCGAGCTCGCGTCGCTGCCGTTCAACAACTCGAACGCGATCATGTACATCAACCGTGATGCGTTCGAGGCGGCCGGACTCGACCCGGACGATCCGCCGAGCACGCTCGCCGAGGTGCGTGCAGCCTCCCAGACGCTCGTCGACGAGGGCGTCACCCAGTACGGCATCGCCTGGCCGAACCACGTCTGGTTCGTGGAGACGTGGTACGGCTTCGAAGGCGAGCTCATGACCGACGCCGAAAACGGGCACACAGGCGACCCATCGACGTTCTACGCGCCCGACCCGATCTACGATCTCTACGACTGGTGGAAGGGGATGGCAGACGACGGGCTCTACACGAACCCGGGAATCGAGGCCTGGGGCGAGGCGACGTCGCTGTTCATCGAACAGGAGACCGCGATGCTGTTGACGAGTACGGCGTCTGTCGCCGGCCTGATCGCCGACTCGGAGGAGTTCACCGTCGACGCAGCACCGTATCCGACGATCTCGGACACGCGTGTCGGCCCGGTCATCGGTGGGGCGTCGTTTTACGTTCCAGACGGGCTTCCGGACGCACGGTACGAGGAGATCGGCCAGCTGCTCCAGTACATGTCGAAGCCGTCGGTGCAGACGACCTGGCACAAGGGATCAGGATACTATCCGATCACGCAGCCGTCGGTGGACTCGCTGCGTGAAGACGGGTGGTTCGAGGAGAACCCGATGTACAACGTGGCACTCGAACAGCTCCAGCAGGGCGACGCGAGCGACCCGGCGACGAAGCGGGCGCTGCTCGGACCCGCCCGGAACGTCCAGACGGTGATCCAAGACAAGTCGGTCGACATCGTCAACGCCGCCGACCCTGCGAGTGAGATCGACGCGATGAAAGCCGAGATCGAGTCGGTGCTCGCCGAGTACTACGAGTGAGTCTCGAACGTACGCATGGCCTCGCGTGAGCTATTCCACGGTCGACTCGAAGCTGCGGTGTTACTCGCACCGACGGTGCTCGTCTCGGTCGTCTTCCTCTACTACCCGACGGTTATGGCGTTCCGAACGAGCCTCTTCGATGCCGGCTTTGGGCAGGCCCCGGCGTTCGTCGGAGTCGAGCACTATCAGACGCTGTTGACCGACCCGGCGTATCACCGGAGCGTCGGCATATCGGTCCTCTTTGCGGCGCTCGTCGTCGGCGGCGTCATGGTCGTGTCGCTGTACCTGACGTTCCTCATCCACGAGGTCGACGTCCGACAGGGGGCGTACCTGATCGCCGTCATCTGGCCGTACGCACTCCCGCCAGCGGTCGCCGCGCTCGTCTTCTTGTTCATCTTCCATCCGACACTCGGTGTGCTCACGGGGCCGATAGAGACACTCGGTGTCGACCTCGACTGGTTCAACGACGGCCCACAGGCGTTTGCCGTCGTGACGCTCACTGCGATATGGAAACAGATCGGCTACAACGTGATCTTCATGATCGCCGCGATGAACACGATTCCCGACGCGCTCACCGAGACAGCACGGCTCGACGGGGTGAGCCGGCTGCGACGACTCGTCTCGGTGTACGTCCCGATGATGACGCCGACGCTGTTTTTCCTCGTGATCATCAACACGATCTACGCGTTCTTCGGCACGTTCGCGTACGTCGACCTGCTGACGAGCGGTGGACCGGCGAACGCGACGAACGTGCTCATCTTCGATCTGTATCGAGAGGCCTTCTCGTATTTCAACTTCGGCGTCGCCTCGAGCAAATCGGTCGTCCTGTTCGTCGTCGTCGGGCTCCTGATGCTCGTCCAGTTCCGGCTGACGGACAAGTACTCCTACTACGGTGGCTAAGATGGGTGGAATACGCCAGTATGCGAGACGGTGGATCACAGACAGACGCGAGGACGGGTCGCCCACGCAGCCGCGTGACACGGTGGACCGAATCGGTACCGATGGGGTGGCCGTTCACGCCCAGCTCTGGGTCCTCACACTACTCATCGTGTTCCCGATTTTCGTTGCGCTCACCGTGAGCACCAAACAACAGGGGATCGTCACCAGTCTGCCGGACCTGATTCCCGGGACCCACGCGGTCGACAACTACCGTGAGGCGCTCGTCGGCTACGGCTTCGCCCGGTTCATGTGGAACTCGTTCGTGATGGCCGTTATCGTCGTCGTCGGGAAGCTCGTCGTTTCGGTTCTCGCTGCGACGGCGATCGTCTACTACCGGGTGCCGTACAAGGACCTTGTCTTTGTGTTCGTCCTCTTTACGCTGTTGTTACCGGTGCCAGTTCGGTTCGTCCCGTTGTTCCAGCTCGTAAACGACCTCGGCTGGGGCAACAGTCTGCTCGCGATCACCGTCCCGTACCTCGCGAGCGCGACGACGGTGTTCATCCTCCGCCAGCACTTCCTCTCGATTCCCGCGTCGATCGTCGAGACGGCTAAGATCGACGGCGTCGGACCGCTCCGGTTCATGTGGTCGGTGTTGATCCCGATGTCGCGGGGGGTCCTCGTCGGCGTCTCGATTATCATGTTCGTGTACGCGTGGAACCAGTACCTCTGGCCGCTCGTGATCATCGACTCGGAGGCCAACCAGGTCGCACAGGTCGGACTCCAGCTGTTACAAGGCGACGTACAGGGCGGACAGCTCTCGTGGTCGCTGGTGATGGCGGGGTCGGTGTTGACGCTTTTGCCGCCGCTCGCGCTCATGATCTACTTCCGTGACCCGCTGTTGAAGACGTTCACTATCCAACAAAAATGACGACAGTAACGCTGCGAAACCTCTCGAAGTCGTTCGGCGACGTGGTCGCCGTCGACGGTATCGACCTTCGGATCGGCGACGGCGAGTTCCTCGTCGTCGTCGGGCCAAGTGGCTGTGGGAAGAGCACCACGCTGCGGCTGCTCGCCGGGCTCGAACGCGCGACCGGCGGCGAGATACGCATGGGTGGTCGCGAGGTCACTGCGACCGAGCCACAGGATCGGAACGTCGCGATGGTGTTTCAAAACTACGCGTTGTACCCGCACATGACCGGTCGACGGAACATCACCTTCGGGATGAACACCGCGGGCGAGCTCTCCGACGCGGAGATCGACCGACGGGTGCGGTCGGCCGCCGAGACGCTCGACATCGCCGATCTCCTCGACCGAAGGCCGCAGGCGATGTCGGGCGGTGAGCGCCAGCGCGTCGCGCTGGGGCGGGCCATCGTCCGCGACCCGGACGCCTTCCTCATGGACGAACCGCTCTCGAATCTCGACGCGAAGCTCCGCATTCAGATGCGCGCAGAGCTCACACGTCTCCACGCTGAACTCGGTACGACGACGGTGTACGTCACCCACGACCAGACGGAGGCGATGACGCTCGGCGAGCGCGTCGTGGTGATGAACGACGGGCAGGTGATGCAGGTCGACGCCCCACAGACGCTGTACGACTTCCCGGCGAACCGGTTCGTCGCGGAGTTCATCGGTGACCCAGCGATGAACATGATCGACGTCGACCTCGTGGACGGCGTCGCCGTC
>ERZ1034517.250-NODE-250-length-14054-cov-3.775555_pt1 | contig 14054 bp, 25 predicted proteins | sample MGYA00520599_ERZ1034517 | MGnify/ENA primary metagenome ERZ1034517 (study PRJEB33760, sample SAMEA4777701) | hypersaline lake metagenome | biome: hypersaline environment; feature: brines | place: Spain | collected 2012-08 | depth 0 m ...
CCCGCCGGGGATTGTCCCCGGACGGCGGCCGGCGGGGGACGAAAAGCCTCAGGCAAGCCAAACCGCGCGGGCCGACCGGGTACGCACCGTCTCATACGGCCGAGTATGAGTTAGGTACCACTCCATCCCTTACCGATAGTCGTGAGTCCGGATCGACCGGCGCGCACCGCGGATCGACCGCTTGATATGCGGCGACTATCGGCCGTGAGCCGTGTCTAAAGAGTCCCCCGCGGCGGGGGTAGCGCACCGCGGATCGACCGCTTGATATGCGTTTAGACACGTCTGAAGGGGGGCAGAGCGAGATTATACCGTCGTGGTAACAGCGGCGAGCCTCGCGCGAAGCCTCCCGATTCAAGCACCCACAGCCAGCGGCGGCTACGGGCAGAGATACGGGCGACCGGACGGGTGAGAGACTGCTCCACTACGACGCGGGAGACAGTATGAGATCGGGTAGCTACGGGGCCAGCGGAGGCTCTAAGCTGGGCGGCCATTAGACGGGTCGTCGCCGTCGAAAGGCGGTCAGGTCGGCAGAGGCTCCTACTAACTCCTGAGCGGCAGCGTAGCGGTTCTAAGAGACGTGACCCGCGACACCCGGGAGACGCGGAGGAGGGACAGCCGGCCCGTGTGAGACGAGCGTATTCGTCTCCATGCGCCGTTCACAGCGGCGCGTAAGGCGTACCTGACCCGGCGGATTGGGTGAGGAGCGTTGCTCTACGGAGAGGAACGTCGCGGCGGCCAGCAGCGGCCGTGCTTGCGATCCCCGCGAAGGGGGACGCGAAAGCGTACAGCACGGCGACGGCCGAGAGGGGATTGGTACCCCCGGCGATCAGATTGATGCTCAGACAGAACCGCGCGTACACAGCCCTAAGAGCCGCGGAGAGTCCGGTTTTAAGGTACGCCACTTGCGATTTGCGAGTCCCGAGAGGGGCGCTTACCCATGACGCTTGACGACATAGCCGAGTCGATCGGCACGGTCCACGACGAGCAGCACAAAGACGACGGCGACCGCGAGGCCACCGACTCGACCAGCGACGACCTCCAGCAGCGGAGCATGGACGAGTACGACGGCGGCTGGTCCGCGGACCACTAACTTCCCGGGTCGGACCCCGGGGTTCGACGGCCGAGAGGCCGCCTACACGACACCGCGGCTCAGGGTCACTCCGATGGGCGCGGGATCGCTTCCCGTGACCGGAAGGTCAGTCCTGCGGAGTCACCGGGTTCGACTCCCGGCGTGTAGGTTTCAGCCCGAGAGGGCACTACCCATGCCTGTAGACAAGTCCGTACCATACGGGATCGAGATCGAGAGGCTACCGGACGCGGAAGGCCCCAACTACGAGATCCGCCGCCGCGACACCGATCACCTGATCATGTCGTGTTCGTGGATCTCACTATCGACGGGCCAGCCGTTCGCGTTCGGTGGCAACACCGAGTACGACGGCACCGAGAACCCCGCCGCGGAGTTTGGCGGCCGGGTCCGGGTCGAGTCGCGCGGCGACGGGCAAGATGGTATCTACCCCGGCGCGAGACTCCACTTTCAGGGATAGCCGGCCAGCCGGCCGGTCGCAGCCCGAGAGGGCGACCTACCCATGACGACACCAGATAACGACGGCGACGTAGCTGTGGTGCGCCCCCACTACCTGACCGAAGACGCCTACCAGATGGGCCATACCGAGTTTCAGGACGTGGAGGCCGACAGCGCCGAGGATCTGGACTTTGGACAGTTCACGAGTACCGCCCGCTGGGCCAACGTGATCGCTCCGAAGCTCCGGGCTATGGCCGGCGCGGCCGACCGGGGCGGTAAGGGCACCTACACGGATCACCGCCAAGTGGCGGCGATCCTCCCCGGCTGCGAGGAGGACGAGCCACCAGAGGCGGATCTCGTGAAGTCCTACCACTTATACGACGCGCTGGTAGACGCCTACCGTAACGGCGCACTTGACAGCGTAGAGGACACCTACTACCCAGAAGACAGCACGTTCTTCTAACCACCGGCCACGCGGCCGGTCACAGCCCGAGAGGGCGGCCTACCCATGACCCGACCCGACCTCACCGAGCCACACACCTGCGAGGTAGACGACTGCGACCACCCCCGAGGTGCCGCTCTGCGGTCCATCTACCACTACGGCTGTGTGCTGTGTGTATGGCACGAAGACCTGTATCAGGAGGGAGAGATCGACCTCCCCGACACACGGAGCGACAAGCGACAGGCCAGCGCCGAGGAGATCATCTTAGCGTAACCGGCCACGCGGCCGGTCACAGCCCGAGAGGGCGACCTACCCATGCCGATGGACATAGACCTACTGTTCCCGACAGAGGATCGGATAGAGACTGTCCCGGACGTGGTTTCGTTCGAGGTCAACCACGGTGAGGAGACTACGGTTATCCTCGACCAAACGGACGGCCGGTCGGCAGAGTTTACGGCCATCGGCCTGACCGTCCAGTCAGGGACACCAACCAACTAACCGGCCACGCGGCCGGTCACAGCCCGAGAGGGCGACCTACCCATGATAGCCGACCCACAAGACGGCATACCGCACGTCCTGTCCGAGGAGGCCCCGACCCCGGAGACCGCCGAAGGCGACACCGTAGACACGGTGATCATCATCGACGGCCGCCGGTACGTCGGAGCCGACTACGACGGCGAGCGGTACTGTGCCGAGTGTATCAACGAGGAGTACCTACGGTACGGCGTTGAGGATCCCTACCGGATCCCCTACGGCGGACCGCTCCCCGAGGGCTTCGAGTCAGACTGCCCGGGCCACGCCTGCGGCAACTGCCTCCGCCACATCGAGGGACAGACGCTCCTCCACTACGACTCCGTGTGCGACCCGCACAGTTGCCCGGAGATGGCCGTAGGCGTGGCTGACGGCGACGGTTCGGTCTTCGAGGCCGCCGTCCTCGTAGACCACGGCGACGGCTACAAAGAGGTGCTGTTCCGGGAAGACAACCGCCACGGCGAACGGGGTAATACGATGGTGGTCCACGAGGAGGATCTACGTCCATGCCCCGAGTGACGCTGACCTGTAACGGCTGTTCCAACAGCGTCACCCTCGTCGGCCCCGGAGCCGCCCAGACCGAGGCTGAGTGCGGGGAGTGTGGGTATCGTATGACCGACAGCGAGTAGCCGCCGTAAGCGGCTTTTCGCCCCGAGAGGGGCCGACACCGTAGGGGAAGTCCGGCGCTTCCAAACGCCGGCCCACCGGCCGGCTGGCTGAAAGGCCAGCGGGGCGCTCTTGCGCCACCCACGCGGTCCACGGATACGCCCCGGTGTCGAAGACAGCCCCGAGAGGGGCACAACCCATGACCACAGACGACCTACAGCAAGTCGTGAACGCGCTCGTTGAGGGCTTCTCTGACAGCGGCAGCAAGTCCGTCCCGATGGCGACGACCGACGCCGACGAGGTGATCCGGTCGCAGCTAACCGAAAACACCGGACGGCACCTCCTCGACAGCGGCGGCCACTACGGCCGCAACTGGGAGGAGAATCAGGAGAACCCACCGTGGGAGCAGCCTGCCTACGAGGTGTACGGCAGCTTCGTGGTTGAGAACGTCTACAACCACATGAGCCGTCGCCTCGACCGCGACCGCCGCGCACTCGACTTAGAGATGGCCCTGTACGCCTTCGGCTACTCCGACGAGTACGCTTCTACCTCGTGGCTCGCCACGATGGAAGCGTTCTCGGAGATGCTACACGGCCCCGTCTACGGCCCCGAGTTGGCCGACCAGTACGGGCTGCCGGAGGAGGTAGCGAACGTGGTGGCCGGCTACGCGGCCGAGTTTGGCCCGACCGACCACTCCACGTTCTCGTTCAACACGTACAACAGCGAGTTTGGGGCGATCTCACAGGACCTACAGGGCGCGGCCCTCGGTCCGGCAGACAAGCCGTACAGCGAGTACGTCATGATCCAAGTCCACGGCGGGTGCGACATCCGGGGCGGCTACACCGCCCCGCGAGTCTACCACGCTTCCGCCGTAGACGCCATGACGAGCGAGTTTTCGCTGTACTGCGAGAACTGCGGCTGGTCCGACGCGGAGTCGTGCGTCTACGATCACCCGGACCTGTACTACATGACCGGGACCGTAGACGCCTTCGACTTCGAGGACGCCGGCCTGATCGAGGAGGGCAGCGAGGAGCCGATCCCTGTCCTCGAAACCGTGTGGGACGCTGACCACATCGACGGCGCGATCATACACGACTGTAACGACGACGAGTTAGGCCACGTCCACCCGTAACTACCGGCCACGCGGCCGGTCTCGCCCCGAGAGGGGCACTACCCATGACCGAGATGGCCCTTACCATCGACAGCGAGATGTTAGCGGCAGCGAGAGAAGCCGGCGCCGACGACCTGTTCGTCATGGTCGCGGCCGTCGATCCCGACGCGGTGGAGATCGGCCGCAACTACGTGGCAAACGAGGTCGCCCGCGTCTGTGACGGCGTGCCTGCTGAGGAGCGACCTGAGCGGCTACAGGCCCGTGTAGAACAGGCCGGCGACTTCATCGGCTCTCTGTGGGACGGCGACCTCGCGGAGGCGCTGTACCGTGCTGACGGGACAAACAAGCGCCTCTTGTTCCGCCTGCTGGCCGACGACGTGATGATGTCGGCCCTGATCGAGGAGCGCGGCTCCTACGAGTCGGCCCACCGCTGGTTCCAGCCCAACTCGGAGCGGTACGGCTGGGAGGCCGCAGACACGTTCAATCACGAGTAGCCGCCGTAAGCGGCTGACGCACCCCGAGAGGGGCACTACCATGTTAGACGAAGACGACTACACGGACGAGCCGGTCCAGACCGCAACGACCACCGCCGAGCGTACCGAGGGAAAGGCAACCGAGGCGTTGGACGCTCTCGACCGGGGGCCGTCCACCGGAGAAATCCAAGAGGCTATCGACAGCGTTGAACGCGCTGTGGACGAGATCCTTCGCCAGCAGGAGGCGGCAAAGGACGCCCTCGATGATCTCCACGGCTCCACCTACGGTGGTGGTGGCGTGGTCGATCTCGCGGAAGGCGCCGACGACGCCTACGACCTGTTAGAGGAGATCCGGGGGATGTCCCGGAGCATGGTCGAGGGGCTGGTCGCGGCCGAGGCCGGTAGCGAGCCGGCGGCCGAGACCGAGGTCGAGATCGCCGGGACGCAGTACCGGATCCGGTTCGACCCGATGGAGGAGGCGGAGACCGGGGAGCCGATAGACGACGACAGCGAGTAGCGGGCGTAACCCGCTTTGCGGGCCGAAAGGCCCAGTCAGAGGCACACACTCCCGCGCAGAGGGATGAACTACATGGGTAGACGCCCCTCTCACCTTCGCGTCTTTTCGCCCCGAGAGGGGCAACGGGCACCGCCGCCGCACGGTTTGGTCTTGTCCCCCGTGGCGGCGGCCCTCGCCCTGAGAGGGGCACTACCATGAAGACACCAGAACCCGACGACGAGACGATCCTGTACGGAGAGACGGCAGCCGAGCGGATGGTCGAGACGTGGGACGACATCGGTCAGGGGAAGGTCGGCGCCGAGGTTATCGGCCCGTGGCTGATCATCGACCGGGCCAACGGCAAGTACCGGGCGTTCATCTCGCTGGTGGACGACACGATGGTCCTGATCCTCAACCCCGACGCGACCACGCGACACATCCCGAAAGCGTACCGTCCAGACGAAGACGTGGGCAACACCACGATGGGGTTGCTCGGGTCGGCCTTCGAGAACGGCGGCGGTGGGATGTACCCCACCGACGACGGCAAGCGGTTCCAGATCGGCTTCCGAGACGACGAGGGCCACAAGTACCTCAACATCGGCACTACCACCGACCGCGTGTGGGTGTCTGACGCCTGACGGGCGTAACCCGTCGCGTGCCCTGAGAGGGGCTGATAACCCATGTCAGACGACACATCCGAGGTCGATCTGGACGTTTCGGGACAGACCGCGACGGCGATCGCTGGTTCCATCCTCTCCATCTGTGAGGAGGCCAGCGACCCCGACGACATCTCCGTGACCCTCTCGTTCGGTGAGAGTACCGTCACGCTTGATGGCGGCGGGCAAGCTGCCGTGGCGGTCGTCCCGAAGATGGTGTCGGCCGTAGACTGGTCTGAGCAAGGACTGGACGCTATCAGCGTCCACCTCACCAGCACGGCCGACGACAGCACAGACTTCGAGCCGCCGGACGACCCCGACGACGGTGATCGCGTCTCCAACTGGGAGTCTGCGGACGGCTCGATCTCCCCGGTGCGCGAAGGGACCAAGCGGTACGAAGTGCTGGGGTACCTCTACGCCCACGGGGCTTGCGGGGCGTTTGAGGTTGCGGACGCGCTGGACACCGATCGGGGGGCTGCGTCTTCGACGCTCTCGAAGCTCTATTCCGATACGGGGCTTATCGACAGGGCGCGGGCGCACAACTCGAACGGCGGTCTTCAGTACCTCTACCGCGTGAACGACCACGGGCGGGCGGTCCTCAACGGTTAAGCAGGCTCACCGCCTACCCGCTCACGGGCCGAGAGGCCCACCACTTTGGGGAAGGAGTGGTACCGCGGTGCTTCCCGCACCCGGTTTTCGCCCTGAGAGGGGCACTACCATGAAAGAGACCATTTGGGACGAGTCCGACCCGTCAGAGATGGACGACGCCACCCTCGCTACCGCGTGGAAGATCACCGACGAGGGCCGGCAGTATCCGGGGGTCGAGTCAGACCGCCGTGAGATCGGCCGTGAGATGGCCTCGCGGTTGAAGCCCGCTGACGACCCGACGATCTACTGCTACGGCGAGCCGGTGATCGTCCGCGGGATCGAGCGTGAGGCGGCGGAGACCCACTCCGGGCGGCCGTTCACCGACATCTGGGCGCACATCGACTTCGTGGACGACCCGCAGCGGCGGACGCGGCGGGTGAACCTGTCCACGCTGAAGACCGATGGCGGCCTCTCGTCGCTGACGGACCACTTCGTTGATCGGGGCCTCGTCCCCGACTGGTGGGCCACGAACGACCCGGTGCCAGACAGCCTCGACTGACCGCCGTAAGCGGTCTCACGCCCCGAAAGGGGCTTGGTAGTAGTTGCGTGCGGCCGCATGGTTGAGAGTCCCCTACGGCCGCACACACCCCGAGAGGGGTTGATTACCGATGGACGACCCAACCAACATCGACGGAACCTACCCGTTTGCTGGACTGACGCGGTACAACGACGGCGACCTGCCCGAACGAGTCCTCGACCACGGTTCTTCGGTCCGCTGGTGGGCCTCGGAAACCTTCGGCACCGAGCAGCCGATCGAGCGTGACCTGCCCGACGAGGGCCTTAACACGATGATCGACTCGCTGCCGCGGGCGGCCGAGGCGACCGCGGGCTGGAAGCACCCGGTTACGGGTGACTGGATCGAGACCGGCAAGCACAACGCCATCATCGAGCCGAGCGTGGCCGAGCAGATCGAGGGCCGCACCGGCACGAAAGAGCAGGTCGAGGGCTTCGGGGGCGACCCCGACGAGACGGTCTACGGCGACCGCGCCCTGTTCAACATCCCCACCGACGACTACTCCATCATCAACCCGGCGACGTTCCTGCGCCCGCTCACGGAAGTCCTCCGTGACGAGGGCTTAGACGACGCCGTGTTCGGTGAGTTTCGGGTGTCGAGGGGTGGGGGGCGCGTCTCTGCTGACGTGTTCTTCGACGGCAAGCACGTCGAGGCACCCGGCATGGACGAGGACCGCAAGCCGATCGTGGTCGGCCTCCAACTCGACTGGGACTTCTTCGGTGGCACCGCGCTCCGTATGCGCGGGATGGGGATGGACTGGGAGTGCGTCAACTCCATCCGACAGATCACCGAGGGCAAGACCATCAAGCACGCGGGTGACGTGAACGAGCGTGTCGAGTGGGTCCAGATGTACGAGGACCTGCTGGAGGAGTTGGACCTGAAGACGGACCAACTCTCCCGCGTAATCCACGAGGCGTCGGAAGAGACGCTGGACCTGTCCGACTTCCCGGACGGATTCGCAGACGACTACGACAGCGTGCTGGAGGCGTTCTACGCCTACGCTGGTCTCCCTGACTACCTCGCGGAGGTCGCGGCCGACAACGCCCGCGCCAACGCAGAGGACCCGTTCAACCCGGACTGGTGGACGCTTCACCGGGGCGCGACCTACGCTATCAGCCACGAGGCGCGTGGCGAGGTGGGCACCGGGGCGGCGATCGACCAGTACAACCGCCGCGCGAACGACCTGTTGATGAACCCGGCTGGCGTGGCCGACGACGTGGAAGCCGCCTACGAGGAGGCCCACGAGGAGACCACGCTTGCGGAGGAGGGTGGCGGGCAGGTCACGATGGACACCGCCTTCGAGTCGGTCCGCGACAAGCGCGACCGCTACGAAGACCGCGAGGAGGAGATCCACAGCCTCATCGAGGGCTAACCGCGACTGACCGCCGTAAGCGGTCTTTCGCCCCGAGTGGGGCAAACGCCATGTCACTAACCGCACCAGCGTTCTTCACCGCCACCTGCGCGGTGTGTGAGACGCACAGGACGTTCGTACTGGAGAACGGCGACTCCGAAGACGGCCTCGCGTACTACGAGTGCGAGGCGTGCGACCACCGGGCTGAGTTGGATCTCGACCCGTGACCGCCAACGGGAACCGCCGCTCGTGGGAGTACCCCCCGTGCCCGTTCTGCCTGACTGACGTGCTGGTCAGGGACTTCCGAGGCCGGGACGGCGAGTGGATCTGCGACGGCTGTGGCGAGCGGTTTACGTAACGCGCCACAGTTTTCCGTCTCACTACCCGAGAGGGTACCACACCATGCCTGACGAACGAACACTTGTAGAAGAAGAGATAGACGCCGACTTCGAGAGCCGTAAACTGTCCGACGACGGCCGCGTGACCCTCCCGCGGGACCTGCTCCGGGAGCATGGGTTGTACGGGGCCATCATTGACGTACAGGTCTCTCAAGGCGAGTCGGCTGCGGCCGTAATGGACGCGGAGGTGGGACCATCTGGGAAGTTCACTATCCCGGCGAAGAAGCGCGATCTGTACGGGTTCGAGCCGGGAGAGTACGTCTCCGGGACCGTGGACAAGGTGGTTATGCGATGAACCCGCCCGAGTGGGAAGACATCCTCGTAGAGCCGTTCGTGGCGCTAATCTTGGGCCAGCGAGGCTCGGGGAAGACGGCGCTCGGCCACCGGCTCATGGAGGTGTTCGGAGAGGATACGGACCGGCAGGCGTACATCCTCGGCTTCCCGGAACACCTCGAAGACGAGCTACCTGACTGGATCGAGGTGCTGCCGCCTGACACCGGCCGCGACGAGTGGCCGGAGGATTCGCTGGTCCTGATCCACGAGGCTCACCAGTTGCTCCACGCTCGCCGGTCGCAGAACAGCGAGAACTTGGAGATTGACGAACTGGTGACGATCTCCCGGCACCGTAACTCCTGTATCGTGTTCGAGACCCAGCAGAGCCAGCGGCTCGACCGCAACTCTGTGACCGCGGTGGACGCGATCATCTTCCGCGAGCCGGCGCTGCTTCAGGCCGAGTTTGAGCGGTCGGCCATGAAGAAGATTGTCCGGGACGCGGAGGAGATGTTCGAGCAATACACGGAGACGATCGAGGCCGACGACGGCAGCTACACCTTCCGGGAGAAGTCGGACGAGGTGAAGAAGCACGCCTATATCCACTCGGACAGGTTCATCGGGGAGTACCCCCACGAGATTGCCCTCGCGGCCCACTACAACGAGGACATCTCGAAGGCGTACTCGGAGGTGTCTGAAGGTGGTGGGTCGGGGCGCGACGACGACGAGATCACCGCCCTCAACGCGGTAGCGAGTTGGGAGGTGGAGAACAGACCCCTCGCGCACCAGATCAAGGGTGCGGAACACGACGACGTACCGCTCGCCCAGCCGTGGCGTCAGTTGAAGGCCCTCATGGCGGACGGGCTGGTCGAGAAACCATACGAGTCGAACAGCAAGACGTACTACCGGCTCACAGAGAAGGGGTGGGACGAGGCAGACATCCCTGAGCCGGAGGCTCCGAAGTTTGAAGAAGGTGTCAGGAGCTGAGTGAGGCAGCGCCTCACTCTACAACCGGAGACGGTTAGCTTTCAGGCGGCTCGGGATGTTCGTAGGACTTGTTCGAGTCGTCGGGCTGGTAGGCGTTGAACAGCCCGCTGGAGTAGTTGGTCGCCTCAGCAACGAGGTTGTTACACTCGCGCGTGGACGACGGGTTGAAGCTCCCGCTGATGTTGGCCGCCGACGCGGCAGCGTCAGCGTCACCACGGGCACACGCTCGGTAGGCAGCGTCGAGGTTCACCTGCGCGGCGTGGTCCGCGATCATGTCCCGGTCGCTCTCGCTGAAGGCACCAGACGCAGCCTGCGCGAGGGTGTCACGAAGCTCCGGATCCTGATTGTAGACTCCCTCGTAAACATCACTAAGCTCGCCGTCCTCAGCGGCCTGTTCGAGTGCCCCCACAACACCGAACTGGTCGTAGGCGTCTTCGTAGTCGTCGGTAATTCCGGCACTCCGGAACGCCTGACGAAGCTGGTCCTTCTGATTCTCGTCCAGAACGTCGTCAAGGGCGTCGGAGAGGTTCTCCCGAACACCCGACAACGAGGCTTTGTCAATCGCCATGTGCGTGATAACGGAGTCTCCAGTTATAAGATTTGGGGGCTACTATGAAATGTCGTCCAGAACACCCTCAGCGGCCGAGAGCGCCCGCTGTCGAGTCTGCTCTTGGTGTTTTGGACCGGGCGCGGAAACGACAGCAACCCCCAACGCGCCGAGGTACCGGCCGATCTGCTGGCACACTTCGCAATCCTCCTCGGTCAGACTCTCAGCCCGCTCCACGGCGCCTCTGTCGTCTAACGCCTGAAGCGCAGTCCGGTACTCCTCGACCGCAGCAACCACCTCGCCCGTGTCCGCCTCCACCTCGCTACTGCTCATGCTCCTCCAGCTTCGGACAGTCCGAGGGCGGCGCCCCCGTCTTGTCGAGGTTGAACAGCGGGCAGCCGCACAGGTCGCAGGTCGGAACCTTCCCACCCGTGTTGTGCGGGCAGTTCGCGCAGGCCGAGCGGTCGAAGCCGTGTCCCCACTCGTGGTCCGCTGACGGGTCCACATCGAGAACCTTGTCGAATATCCCCATTACGCCCGTGGCTACGGGCGCACGGTACTAAGATCCTACGCAGCCCGGCTGACTGCTTCCAGCGCGTCGGTCCCGAGCAGGTCTTCGGGGTCGAACCCGAGCGGGTCGTCAAAGATGGCCCCGGAGAGGTTGTGAACCACCGACGCGAACCGCTCGTCCATCGGGTCCGGATCGACGCCCCCGGACGAGGCGCGACCACCCAGCCAATCTCGGAGGAACGACGACTGGTCGATCACGTCCTCGTAGTTCGAGAGCGGGACCGGCGAGTTGCCCGCAGAGGCCATCATCTGCGCGTCCTCCGTGGGGATCTCGATGAACGTGTTGTCGTCCATCTCGCGGATCTCTACGTCCATCCCACCACACTCCTCACGGACGACTTCGATCGCGGCCTGTGCTGCCCGAGAGCAGGAGTCTGACTCGTCTGGCATACCTCCACGTACTGAGTCGCGCGGCTTAGTCGTTGCGCCGGAAGCAGTCGTTGAGCGTGTCGGCCGGGATCTGCTCGGCGCGCTCGGTGCGCCGGCCTACGCACTCGTCTATCTTGGTCTTGTAGATTACAGCCCCGTAGGTGCCGCTTTCGCCGGCTTCACCCTCGGGGTAGACCCCATCAAACTCCGGCCACAGCAGGTGGTTGATGGGCTGGGCGACCGTCCCCTCCGGCTCGGTCTCGACGGACTGCTCTGCGAGGGCGGTGGCGCTGATCACATCTTCCACAAACTCGTCGGTGTCGAACCCGTAGAGGTCCTGTAGCTCGGGTGTTCCGAACAGCACGTCCCGAGCCTTCCGCTTGAGGCGGCGATCGGGTCTGTCTCGTTCCTCTGGGAAGCTGCTCTCCCCGCGTCGGACACGGGTCGCAGCCCGGGCCATCTCTATCCCGAGGTCGTTGAGCGACACCGTGGTCTGGAAGTCTTCGGGCCTGATTGGGTTCGAGAGCGCGTTCTCCAGCACGAACACCTCTTGGCCGGCGTCGGCGTTGTCCTCGGCTGCCTCTCGGGTGGTGAAGGCGTAGACGCCCGTCCCGAGGCCGCCTGTGTCGCGGGATCCGGTAAACCGGCCGCCGTAGGTCTCACCGATCGACGGTACACCGACGCGATACAGATCGAGGCCGTCCAGACCAGCACGCTTGCGGATCTCGTCTTTGTAGCCGTCAGTCATACAGGGATGTACGCCGGCAGTTGGGCCGGGTCCGTGATAGTATCTACCCCGTTCGTGGCGAGTAGAAACTCCTCGCGGGCGATACCGCCGTTTGACTTCCACTCGCGGTCGTCCTCGACCACGACTAACCAGTACGGCTCTTCGCGCCCGTTAAGGACTGGATCGTCTCTCCGGATCAGCGGGGCAAGCGTTTCACCTTGCTCTCGTGTGGACATGGCCGTTATCGACTCCTCGCGGCCGAAGCCTCCCATCCCGAACCCTTCAAACTCGGCCAGCGCACCCTGTACGGAGCCGCCGACCGCCTTTTGCGTGTGGACAACGCTGAGACCGCCTATCAGGGCCTCACCCACCTCCAGCGTGGGGCTGTACGCGAACCACTCCTCCTCGGTAGAGTAGGTCTCCGACGTGGCGGTAAACTCCAGATTCTCGCGTTTCGTCTTGTGGATACCACCCTCCTCCCACGTCAGTCCGAGGACCCGCCCGTCCTCGGCAGAGCGGATCTCTCCGTTCGAGAGGGTGTCTATCCGCGCGAGGAGGCCGGGGTTGTCGTCAAACCAGTCGATATTATACTCGATGGGCTGAGGCCGTGGGTCGATCCGCGCCGGGTCGAAAACGAGGACAGTCCCAACTTCAGAGAGCTTCTGGGAGAACTTGGCGCTGCCGGCGAGCCGTTGAGAGAGGCCACCAGCGATTAGCTCTGTCTCCTTGCGGACGACTGTGAGCGCGTCCTCGGCGCTCTTAGGCCGCACGTCGTCCACCGCCTCCTCGTCCTCCTCGACGTACCACACGTCCACCTCGTCGGCCTCGATGGTTGGGAAGCCGAAGTCCCCGCCGCGGTACAGGTTGCCCGTTGAGGCTATTCCAGCCCGCTCCCGGATGGCGTCTTTGAACCCGTCCATCTACCCGCCCTCGGGAGCGCGCTGCTGAAGGATGGCCTCGGCGGTCTCAGCGAGGCGTGGTCCTTCGTGGTACGCGGGGATCTGGACGGCGGCTCTCATAGCCCCCCCGCGCGGATCCCGGAGAGCGCGTCTTCCAGCACGTCGCTATCTTCCAGCACCTCGACCGCGGCCTCTTCGCTGTCCTCGATCGCCCGCCGAAACTCGCCGTACTCGGCCACGCCCTGCGTCCGGCGCGGCTCGTCCATGTCGGCTACCGCGTCGAGGATCTTCGTACAGACTGGGCAGTCTTCGTCGTCCATCATCTCGCGGATGGCTGCTGGAGTGGTGTCTTCCCGGGCCGAACCCTTGGGGTCAGACCCTTGATCACGGGCTGCGGCTTTCGCCAGCGCCTTCGCCTCGGCCTCGCGCTGCTTCTGCTTGGCCTTCTCCAGTTCGGACATCTCGTCGCTGACGAGGTAGTCAGCCACGTAGCCCGTGACCTTCGAGGAGACCACTCGGGCGACCTGTTCGTTGAGCGTCGGCATGGGCGTGTATCGAGCAGCGGTACCAATAAGTCTCAGGGCCGGTGACAACAGGTGTATGTCAGGTATTGAAGAAGCACTCCGGGAGCGGGCCAACGACAGCGACGACATCCGCGAACCGTTCATCTCCGTGGTCGTGACCGTGGAGGAGGACGTGGACTTTCAGGAGGCACAGCTTGAGGTTGCCGGGATCCGCCGGGACGTAGAACAGCAGCTAACCCGGTCCTCGGGGCTGGTCGAGACGGTGAGCCAAGACTACACCGTGGACTCGTTCGCGGCCGAGACGATCTCGGGGATGGAGTGGGCCGACCTGCGGGAGATCAAGACCGCGCTGGAGGGCGCCGTCTCCGACGCCGGGTACACGATCAAGGGCACGTCGGTCATGGCGGAGACGA
>ERZ1034517.252-NODE-252-length-14034-cov-4.407969_pt1 | contig 14034 bp, 13 predicted proteins | sample MGYA00520599_ERZ1034517 | MGnify/ENA primary metagenome ERZ1034517 (study PRJEB33760, sample SAMEA4777701) | hypersaline lake metagenome | biome: hypersaline environment; feature: brines | place: Spain | collected 2012-08 | depth 0 m ...
ACAACATCGTCGAGCCGCTGTTCATGCTGCTGGCCCTGTGGGGGTTGATGCTCAGCCTGCGCGTGTCGAACCGTGCAGACCTCGATGTGGATGCGGTGCTGCAGCCACGGTGGGACGAGCTGTTCCCCGTGGTGCGGCTGGGGGCACTCGCCGGGGTGGCGATCGTGCTGTACCTCTGGGTGTGGCCGCCGGGTGTCCTGTTGCTCGGGATCGTCGCGATCGCGGTCTTCCTCCAGGGTGTCGCCGACGTCCGTGTCGGCCGCGCCGACCTCCGCCGGGTCGTCCCCATGGTCACCGCGATGGCCGTCGTCGTGGTGTTCATGCTCATCCGACTCACCTCGCCGGGCTACATCGCCAGCGGATACACGCTCCTCGCGCCGCTGTTGGCACTCGGCGTCATCGGCGGGGGGGCCGTGATCACCGCCAGCCAGTACCTCCGGGTGCGCAGACCGCTGTCGCCGCTTCAGGCGAGCCTCGGGTTGTCTGTGGTGGCGCTGCTGGCCCTGCTCGGGCTGTCGGTCATCGCCCCGGGGATCTACCAGTCGCTGACCGGCAATTTCCTGGGCATCATCGGGTTCGGCACGGGCGCGAACATCCGCACCATCGGCGAGGCACAGCCGTTCATCCGCGGCAATGCGGTCGCACCCATCATCTTCGAGTACGGATTGACCTTCTTCATCGCTGCGGGGGCGGTCGTCTGGATGCTCGCGGCACCGTTGTTGCGATCGGGGGAGCCACGGCAGCTGGGCCTTGCGGTGGGTGGCCTCGCGCTGACCGGTGTGATCCTCGCGGTGCCGGCGCTGCCCGCGAGCATCGGTGGGGTCATCGGTGTGCCGGGGGCGCTGGTCGGCTTCGCGATCGTGTCCACGCTGTTCGTCGTCGGGGTGGGGATCGCCGACCATCCACCCGAGCGCATCCTGTTCCTCGCGTGGGTGGGCATCATCACCGCCGCGACGTTCACGCAGGTACGCTTCAACTACTACCTCGCTGCGGGGGTGGCCATCCTCGCGGCCCTGCTGTTGGTCCAGCTGGCGCGTTCCTCGCTGCTGGGGCTCACGGAGCTCACCTCACCGCGCGATCTCACGGGGTATCAGCTCCTGACGATCGGGGCGGTGGTGCTGTTGGTGCTGGCGCCGGTGCTCGCGGTGCCGATCACCGTGGGTGGGTCGACCACACAGACCGCGCTCGATGCGTCTGCGAACAACGGGCCGGGGGCGGTCGTCATCTGGGATGAGTCGCTGTCATGGCTCGCGAGCGAGACCCCACGACCGGGCGATCTCGGTGGGGCCGAAAACGCGGACGCCCTCCCGTATCTGGGGACCTTCGAAAACAGCGGCGACTTCGCGTACCCTGCCGGGAGTTACGGCGTGATGTCCTGGTGGGACTACGGGCATTGGATCACCCTCCTGGGGGAGCGCATCCCGCATGCGAATCCCTTCCAAGATGGTTCAACCGAGGCGGCGAACTTCCTGCTTGCTGACTCAGAGGAGGCGTCGATCGCGGCCGTCGCCGAGCAGTCCTCCGAGGGGGCGTCCACCCGATACGTCATGATCGACTGGCAGATGGCCACCCCGGGCTCGAAGTTCAACGCACCCACGGTGTGGTACAGTGCAGAGGAGGGGGTCTCCCAGCGGACGTTCCTCCGCCCCATCTACCGGTTCAACGACGAGGGGCAGGTCGTCTCCGTGGCGCAGCTGCGCACCGACCGCTTCTACGACGCGACGATGACGCGGCTGTACTACTACCACGGATCGGCGGTCGACCCCGTCCCGGTGGTCACCGACTGGGAGCGGGTCGACGCGCAGACGGCGGATGGCCCGATCACCCTCGATGCGGCCGCAGACCCCAGCGCACCACTGGTGCAGGAGTTCGAGACGATGGCGGAGGCGGAGGCCTACCTCGCGAACGACTCGACCGCTCAGCTGGGTGGTGTGGGGGCCCTGCCCACCGAGCGCGTCCCCGCGATGACCGAGTACCGGCTGGTCCATGTGAGCGACACGTCCGCGGCGGCGCAGATCGAGGGGACGACCAGCCGGAATGCCCGGGCGATCGGGTTGAACCCCGCGGTCAACGTGCCCACCACGGCGAGCTGGGTCAAGACCTTCGAGCGGGTGCCCGGTGCGACCGTCTCCGGCAGTGGTGCGCCCGCCGGTGCGGAGGTGACCGCATCCGTCGAGCTCGCGATCCCCCAGACCGACCAGACGTTCACCTACGTCCAGTACGCGCAGGCCGATGCAGACGGACGCTTCCGTCTGCAGCTGCCGTATGCGACCGCCGGCTACGACGCGTACGGCCCGGCCGATGGCTACACCAACGTGAGCGTCCGTGCGACGGGCCCCTACGAGCTGAGCACGCCGCCTCAGGTGGGTGGATCGGGGCTGACCACCTACCGCGGCGAGCTCACCGTCGACGAGGGGGTCGTCAACGGGGCCGACCCCCGCACGCTGCGGGTGAGCATGGAGGAGGACACCACCGCGATCACCACGGCGTCGACCGGATGAGCCCGCCGGTCAGAACTCGGGGAGGTCGCTGGGCGGTTCGTACGATGACTCCCAGGTGATGTACTCCGCCTTCAGCGTCTCGGAGACCGCCTGTCCCAGCTCGGTCAGCCCGGCGTTGATGCTGCTGACGGTCTCCCAGGAGGTGACCGCCGGGTGGATCGACCGCTCGCGCCAGTCCTCGGGGATCCCCGGGGCGTGGTAGCCCACGCGGTCGGCGAACTCATCCCAGAAGAAGGCGAACTGCCCGAGCAGCCGCAGCTCCCGCACGATCGTCCACTGGGCGGCGGTGACCCGGGTGCTCGATGCCCACGTCTCGAACCCATCGGCCCACGCCCCCTCCTGCAGCAGCGAGGCGATCTCCCCACGGCGCTCTGCGGGCGCGCCCTCGGTGGGGATCTCCGGGACGGGTGGGGTCGCGACCTCGAGTGACATGTTCACCTTTCAGCGGGGACGGGCTAAACTGCCACGCTCAGGCCCCCTCGCGGTCGGGGATGTCATCGGGGTCGAGCAGGTCCAGCGCCTCGGGGTCCTGCCCCGCGGCATCGATGACCTCGGTCGCCACCTCGATCGGGCAGTCCGCCCGGACCGCGATCGCGATCGCATCTGACGGTCTGGCATCGAACACGCGCGCCTGGACACTCCCCTCCCGGTACTGCTCGGTGTCGACCTTCGCGAGGAAGGTCCCCCCGCGGAGGGCGTCGATGCGCACCCGGTCGATCGCCCCGCCGAGATCGGTGATCATCTCGACGAGCAGGTCGTGCGTCAGCGGGCGCTCGAAGCTGCCGCCGTGCATCCCCAGGTGGATCGCCCGTGCCTGATCGGGCGTCACCATGATCGGGATGTAGCGGTCATCCACCGCGATGATCACCGCTGGGACGCGGTCGGTGCCCTCATCGACCGCCACACCGATGCCCTCGATCCGCCCCTCTTGGCCCATATCCATCCTACCGCCCCCAGGTACGAAAGGCTGCGGTCCGACATGCCTATCCGGCCCGATGGGCCTCTGGGGACATGGACACCCCCCAGGAGGTCGGCAACATCACCCTCGTGGGGACCGCACACGTCTCGGAGGCCTCCGTCACGGCGGCGACGGAGACGATCACCGCACGCGAGCCGGCGGTCGTCGCCGTCGAGCTCGACGCCGGCCGCTACCGGCAGCTGCGGGGGGATGCACCGGAGGACCTCGACCCGAAGCAGCTGCTGCAGGGCAACACCGTCTTCCAGCTGCTGGCGTACTGGATGCTGTCGTACATCCAGGCGCAGCTGGGCGATGCGTTCGACATCCGCCCCGGCGCGGAGATGCTGGCGGCGGTGGACACCGCGGAGGCCGCGGCGATCCCCATCGCGCTCATCGACCGGGACATCGCGGTGACGATGCAGCGCTTCTGGACGAAGATGCGCCGTCGCGAGCGGCTCGAGATGCTGGGTGGGCTGCTGGTCGCGGTGGGCACCCCCGCGGGTGCCGCCGGTGCGACGGCCGCGGTGGGGGCGGTGCTCATCGGGCCGCTCATCGCACTCGCGATCACCCTCACCGGCACGCCGGCGTCGGTGCTCGCGCCCGTCGCCCTCGCCGGCCTGGTCGTGACGGGCGCGGTGGTGGTGAGCCACCGCATGCGTGCGCCGCAGGTCGCCGTCGGGGTCGGGACAGCGGTGGTGGTGCTCACGGTCGCCGGTGGGGCGTCGCCGCTCGTCACCGAGCTGCTGTCACCCCTTCTGATTCTGGTGGTGGGCTCGGCGACGGTGGGGGTGACCCTCGGGGGGGCCGTCGGCACCGTCGCGGGCGCCCGCGTGGATGCGGCGGGCGTCGACCTGGCGGAGCTGTCGCCCGCGGAGCTGACCGATGGGGACCTCGTCGCCCAGATGCTCGAGGAGTTCCGCCGGTTCTCCCCGCGCGGTGCGGAGGCGCTGATCGATGAGCGTGATGCGTATCTCGCCCACGAGCTGCGCGAGCTGTCCGCGCGCTACGATGACGTCGTGGCGGTCCTCGGCGCCGGACACCTCCCGGGGGTGACGGCCCACCTCCGCGAGCCCAGCGGACTGCCGCCGAAGGCGACGCTGACGGGTCGTGCGCGCCGGCGGCTCCCGATCGCCGAGGGCGTCGGTGTCAGCATCAGCGCCGTGGCCATCGGCACGTTCGTGCTGCTCGCACTCTCGCCGGCGGCCGATGCGATCGTGATGCAGATCTTCCTCGCGTGGTTCCTGATCAACGGTGTCGCCGCCGGCGGGCTCGCACGGCTCGCCGGTGCACGGTGGGACGCAGCGCTCGCCGGTGGGGCGATCGCCTGGCTCACCTCGGTCAACCCGCTGCTCGCGCCGGGGTGGATCGCGGGCTATCTCGAGCTTCGACGCACCCCGGTGAACATCGCCGACATCGGGCGGATGAACGAGCTGTTGGGTGATGAGAGCCGCCCGCTTCGCCAGATCGTGGGTGAGCTGCGGGCGATCCCGCTGTTCCGGCTGATCCTGATCGTCGCGGCGACGAACATCGGGTCGATCATCGCCTCGGTGGCGTTCGTCACGTACCTGCTGCCGCAGTTCGCGGTGGACCTCGGCGGGGCGGATGCGGTCGTCGGGCTGCTGCTCGAGGGTGCACGGACCGGCTGGGAGATCCTCGCTCAGACCGTGGGTGTGTGATCGGAGCCGACGACGATCGCCAGGAGGTTGAGCGCCGCGAGCACCACGAACAGCCCCATGCGCGCCCCCTCGAGCCCCTCGAGCAGCAGCGGGATGTACGCGATCGGCAGCAGCACCGCCAGCCAGAACGCCGCCTGCCGGAGCGCGGGCACCGTCCAGCGACGCAGCGCCTCGACCCACACCGGTGGGCGCGTGGAGGTGGACATCGTACCTCTCCCCATGTCCGACCGGTGCATAAACGGCACAGAGCGTTCGGGTGAGTTCCGCCCGTTTCGCCCCCCTCGGTGACGTTTCAGGTGAGTTCACGCAGCTGCGCAACGTTTCAGGACCGTTCACCAGAGCCTTGATGTACACGGGCTCGGTCCGGCGGGTATGGATGCGGTCATTCTCGCCGCCGGGCGGGGCCGGCGGCTGCGGCCGCTGACGGACACCCGCCCGAAGGCGCTCCTGCCGTTGGGTGAGACGACCGTCCTCGGTCGGCTGTGTGCGCAGGTCGCACCGCATGTGGAGCGGATCATCATCGTCATCGATCATCTGGGTGAGCAGATCCGCGAGCAGGTGGGCACAGCCGTCGCGGCGACCCCGGTCATCTACATCCACCAGCCCGACCGACGTGGCACCGCGGATGCGCTCGCACAGGTCGCGGAGACGGTGGCGGGCCCCTTCATGCTGCTCAACGGTGACATGCTCGTTGAGGCGTCGTTCATCGCGACGCTCGCGGCGGGGTCGGGATGGTCGGTGTGCGCGATGGAGGTCGATGAGCCACAGCGCTACGGCGTCATCGATGTCGATGCGGCCGGACAGCTGCGCGAGGTGATCGAGAAGCCCAGCGATCCACCCAGCCCCCTGGTGAACCTCGGCGGCTACCGCTTCGATGCGGCGGTCTTCCCGTACCTGGAGGAGGTGGCGGTGAGCGCCCGCGGCGAGCTGGAGCTGACCGCGGTGTTCGACCACGCCCTGGCCGATGGCCGCAGTGTGGATGTGGCCCGGTACACCGGGATGTGGTACGACGTCGGCACACCTGCGGCGTACCTCGCGGCGATCGATGGCCTGCTGTCACGCTGGGATGACAGCGCGATCGACCCGTCTGCGACGGTCGACCCCAGCGTGCAGATCAGCGGCCCGGTCGCGATCGGTCCCCATGCGGAGATCGGCCCGATGACCTACCTCCGCGGTCCCGCGGTCATCGGCGCCGGTGTCCACCTGGGGCATGCGGTCGAGGTCAAGGCGTCGGTCATCATGGCGGAGACGGCGATCCCGCATCTGTCCTACGTGGGCGACTCGCTCATCGGGGCGGGCGTGAACCTGGGTGCGGGGACGGTGATCGCGAACCTCCGGCACGATGCGGCACCGGTCACCATCGGCGTCGGCGAGTCACAGCTCGCGACGGATCGGCGCAAGCTGGGTGCGGTCATCGGAGACGGGGTCAAAACGGGCGTCAACACGTCCATCATGCCCGGGACGCGGATCGGGCCGGGCCGGACGATCCTGCCGGGGACCGTCGTCAAGGGCGACCTGCTGGGGGACGGTGCAACAGATTGAACATCTCCATGTGCGTTCTGGTCTCATGCACGCGGTGATCCTCGCGGCGGGCGCTGGCCGCCGTCTGTGGCCGCTCACGGCCTACCGCCCCAAGCCGATGCTCCCCGTCGCGGCGCGACCGATCCTCGCGCACGTCATCGAGACGGCGACCGCGGCGGGGGTGGATACGATCACCCTGGTCGTGGGGTACAAGGCCGACCGCATCCGCGAGTATGTGGGTGACGGTACGCGGTTCGATGTGCCGGTCACGTACGTCGACCAGGAGCATCAGCTCGGCACCGCGCATGCGGTGGCGCAGGCTGCGGGGACCGTCGAGGATGCGTTCCTCGTGCTCAACGGCGACCAGATCGTCGATGCGGCGGCCATCGCGGCGGTGATCGACAGCACGGCCGAGCAGACGCCGGTGATGGCCGTCACCTCCGTCGACGATCCGGTCGCCTACGGGGTCGTCGCCGTCGAGGATGGGTTCGTCACGGCGATCGATGAGAAGCCCACGCAGACGACGAGTGGGCTGATCAACGCCGGGATCTACGGCTTCGACCCCTCGATCTTCACCGTGATCGAGGAGCTCAGCCCCGATGTGGCCGGTGAGCTCTCGCTCGTCGCCGCGATCGAGCGGTGCATCACCGATGCGGGTGTCGCCGCGGTCGTCACCGACGGCCGGTGGGTGGATGTCACCGCACCGGGCGACCTGCTCACGGTGGGCGCGACGCTGCACCGGGAGCCGGCGATCGATGAGACCGCATCGGTCGCGCCCACCGCGGTGATCGGTCCGGGGGTGACGGTCGCAGCGGATGTCCGGGTGGGCCCACATGCGGTGCTCAGCGGCGACGTCGACGTGGGTGCGAACGTGACGATCGGCCCCCAGGTGAGCATCGAGGACAGTGTGATCATGCCGGACAGCCACATCGAGGCCGCAGCGACGGTCGCGACGAGCGTGATCGGCCAGAACGTGCGGATCGGCCGGGCGACCGTGATGGAGGGACGCGGCGGCAGGGGCGTCGATGGTGTCGACCCGGTCGTCGTCGTCGGCGATCACAGTCGGATCGGGCCGGCGGCGTTGCTGGAGGCGCCCGCGGCCGTCGGTGTCGACTGTGATGTCGCAGCTGGGGCGCATCTCCGGGACACGGTCGCGGACGCGACGCGGGTGGTGAGCCGCTGAGATGTGTGGGATCATCGGGTACGTCGGCGACGACCCTGCGCTGTCGGTGCTCATCGACGGTCTCGAGCGTCTCTCGTACCGTGGGTACGACTCGGCGGGCATCGCACTGCTGGGCGAGGACGGGCTGCGGTCGTACCGCGCACCGGGCAAGCTCGAGCGGCTGCGCGAGGTGCTGCCCACGACGGCGCCGGCGACCGTCGGCATGGGCCACACGCGGTGGTCCACCCACGGGCCCCCCACGGCGGCGAACGCCCACCCACAGCTCGACTGCACCGAGGAGATCGCGGTGGTGCACAACGGGGTGATCAGCAACGCCGCCGCGCTGCGGTCGGACCTCGAGGGGCACACGTTCACGAGCGAGACCGACACCGAGCTGATCGCGCACCTGCTGGAGGAGGCGACCACCGCGGGCGGCTCGCGCATCTCCCAGATCGCGGCGGTCACCCAGCAGCTCGCGGGGAGCTACGCACTCGTGATCGCCTACGCGGGTGATGACCACCTCTACGCCGTCAGACAGCAGAGCCCCCTCGTCGTGGGGGAGGGCGACAGGGGCAGCTACATCGCGAGTGACGTGCCCGCGTTCATCGAGCACACCGACGCGGTCCGCTACCTCGAGGATGGGGACATCGCCGTGGTGGGCCCCGCATCGGTCTCGGTCACGAACGACGAGCAGCGCGTCTCGCGGTCGCTCCACCGGATCGCGTGGGACCCGGAGGTCGCAGAGAAGGGGGGCTTCGCCCACTACATGCTCAAGGAGATCATCGAGCAGCCGGATGCGATGCGCCAGTCGCTCAGTGGCCGGATGGACCCATCCACCGGCACCGTCCGCTTCGAGACGGATCTGGGCCCACTCAGCGGTGTCGGCTCGGTGGTGTTGGTCGGGTGTGGGACCTCCCACTACGCCGCATCGTATGCGGCGGCGGTCATCGAGGCCACCGGCATCCCCGCTGAGGCGGTCGTCGCCAGCGAGTTCCGCGAGCGGCCGCACTGGGACCCCGCGAGCACGCTCATCATCGCGGTCACACAGAGCGGTGAGACCGCAGACACCCTGACGGCGATGCGTGCGGCGGTGGGACGGGGATACGGGACGCTCGCGGTGACGAACACCGTGGGTAGTTCGATCACCCGGCTGGCGGACCGTGCGGTGTTCATCCGGGCGGGCCCCGAGATCGGTGTGGCCGCGACGAAGACGTTCTCCACGCAGGTCGCGACCCTGCTGCTGGTGGGCGTCGCGCTCGGCGAGGCCACGGGGGCGCAAAGCCGCGGGTCGCGGCGGCGCCAGCTCGCGGCGATCGACGCCCTGCCGGGGCAGCTCCAGGCGATGCTGGATGCGCGTGCGGCGATCGACGAGATCGCGGCGATGGCGGCGGGAGCGTCCAACCACGTCTTCATCGGCAGGGCACTCGGCCTCCCGGTCGCCCGTGAGGGCGCGCTGAAGCTCAAGGAGATCAGCTACGCGCATGCGGAGGCGTTCCCCGCGGGCGAGCTCAAACACGGCCCGCTCGCGCTGGTGACCGACGCGACGGTGGTGTACGCGATGCTGATGCCGGGGGCCGACCCGGCGCGGACGGTCACGAACGTCAAGGAGGTGCAGGCCCGCGGGGCGACGGTCGTCGCCATCGGTCCGGCCGACCGCTGGCGGTCGCTCACCGACTGGGGTGTCGCCGTGGACGCGGCGGAGACGACCGCCCCGCTGCTGTCGACGCTTTCGCTGCAGCTGATCGCCTATGAGATCGCCGCGGCAGCCGGCCGTGACATCGACCAGCCGCGGAACCTCGCAAAGAGCGTGACCGTCGAATGATGCGGCTGGGGGTGGTCGGCCGATGACAGCCGATGAGCCCATGAGCTACGCCGATGCCGGTGTGGACATCGCCGCCTCGGAGGATGCGACCGCGGCGCTGGTCGGTGCGGTCTCCGCGGAGATCGGCGGATATGCGGGGACGGTCCCCATCGGCGAGCAGCTCCTCGGGCTCGTGACCGACGGGGTGGGCACGAAGCTGCTCGTCGCGCAGGCGATGGACACCTACGACACGATCGGGATCGACTGCGTGGCGATGAACGTCAACGACCTCATCGCCGCGGGGCTGCGACCGGTCGCGTTCGTGGACTACCTGGCCGTCGAGGCCCCCGACCCGGCCGTCGCCGCGGCGATCGGTCGCGGGCTCGACCGGGGGGTCACCGCCGCGGGCATCCCGCTCATCGGGGGCGAGACGGCGGTGATGCCGGAGGTGATCTCCGATCTGGACATCGCGGGCACCGCCGCGGGGGTGGCCCCGCCTGCGGCGCTGTTCGATGCGGGTGCTGCGGTGGGCGACACGCTCGTGGGCTTCCCGGCGACAGGGGTGCACGCGAACGGCCTCACCCTCGCCCGGAAGGCGCTCGCACGCCGGCATGAGCTGACCGACCCCGCCCCGTTCGACCCATCGGTGTCGATCGGGGAGGTGCTGCTGCGTCCCACGGCGATCTACACGGATCTGTACGAGCCACTGCAGGCCGTCGAGGTCCACGCAGCGGCACACATCACCGGCGGTGGCTGGCGGAACCTGTTCCGGATGGGCGCGGAGGGGTTCCGCATCACCCAGCGCCCACCGACACCCCCCATCTTCGGGCTCATCCAGCAGGCGGGTGAGGTGAGCGATGCGGAGATGTTCCGCACGTTCAACATGGGGGTCGGCTTCGTCGCAGCGGTCGCCCCCGACGATGCGGCCGCACTGTGTGCGTCGACCTCCGGCGTCCAGCTGGGCACGGTCGAGGCCACCGGTGGGGTCGTGCTCACCGACGTCGGTGTCACCCTCTCCTCATAGTCGGGCGGCGAGGTCCGCGTCCGTGATGATCCCGACGAGCCGCCCGGCACTGACGACGAGCACCGCAGCGTGGTGGTCGAGGCTCGCCTCGAGTTCGACCAGCGGCGTCTCCGGTTCGGTCGTCGAGATCGCCTCCTGCATGATCGCCGCCACATCCAGCCCCTCCAGGCGCTCGGGCTCGGCCACCTGACGGATGTCACTGTTCGCGACGATCCCCACGGCCCGGCCCCCATCGACCACCGGGACCTGCGAGAAGCCCGCAGCGATCATGCGGTCCCGGGCGGTGCGGACCGCATCGTCCGGTGCGACGGCGACCACCTCGGTCGTCATCACATCCGCCGCACGCACGATCTCCCCCTCGGCCGCATCGAGTGCCGCGACGATCCGCCGCAGCGTCGACAGCCGGGGGTCGACATCACCCCCCTCGATCCGGGCGATGAGCGGCTGGGAGACCTCCGCGGCCTCCGCGAGCGCGCTCTGGGTCAACCCCGTGGCTGTGCGGCGCTCCCGGAGCTCCGCAGGTGTGGGCAGGTCCATCGGCAGGTGATAACCCAGAGTTATATTAAACCGTGTCGCTCTCCTCGACCGCCTCGACGGCCAGCACGGCCAGCGGGACCTGCCGCAGTGCGCTGCCGATCTCCTTCTTGGCGATGCGCGTCGCATGGTCGGTGCTCTCGGCGTTGAAGATATCCAGCTCCAGGATGAGCCCCACCAGGGCGGTCTCCGCGGTGACGAACGCCGCCTCGAACGCCTCGCCACATGCGGGACAGCTCGTCGCTCCGACGGAGACGTCCACGAAGGACTTGCCCGCACCGTTGAGCCGCTTGCCCGCCTCGCTCACGGCGACCCCGATCGCATCATCCACCGCCGACACATCGCGCACCAACCACGCCGCCTCGAGGGCGACCGCATAGTCCGTCATGCCCCGAGCTACGACGGCGGGTGACACGTAGCTTCTGGTCTGGATGGGGTGGAAGGGTGTGACTTATACGGCACAATCGCCTCCTCCCTGTATGCTGCCACCGACGCGTGATGCGATGAGCACGCCCGCAGATCCGATGTTCCCCGATCACCAGCCGATCTTCGCCCCCGAACTCGGCGGCCAGCCCGTGGCCCGCGAGCACGGGGTCGGTGAGGGGGAGGTCAAGACGGGGACGACCACGGTGGGCCTGACCACCGATGAGGGGGTCGTGCTGGCGACCGACATGCGCGCGAGCCTGGGGTACATGGTGTCCTCGAAGACGGTCCAGAAGGTCGAGGAGATCCACCCGACGGGCGCGCTGACGATCGCGGGGTCGGTCTCTGCGGCGCAGTCGCTCATCAGCTCGATCCGGGCGGAGGTGCGTCTGTACGAGTCACGCCGGGGGGAGGACATGAGCATGCAGGCGCTGTCGACGTTGCTGGGCAACTTCCTGCGCTCGGGGGCGTTCCTCATCGTGCAGCCGATCCTCGGCGGTGTCGACGAGGACGGGCCGCACGTCTACTCGATCGACCCGTTGGGGTCGATCCTCGAGGAGGAGTACACCGTCAGTGGATCGGGCAGCCAGTACGCCCTCGGTGTGCTCGAGCAGGAGTATGAGGCCTCGATGAGCATCGATGAGGCCACCACGGCGGCGGCGAAGTCGATCCAGTCCGCCGTCGAGCGCGACCTGGCGTCGGGCAACGGCATCAACCTCTGCGTCGTCACCGCCGACGGCGTGGAGATCACCCAGCACTCCGAGATCGACGAGCTACTCTAGCGGCGGCGTCACCAGGTGGTTGACGCTCCCGTTGGCCCCGATCGCCGCGGGGTGTGCCACCGCACGGTGCACGTAGTCGGTCGCCACCGCCACCGCATCAGCGAGCGCATCCCCGGCCGCGAGCCGCGCCGCCGTGGCACTCGCGAGCGTGCAGCCCGAGCCGTGTGTCATCGCGCCCTCGATGCGTGGGTGGTCGAAGCGGGTCTCACCAGCTGCGGTGACCAACACGTCGGTGACCGTCTCACCCGTCTGATCGACATGCCCCCCCTTGAACAGCACCGCCTGCGTCCCCCATCCGAGGTATCGCGCTGCGGCGGCCGCGCGCTCCTCGGGCCCGGTCGGGGTGATGCCCGTCAGCGCGACCGTCTCATCGGCGTTCGGGGTGATCACCGTCGCCGCCCCGATCAGCGCCCGGTACGCCTCGACCGCATCGTCTGCGAGCAGCTGGTCGCCGCTCGTGGCGACCATCACCGGGTCGACCACCACCGGGCAGTCGGCGGCCATGGCCACCTCACTCGCCCACGTGACGACCTCCCGGGTCGCGAGCATGCCCGTCTTGATCGCCGCGACCGGCAGGTCCTCCGCGACCGCGGTGTACTGCTGCTCGATGATCTCCATCGGCAGCACCTCCGTGGCGGTCACCCCGCGGGTGTTCTGCGCGGTCACCCCCACGATGACGCTGCCCCCGTAGACCCCGAACGCGCTCATCGCCTTGAGGTCGGCCTGGATGCCTGCACCCCCGCTCGCATCGCTCGAGGCGATCGTGAGTGCGTACGGCGGTCGGCGGGGCGACGCCGGCGTCATGGCCCCTCCGTGAGGCGCCCCTCCAGCGACCCGATGGGGACCTCCCGCATCCCGGCGACCGCATCGATGAACCGGGTCTTGAACGATGCGGGCCCCGCGATGGGGCCGTACCGACCGCTCATCGCGAGCTCGGCGGCACGCCCGAACGCCACCGTCCCCGCCACCGCCGCCTCCAGCGGGGTCGGCGCCACCGCGACGAACGCCGCGAGCGAGGCCCCCAGCATGCAGCCGGTGCCGACGACCCGCCCCAGCATGGGGTCGCCCCCGGTGATGCTGACCACCCGGTCGGCGGTCGCGACCACATCCGTCTCCCCCGAGGCGACCACCACCGCATCGGTCGCCTCCGCGCACCGCTGGGCCGTCTCGCCGATCGCAGCGTAGGTGCCGACGGACTCGACGCCGCGCACCTCCGCGTCTGCGCCCGCGAGGGCGCTGATCTCCGCGTGGTTCCCCTTGATGATCGTGGGTGCGGCGGTCTCGATGACCGCCGTGGCCACCGCGGTGCGCGTCGGCGTCGCGCCCACACCCACAGGATCGAAGACCGACGGCACATCATGCGCCGCGGCGGCCTCCATCGCGGTGACCAGCGCCGCCTCCCCGTCGACGTCCACCGTCCCCATGTTGAGGTGCACCGCCTCGGCCGCACCGACCATCGCGTCGATCTCCCGGGTGTCATCTGCCATGACCGGGAGTGCACCCCACTGGCGGATCACGGCGGCCACGTCGGCGACGGTCACCGCGTTCGTCACCGACTCGACCAGCGGTGCCTCCTCGACCACCCGCCCCAGCAGTGCATCGACCGCCGCTTCCGACGTCATCGTGCCTCCGCGACGGCAGCGCGCAGCCGT
>ERZ1034517.262-NODE-262-length-13620-cov-3.667453_pt1 | contig 13620 bp, 12 predicted proteins | sample MGYA00520599_ERZ1034517 | MGnify/ENA primary metagenome ERZ1034517 (study PRJEB33760, sample SAMEA4777701) | hypersaline lake metagenome | biome: hypersaline environment; feature: brines | place: Spain | collected 2012-08 | depth 0 m ...
TGTCGTCGTACTGCTCGCGGTGCCGGCACTCATCGCCGCCGTCGCCGGGCTGAGCACGGAGTTCGATCCGACCGCGGCGCTCGACGGCGAAACAACGCAAAAGGGGCCGACTGGACCGACGACGCTTTCGGAATTCTTCGGCGAGACGCGACGAATCTTCAGCGTGAGCTTTCTCTTCGTGTTCGTTGTCGTCTCGCTCAACGGGCTGTACTACCGGGGAATGTTGACGTTCCTGCCGGATCTCCTGGGCGAATTTCTCTTCTCGACCGTCGGTGAGATCCGGCCGGGCGTGTTCGCCGCCGACAGCCCGATCGGCGAGACGTTCGACGCGGCGCAGTATCTCTACGCCGGGCTGTTGACGGTCGGGATCGGTGGTCAGTATCTCGGCGGCTTGCTCACTGAGCTGGTCGAGCCCGATCGGGGGCTCACCGGCACGCTCGGTTTGCTCACCGTGATCGCGCTGGGGTTCGTTCCGGCCACCCGGTTCGGACTGTGGGGGTTGCTCGCCGTGAGCGCTCTTTTGGGCTTTGCGCTGTTCACGACGCAACCGCTCGTGCAGGCGACCATCGCGACGTACTCGCGTCCGGACTCGCGGGGGCTCTCGTTCGGCTATACGTATCTGGCGATCTTCGGGATCGGAGCGCTCGGGGCGGCCGTCATCGGCACCGTGCGAACGTACGGCTCCACCCCGGCCGTCTTCGCCGTCCTCGCCACCTTCTCGACGGCCGGCGCAATCCTGGCCGCGATACTCGTCACTCGCTCGTCGCGGTGAGGCGGTTCGAACTATCGTCGGGACCGAGCCGAACTCCTCAAATACTCCGATACACTACCGGCGAACGTGTCGAAACAGGTCGCCGACGTGGGTACGCTGTTCCTGCACGAAACCGGCGACGAGTATACGGTCGTCGTCCGTCGTGACGGCGAGCGACTGCTCCGCGGGCGGCTCGATCTGAAGGAAACGAGCGCCGGTCCCCGTCCCGGTCGGTTTCGGGTCAAGGACGGCGACGACGACGTGCCTCGCCGCCCCGAGCAGTTCATCGAGATGGCGCGCCGGGCCTCGCGCATCCGAATCTCCGAACAGACCTCCCGGGCGGGCCGCAAAGAGCTGGAGTCGATGCTGGACGGCTATCAACTCGGGGCGAAACAGGTCCGGACCTGCCGGTACTGCGCCAGCAAGGGCCAGTACTCGCCGTTGACCTCCGAGACGGCCATCAAAGCCGACAACGAGTACATCTGTCCGGACTGTGCGAAACGCGAACTCGAACGGGAGGCGAACTACCGCGGGCTCCGGTCGGGCGCCCGCGACCGACTGGAAGAACTCCTCTTGGAGGTCGGCGACCTCGAACGGGTCGCGAACCTGCTGTCGGGACAGCTCGACCCCGAACTGACGAAGTTCGACGAGATCAGCGCGACGACGGACGAGATCGATCTCGTCTCGTTGCGCGAACTCGATGTTCACGGCGAATTGAAATCCAGGCTCGAAGAGTTCGACGAACTGTTGCCCGTCCAGAGTCTCGCCGTCCGAAACGGACTGCTCGAGGGCCGCGACCAGCTCGTCGTCAGCGCGACGGCGACCGGCAAGACGCTCGTCGGCGAACTCGCCGGGATCGACAGAGCGCTGAAAGGCGAGGGGAAGCTTCTCTTTTTAGTCCCCCTCGTCGCCCTGGCGAATCAAAAGTACGAGGACTTCGAGGACGACTACGGCGACGTCCTCGACGTGACGATCCGGGTCGGCGCCTCGCGCATCCGCGACGACGGCAACCGATTCGACCCCGACGCCGATATCATCGTCGGCACCTACGAGGGGATCGATCACGCGCTCCGAACGGACAAAGACATGGGCGACATCGGGACGGTCGTCATCGACGAGGTCCACAACCTCGGCGCCGACGAACGCGGCCACCGGCTCGACGGCCTCGTCTCGCGGCTGAAACACTACTGTGAGACGAACTCGTGTGACACCCAGTGGGTCTATCTGTCGGCGACCGTCGGCAACGCGTCGGAACTCGCCGGCAAACTCGGCGCCCAACTCATCGAGTTCGAGGAGCGTCCCGTCCCGATCGAACGCCACGTCACCTTCGCGGATGGCCCCGAGAAGATCGACATCGAGAACAAACTCGTCCGGCGGGCCTTCGATGCGAAGTCCTCGAAGGGCTACCGCGGCCAGACGATCGTTTTCACGAACTCCCGCCGTCGGTGTCACGAGGTCTCCCGGCGGCTCGAATACGACTCCGCGCCGTATCACGCGGGGCTCGATTACGGCCAACGGAAGCGCGTCGAACGGCAGTTCGGCGACCAGGATCTCGCGGCCGTCGTCACGACGGCGGCCCTCGCTGCCGGCGTCGACTTTCCGGCCTCACAGGTGGTCTTCGACTCGCTCGCGATGGGCATCGAGTGGCTCTCCGTCCAGGAGTTCGAACAGATGCTCGGGCGGGCGGGCCGCCCCGACTACCACGACCAGGGGACGGTCTATCTCCTCGTCGAGCCGGACTGTACGTACCACAACTCCATGGAGATGTCCGAAGACGAGGTCGCGTTCAAGCTCCTGAAAGGCGAGATGGAGCCGGTCGTCACGCGGTACGACGAGACCGCCGCCGTCGAGGAGACGCTCGCGAACGTCACCGTCGCCGGCAGGGCGGCCAAGCGGCTCAACGACCGGATGGTCGGCGAGGTGCCGACGAAACACGCCGTCGGCAAGCTCTTGGAGTACGAGTTCATCGACGGCTTCGATCCGACGCCGCTGGGGCGTGCCGTCACCGAGCACTTCCTGGAGCCGAGCGAGGCCTTCACGATCCTCGATGCGGTTCGCTCGGGAACGGATCCCTACGAACTCGTCGCCGAGATCGAACTCCGGGACGAGGAGTAACGAGAACTCGTTCTCAGATCAGCGCCAGCACGCCGACCGGGAGAGCGATCCCGGCGAAAGCGACGCCCGCGTACGCCAGGACGATGACGAGAATCGCCCCCGGAATCCCCGCGACGGCACAGATCAGCACCGCGACCGGCGTGATTTCGACCCCGAGTCCGAGAAAGCTCGCGATGACGAGCACGATCACGCCGACGATGGCGTTCACGACCAGCGGCTTGATCGCTTTGAGCAGCGTGTACGCACCGAACAGCACCGCCAGCGCGACGACGAGCAAGCCGATTTCGAGTGTCGTGACCATGCCGTCAGTTCATCGACACCGGGTAAATCCCTTGGGGCCGAGAACGAAACGTTTTCACGGTCACACCGGATATAGCGTAGTACGGGATCGTGGGTTAGCTTGGCTATACTCGCAGCCTTGGGTGCTGTGGACCCCGGTTCGAATCCGGGCGATCCCATAGTGCGGATATCTTTCAAATCGTCCACAAGAGAACCGCTGGGGGAACTCTGTATAATAGCTTCCATCAGGTGAAGCGGTATCGGCCGTATGATATCATCATCGATCGGCGTGCGAGATGTGTGGCGCACAGTTTGAATTCCCGTAGCTGTCGGCAGTCCTCGTACATTTTCTCAGCTCTAAGGGGTTCCTTGTCGCGACAGGAATATCTCTTTAGTGTGTGCGTCCGTTGTTAAGAGTATGAGTCCCAGTGAGAGAGTTACTGTCGAGGAAGTGATGTCCACTCCATTAGAGACGATCTCGGCGGAAGCGACGGTCGAGAAAGCCGCCCAACTGATGAGACAAAAGGACATCAAGGCTATAGTTGTCAGGACCACACCACCGGGTATCATCAGCAGTACTGACGTCATTACCGCCGTTGCTGACGGGCGAAACGTCTCAGAGTTACAGGTGGCCGATGTAATGACAACCGAGGTCGAAACTGCGTCTCCGGACAATTACTTAGAAGAGGCCGCCGCGATGATGACCGCGTACGACATCAAACACCTCCCGATCGTCGACGACGATTATGTCGGGATGATATCCTCAACTGACATCGCCGCCCATGCTCTGTTGAATGTGGATACCGTCTATGGATTAGACGGGTGAACTACTCCGCCCTACTCAGCCGCTGAGGCGGCTTCCTTGAGGGCGGAGCTTCCTGCTTCTACGACACGACTTGCATCCACGACTAATTTCAGGCGACGTGGAGCGCTCTTGATATACGGATCGCCTCAGAGACAGTAGCCTCGTGCATGCAGGACGGCACGCAGCATCGCAAGAAACCGCTGTTCGTTCCGCTAACCGATTCGACCGACTCAATCGACCGATCCTGAAAAATAAATTGAAAACGGGTCTGGCTGTCGAAAATAAAATGTAATCACTTGAGACTTGCGTGCTCTGTCGTTCAATAGACTGAGCATCTACTTGTCGAAACGAAAGTGACGGGTAAACGTAACGAAATCGACGCGCTGTATTTTGTACGCAACTTCTATCAACGTCTGAATAGACCGATCCAAGTCGTGCAGGACGGGGGACGTGGGTCCTTCATAGAGATCTCTGATCCCACCGTTTCCCGTTCTCATACTCACCTTGCTCGTGAGTCTTGGCTATGATAATCACCCACATACTTAACTCTGAGCCGTTTCATTTCCAGCCGTTCATGAGTGCCCCCGGTGTGATCCGCGTTCTTCACATCGATGACGAGCCGGACTTTGCCGACGTAGCTGCGACGTTTCTTGAACGTGAAGACGACCGGATCGATGTCCAGACGGTGACCGATCCGACGGCTGGCGTTGAAACGTTAGCTGCTCACGACATCGACTGCATCGTCTCAGACTACGACATGCCCACACAGAACGGAATTGAATTTCTTGAGACTGTCCGCAAGGAATATCCGGAGCTCCCGTTCATCCTTTATACGGGCAAGGGCTCGGAAGAGATAGCCAGCGAGGCGATCTCTGCGGGCGTGACCGACTATCTTCAGAAAGAATCCGGTACCAGTCAGTATGCTGTCTTGGCTAATCGAATTACGAATGCTGTCGAGCAGCATCGTTCTCGCCGAGCGGTACGAGAAACCGAACAGAAACTCTCCGAACTCGCCGAACGAACGGACGATATCCTGTTCATGTTCACCGGCGACTGGAGCGAACTCCTGTTCATCAACTCGGCTTACGAAGAGATCTGGGGGGAGTCGATCGAAGACTTAGAGAAAGACCCAACCTCCTTTTTGAGTTCCGTTCATCCCGAAGATAGGGAAAAAGCCCGTGCATCAATGGAACAGCTATTGAATGGGGAGCCATCACAGATTGAGTATCGGATCGTTCGTTCCGATGGCGAACACCGATGGGTTCGGGGTGACACTCAACCAATCCTAGATAGCGATGGAAACGTAGAACGGATCGTTGGTCAGATCCGGGACATTACAGAACAAAAGGAGTACGAATTACGTCTCGAGACGATCATCGACAATCTCCCCGGATTTGTCTATCGCCATGAGTACGATCCAGAGTACCCACTGCGGTTCGTCAAAGGAGATTCTGAGGGGGTTACCGGCTACACAGCGTCGGAACTGGAAAACGACGTTGTCTTCGCAAAAAAGATAATTCACCCTGAAGATGAAGGGAAACTTTGGGCTGATCATATCGAAGGAATCGAAACGACAGGTGAATCTGATTCAACGTATCGGATTATTACCAAGGACGGTGATGTAAGTTGGATCCGCGATCAGTGCCAGTTAATCGAAGATCCAGCGACCGGCGACGAGGTCGTTGATGGGTTTATAACAGAAATAACTAGCCAAATCCAGCGTGAGCGCAAACTCGGAAGACAGCAGGCGTTCGTCGACGAAAGCCTGGACGCCCTTCAGGATATATTCTATGTGATAAATGAGGATGGGGAGTTGCTTCGCTGGAACGAGCGCGTCTCGGAAATATCCGGCTACACCGATGTAGAACTCAATGACATGGCGGTGACTGATTTTTTCGTCGGGGAGCATCACGATCGAATCGAAGAGAGTGTCGAAGAAACACTGGAAACGGGTGTGTCTGAGGTGCAAGCTGACGTACTCACGGCCAGTGGGGATCGGATTCCGTACGAATTCCGCGGGACATGCTTAAAAGATCCGGACCATGGCAAACCAGTTGTGGTCGGCGTCGGGCGAAACATATCGGAGCAGGTGAAACGTGAACGGGAGCTCGAACGAGTACATGACTTCTTTACAGAGGCCGAACGGCTGGGCGATCTGGGAGCGTGGGAATTCGATGCAAGCGGAACCGTAGTGTGGACGGATGGTACACGACGGATCTATGGGGTCGATGAAGGATTCGAACCGACGCTGGAGGAGGCGTTTGAATTCTTCCACCCTGACGATCGAGACGTGATTAGGCAAGCGGTTGAGGCCGCACTAGAGGACGGCGAGGACTACGATCTGGAACTTCGTGCCATCACTGCAGCAGGCGAACAGCGCTGGGTCCGGACCCGAGGAAAAGTGCTTGCCGACGAGGAACCACGAACTGTCCGAGGGTTCGTACAAGACATTACCGAACAAAAAGAGCGCCAGCGGAACCTCCAGAACGCTCATGCGCAATTACAGAACGCGATTGAAGCGGGGGCGGTTGGAACCTGGGAGTGGCATATCCAAGACAATCGGTTCGTTGCAGGCCAAGAATTCGCCCAGACGTTCGGCGTGGATCCTGCCCTAGCAGAACAGGGCGCCGAACGCAAGCGGTTCCTCTCTTCGGTTCACGAAGCCGACCGAGAGCGAGTCGAACAACAGGTCGAAAAAGCAATGGTAGCGTGTGGCGACTACCAAGCCGAGTATCGCGTTTGGGACGCTGACGACGAGTTGCGGTGGGTGCTTGCACGCGGCCACGTTGAATGCGACGACGACGGGACGCCGACCAGATTCGCTGGCGTCCTCGTTGATATTACCGATCGAAAAGAGATGGAACAGGAATTACAGCGGCAGAACGAACACCTCAACGAGTTTGCCGCCATCGTCAGTCATGATCTCCGAAGCCCACTACAGGTCATCGAAGGACGGGTGGAACTGGCCAAAGAGGGTTCCGAGAGTAAGCACCTCGCCATGATCGGATCCGCCGTCGAACGCATGAACCGCATTATCGACGACCTCCTCTGGTTGGCTCGTGAAGGACAGGACATCGGATCGACGGATGCCACGGGACTGGGGGATGTCGTTGAAGACGCATGGGAGTTGGTCGCTGATACCGCGCCCGAGGCCACATTGCAGTACGCGGATGATGACGTTGCGAGTACAGTAATCAAAGCAGACGCGAATCGGCTCGCCCAACTGTTTGAGAACCTCCTCCGAAACGCTGTCGAGCACGCCGAACAAAGCGTTACGGTCACCGTTGGCTTGGTTGATGATGGGTTTTACATCGAAGACAACGGTCCCGGGATCCCCGACGGCGACGGTGAGACGGTATTCAAAGCCGGGTGTTCAACTAAGGACAGCGGGACCGGGTTCGGATTGAGTATCGTAAAACGGATCGCCGAAGCCCACGGCTGGGAGATCCACGCGACAGAGGGACGCGACGGCGGTGCACGCTTCGAGATCACCGGCATTGACTTCGGTGCTGAGTAGAATCCCTATATCCAAGGATAAACAATGTCCTTCTCGGAGCCTACCTGTCCGGCAGCGCCGGAGGATCGGGCTAACCTCCGATAGTATCGAGTGAGTCAGACCCACCTCTCTTGTCGGCGTTCTGTGAGTTCTCGTCTCGTAGTTGTAAATACGCCGAAGCAATTACCCCGTATAGTAGAACGAATACGATGCTGTTGAGCGTGTTCACAACAAGCTCTCCCGCAGTCGCTGAATTGGCAAAATCAAACACCGTGCCGACGAGACCGCCAACGAACCCGATAATGCCAGCGATGAGCACAACGGCGGCGAGTTTCAGCCGATTTCCGCGTGACAGTCCCCAACTCCGTTTGATTCCGCCGAGGATCCCTCTGTTCTCGACGCCGATAGCGAACGTGAAAAAGAGGAGACTGACTGCAAGGAATATGCCCGGAAGGAGTAAAAACACCGACCCGATGATGATGGCTGTACCAATGACGAGCCCGCCGACGAACATCGACAGCGTCGACCGCCCCATGCGACGCGTGTAGAGGTCACTCGGAAAGCTCGATAAGGCCGCCGTGGGACGCGTGAGTGCCCGTGAAAGAACGACAAAAAACGCGGAACTGAGGACGACTGTGCCGACGAACAGGGCACCGGCAGTAGTCCCCGACACGGGGAGTGTCAACCCGAGGGCCGCCTCCATTTCGCCCGCTGGCCCGTCCGGGAAGAGACTAACAATGGCTGTGTTAACCGACGCCTGTGTCAGCAACTGGAAGCTAAGAAACACGGCGAGCAGTATCCCGCCGGTCGGAGTGAGTACCCGGTCGATCCCGTCACTGATCGCTCGCCCGAGTTGGAGGGTCATGTACTGCTCTCGATGCTCTCCGAGAATAAATACGCCGAAGGCTCATATCGGATTTTAACCCTTGGAGTAGGTCTCTAGTTTGCATCAAGCTACTTGAGCGATGGCGAAGACAATCTTTCCCGTAGTCACCCAGTACATGCGTACGACCCCTCGCTTACACGGGCTCATAATTTAGTATCTGCCGGCCGCACACCGCAGATATGGAGTTGCCCTCCCCCTCCTACAGAGAATACCTGGAACTAGTGACAACAGTGCTCGCAACGATAGCTATTCTCCAATACACTGGGATCGGCTTCGGACGTCCCGGAGAGTTCGATTTCACATATCTTGCCGTCTTAGGGCTCTCGCTTCCGGTATTTACATATCTCTTGACAGTGGCTGGCGAAAACAGCAGTTGGGTCTCCCAATGGAACAGGATGGTCCAACGTGACGAGTGAGAGGATCAAACCGCACTATCTGTCGAGTCGCTCAACCACCCACGACCGAGTAGGCGACGTTAGCTGTTGATCCGAAGCGTGATCGCAGTTCCATCGTCACCGGTGTCGTAGGCAATTGCGCCATCGATTTCATCGACAACCATCGTCACGATCCAGAGCCCGACGCCACTCCCGTGTGCAAGGACATCCTCCCGCCCCCGCTCAAGCACTGTCAGTTCGTTCGGCGGGATACCGGGCCCGTTATCGACTATCTCAATCACTACTGCGTCGTCCCGTTCCTTGAGTGTCACCCGGACCTCGGCGTCGGCTGCGGGATTGTGTTCAGCAGCGTTCTCGATGAGGTTCCGAACAGCGGGTTTGATATCGGGTGTTATTTCGACCGAGCACGTCGGGGGACAGTCAACGACGAAGGTCGTAGCAGGATACGTCTGTTCGTACTCGGCAACCGTCGTGGTAAGGAGTTCACACAACGCCACCGGTGTTGTCCGTCCGCGGTTCTCTGCAACGTCTTTCATTATCCGCGTCTTTGTGCTGATCGAGTGGAGATCATCGGCGGCATCGTACACAGCACGTGCGCGGGCTTGCTCCGTGCCATCGAGGTGGTCGATCAGCTCTTGGCTGTTCGCTTTCACGATATCGACTTTGTTGCGGATGTTGTGTCTGAGCGCGCGGGTGAGAATCTGTTTGAGGAGGGCCAGCTTCTCCTGTTGGCGACGCTGGGTAGTGACATCACGAAGCGTAACAGCGACGCCTTGATGATCCCCGAAGGAGTCAAGCGGCGCGGCATACAGCCGGTACACCCGATCCTCGCCGTCGCGGGTGAGTGTCACCTCGGCTTCGCTCTCTTCGGGGGTACCCACAGGAACAGCACCGATAACTGCCGCCGGCAGCACCGTGTCGCCCCGGCGACCGGTGCTCAACGCCCCAAACATCGCCCTCGCCGGAGCGTTGAAGTCCACGACGCGCTGTTCCGGGTTTAAGACGATTACCGGGGCGGTGATCCCGTCGATCACATCCGACATGTCGACCGGCGTATACCCGAAGAGGTCATATCGGTACAGACCGACTACGTAGGAGACACCGACACCTGTCACGGCTAATGCGGGGTAGTCAACTCCGGAGACGGCGTGGGGAATCGAATCTTCGAACACCTCCACCAAGATCGTCCCGGTTGTTGCAACGAAGACAAGCACGATCTGCCATGCCTGCACGTAGTTCGCGGTCAAGAGTTTGTACAGAATCAATCCAGAGCCGACAGCAAACGCCGCCAACGCAAGTACCTCAACAACCCCAGCAAGTGCGGTGTCGGTCCACGTCACGAACGTGAACGGCTCCTCGATCGTCGTCGGATTCGTGTTTGTGATCGCCGCGATCGGTGGAAACGACTCCACGAGGAGCATGGCGACCGCCACGCCGGCCAGCGGGTATGCGACCAGCCGCCGAGTGAGCACTGCACGATACCCCGCATAGACAGCAGCAAAATAAAACCAGACGATCGTGATCAGCACCTGAAAGAACTGCTCGATGAGGTGTAACTCCCAGGCGAATGAAACCGGGCCGACAATTCTGAGCAATACGGTCGCGTTCCACGCGGCGGTGACTACCAGAAACACGAGAAACGCCCGGGCGGCGTACTGGTCTCGCCGACGGTACGTCCAGACGACACTCGCGAGAGCAAGGACACATGCAAGAGTGAACGCGAACACGTGCCAAGAGAGCACGCTACCGAATGTGGTGGGCATGAGACGTGATGGAGGGCTCGGCGAGTCGTCTGGCTGTAACTACCGCTGTCGTATAATAGTTTTTTCGTGTTCAGAATCGCTTCCGAGTCAAGCGGTTCGCGAATCCCTACCCCGCGTCATATCGATACGATTTGATTTTTCGAACGGGTTCGAGACGCTCGCCTTGCTTATCGAGTGGCCAAACACTCCCCCGGCTACCGACGGAAATAACACAGTGCTTCTCGTCCGCGGTCAAACCATCGTTTCAGTTATCCGGGTTTTTAATACGCTATACGCATCTATCAGTTGATGTGATCGGGGTCGGAGAGGCGCTCTTTGCCGGTGTGCTCGGTATCGTGTGCGTGTGGGCCGTTCACCGACTGACGGTCGTTGGGAACGCAGCCCTCACCCTACGGCGGACCCCAATCGTCGACGCGACACAACTCGAGGATGGCCAACCAGTTGCGGTCGACGGGCGGGTGTTTGTCGATGACTCTGCCCCCGTGGCCGAGAGGTTATTCGATCCGACCGCTGGCACGGTCGGTGCGTATCTTTGGCAGGCGTGGTTTGCGGATACTGGTCGGTATACGTATGATTTCGACCGTGGGGAACTCCGTCGGGGGCGGAACACATTCGCTTCCGGTTTCGAAAGTGGCCAGTGGGGTGTCACGACCGACGGCTCCGAGATGTATGTCGACCTTTCGTGGCTTGAACAGATCTACGATGCGGAGGCGCTTCCAGACTTAGAAGTGGGAAATCCAATGAGCAACGCGAAACTCCCGACGGTCGTAACTCGGTATGTCTGGGACGGTGTATACGTCTCGCTGGACTCGACGATTAGTGACTGTTCGATGGACCGATTGACCGACATCGTCGATCTTTATCGGGACGACGTAGCGGCTGACGAATTTCATCTCGAGTCCCGCGGGATTACTGACGGGCAAGAGCTCTTCGTTTGTGGTGAACTGCGTGTACAAGCTGGAGACGTCAGTATTATCGGTACCGACGAAACACCGCTTCTCATTTCCGACGACGGGCGAGAAGGGCTCAAACGGCAATTGCTGTGGCGGGGACTCAAATATAGTTTGGCGCTTGTCGGCGCACTCGCACTCGGCGCACTCTTTGTTCTCTAAGCGACCGCAATACCATCGTTGGAACGAAAACGCCGACCCCTCGATGAGAATGAGAATCAATGCGCGTGAACCAGGTTTCGAAGAAAGATCCGAAGAATCACAGTCAGTTGGAACGTGTTCAGAACGAATCGAGGGCGGCATTAGGTGGGACCGGCCGGCGTCGACGTATTAGCAGGTACGATCCGAATGCGAAGCCGTGGGGGCCGCGTGAGGAGCCGCGAAGACGATTCTTCAAAATTAAACCCTTTGGTGAGTTTGGGTCGGTTTCGAACAGCCACGGGGCATTTAGTCGAAACCCACACGAAGTGGTAGCCGCATGTCGACCACAACACGGACAAATACGGTATCGACCACTACAGGCGGCAACTGGAGAGCCGGAGTCCTTGGCGGCATCGGAGGATCGGCTATCATGGCTGGATTGATCCTCGTGATGAACACTCCGACGTTAGCTGTTGCTATCCCTTCTTTGTATATGCTTGCTCCTCCGCCGACCCCCGCTTTCGGTCTCGTTGTCCATCTCAGCCATGGAGCAGTACTGGGAGTGATATTCGCCGTGATTGTCTCCGCTCTGGAGTTGGATACCGCTGCAACGCAGGTCGCAGCCAGCATCGGGTGGGGAATAGCGACATGGGCTGTACTGGCTGCCGTCGTGATGCCGATCTGGTTGAGTGCAGTCGGCTCACCGGCCTCTCCACCGTTGCCGAACTTTGCCCCACCATCGCTGCTGTGGCATATCGTCTACGGCGGCGTACTAGGCGTTATTTACACCGGGTTGGTTGATACCGTTTAGTCCTCTCTGAATATCCGCCACGACGGCTCACCGTCTGAGACAGCAATTGACGAGACTTTTTCTTTTTGTAGGGAAGCGATCTGTTTCGTAGCGCCATGGACCCAGGTCACGAAGGCAGTTGCAAGCCGCTGTCTTACTTGTTCCGGTGAAACGGACTTGTACACGTAGACATGGCCGCCTTCCTTGAGCAGTCGGCGCTGTTTTTCAATGACTTCTAGTTCGGCGAGGTGATTGAGATGCCGAGCGACCACGCTCCGATCATAATCAATCCGATCAGCCAGCTCTTGGGTGGTCAATTCGCCGCCTTCCATGACGCAGAGACAAACTTCCAGTTCCGTCTCGGACATCGCGAACACGTTTTTCAGTAACTCTTCCAATGTCGGCTCTGAGACGGCGTCGTGAGGCGGTTCTGGAGTCATCGATCCCTCACAACAGTCAATCGATCCGGCACCGATAGCGAGGTTGTTACACCTGTCACAGCTGACTAGTCGAGGCGGTTCACGGGGACCCATATCCGTATAATGATGCCGCTACCTGTGTAAGAATTTTGCCCGAATTCCTCGCCCGTTTGTGAATGACTTCTAAAGGCCGTTTCTCAGTATAGCGCTTGTTGCACTGGACGTCGTCCAGTCTGGCGACTTCTAGCGCCTTGCTTACGCTTCAGAGAACTGGATGCGAGCGCTGGGTCTCTCACTCGGGTGATCGGCAGCAACGTACGCTGTGATCTCCTCTCGTCGTTGAAAACACGACAGCCGGTCGAACAGTACATGCCGATTGAATCGGCTCCGTGGCTCAAAACGGCGGTGTTCAGCCTACGCCCAGGTGTACTCACGGTAGAACCGAGTGACGGTTCGTTGCAGAGCCTTCGAGTTGACTTCCGAGAGAACGGGAAACTCGTCTTCCCAGTTGGGGAGTCGGGAGTGGTGCTCGTACGCAGAGCCGATGTTATCGGCAGCCGCGTTTTCGTATTCGTACAGGGTGTAGTTGTACGCTCGGCGATGAATGTTGATGTGATGTTCCAATACAGCCGCTACCTCTTGTGTCGGGTAGGCGTGGTAGCGGTGACTGTACTCCATCGCTGTCTATTGATTATCTATATGTTGATTTAATGGTTTGTATTGGTGTGCGGCGATTCGTCCCCTCCCTACTCGCTCCCGTTGGTCGCTCCTTGAGGAAGGGGCATTCTCGCCTCAATTCTGGTAAACGACGGGATTCTCGCCTTGAAAAA
>ERZ1034517.266-NODE-266-length-13515-cov-16.384844_pt1 | contig 13515 bp, 13 predicted proteins | sample MGYA00520599_ERZ1034517 | MGnify/ENA primary metagenome ERZ1034517 (study PRJEB33760, sample SAMEA4777701) | hypersaline lake metagenome | biome: hypersaline environment; feature: brines | place: Spain | collected 2012-08 | depth 0 m ...
ACGTCGAACTCTCTGGTCTCGTTGACCGTCTCGTTTTCGTACGGACCGACCGCCAGTATTCTGGCGTCGGTGAACACGAGGTTCTCTTGCCCGCCGGGCCCGACGACCTGCAGCGTCGTCTCGGCCAGGTCGATCTGATCGGCACCGGGCGCGCCGGTGACCGCGATGCGGAGTTCGTTGAGCGTGTCTGCGCCGCTCGCGACGATACCCACCTCGCTGTTCACGTTGATCCGCTCTGAGACGAGTGCCGTGCTGTCTTCGCCCGTTGCCTCTGCTTGCGTCTGGAGGAACCCGGCGGTGTTGATCAGGACGCCGGCGGCGATCGCCGCCACCAGCACCATCGCGATGAACACGATGAGCGTCCCGATCCCAACCTGCCCCCGTTCCTCGGGTGTGGTGATTGCTTCGAACATGGTTATAGCCTCACTGATTCGTCGACCACGGTGCTTGGAATCCGGATCTCCGTCGTCATCGTCGCGCCGCTCTGCGTGGTGAACGTCACCGTCAGCGCGTCGCCCTCTTCGAGGCCGTAGCCGAGATCATCGGCGGCGTTGACGCCGTTGTTGCCGGTGAGCGCGATCGTGACCTCTGCGCGGTCGCTCGCGTCGGTGAGCACGTTGTCCTCACCGCCGGTGAAGATGGTGACGTTCGTGACGTTACTGCTCAGGTCGAACGTCTCTTGCCCGCTCGTTCCCGTCATCTCGACCGAGACGGTGTTGAGGTCGATGTTGTCCGCTCCGGGCGACCGCGCCAGAACGAACGTCAGGTGGTCGACCGTCCCGTTCGCGGGGTTACTGAGGTACCCCGACTGACTGACGACCTGCAGGCGATCGCTCACCTGCTGTGTGCTGTCTTCGCCCGTTGCCTCCGCCTGCGTCTGGAGGAACCCGGCGGTGTTGATCAGGACGCCGGCGGCGATCGCCGCCACCAGCACCATCGCGATGAACACGATGAGCGTCCCGATCCCCACCTGACCCCGCTCCTCCGCTCGGTTCGGTTCGAACATGGTTTGCTGTGAGCCCGCGGCCATCCCGAGGGCGTTATCAACGCAAATCCAGAAGATCTACATAAACGCTCCCCGCCGATTATTCATCGTGATAAAACGGTGCGTGCTGGCGGTTTTTCCGTTATTTAGCGGTAGAGTACTTGGAACAAAGGTGTGGGCTCCGGTGTGAGCGCCACGTCGACACCGTGCCGAACGGCAGCCACCACACGCGCCCGGCCGCCGCTCTCACCGGCGAGAACGGCGCGGACGACGCCGGCCACGATCGAGGGCGCAGCCAGGAACGGGAACCGCGGCGATTCGGGGACGGCACGAGGGTGTCGACGACGCCGGACCCCGCTCACCGGTCCACCGACATCTTTTTGTCCCAAAACTCAAGAGTGATATCAGTATGTCCGGGGACGACCTGATCGAAGTGCTCGGGAACAAGTACAACACGGACATTCTGACGGCCACCGAGGAGGCGAAGTCCGCACAGGACCTCAGCGACGAGCTCGACGTCCCCATCGCGACGTGTTACCGCCGCATCGACGAGCTCGAGGACGCGGAGCTCATCGAGCTCCACGACCGACCGCTCTCGGCCGAGCACCGCCGCGTGAAGGTGTACCGCCGGACCGTCGACGGCGTCGCGGTCGACTTCCGCGACGAGCTCACCGTCGAGCTCGACGAACGCTCGGCGGTACAGAACCGACTTGACGAGGTGTGGCGGGACCTCTCTGCGACGCAGTGAGGCGCTCTGTCAACGAGCACCCGCACGGCGAGCGGTTCAAAACGACGGGCCGTCAGACTGGCTCATCATCGAGAACCCGCCGGCACGCTCGTGGACGGTGATTCCCCCCTGCCCGATCTCCATCGGGAAGATGTCCGTGTCAATGTCCTGTTTCCGCATCTTCGCCACCCACACGTACCGGGTGACGCCGGACTCGGTCGGCGTCTGGATGAAGTAGACGTTACCGTCGGTGAGGAAGTTCTCCAAGCCGACCTCGGTGTCCGGAAACACCGCCCCCTGCTCGGCGATCAGAAGCGAGGTGAGCCCGTTCGCCTTGAGGATGTCCGAGAACTTCAGCAGGTAGGTCCGTTTTTGGTGTTCGTCCTCGAAAAAGAGCTGGAACATCGACAGCGAGTCGAGCACTAATCGGTCGAACTCGCCGCCCTCGACGGTCTCTAACAGCCGGTCGACGGCGGTCGAGAAGTCGGTCTCACGCAGCATCTCGCGTTTGTCCAACACGACGATCTCGCCGTCGTCGACGAGGTCTTCGAACCCTTCGAAGCCGACGGCGGTCGCGGCGGCGCGGATGTCGGCTTCGTCTTCCTCGAAGGAGACGTACACCCCGCGTTCGTCGTGGTCGGTCGCACCCGTGTAGAGGTACTGGATGCCGAAGATGCTCTTGCCGGTGCCTGGGTTGCCGGAGACGAGGACGGTCGACCGCTCCGTGAGCCCGCCGGAGAGGATGGAGTCGAGGCCCTCGACGCCCGTCGAGACGAGGTGGGTCATCAGTTGACCGACTCACGCAGGCCACCTATACTATGTGGTCCGGCCCGACCCGGTCGGTGCCGGTTCGAGTCGGTCGCTACCGCTCCGAGCCGATAGATTCCGGCCCGAACCAGGAGGACACGTCGCTCGTACGGGCGACGGTCACCCGACCCTCCCGCAGGCGATACACTTATTCGCCGGTGCGCCACGGGTAACGTATGGTACGAGGGGGTATCACGGCGCACCACGGGGAGGGAAGACGTGCGTGAGGCGTCGGTCCTCGTCGTCGAAGACGAACCCGAGATCGCCGCGCTGTACGAGCAGTTCCTCGACGACCGGCACGACGTGACCGTCGTGTCGACGGTCGAGGCGGCCGTCGAGACGGTGGACGAGTCCTTCGACGCCGTGTTGCTCGACCGACGACTGCCCGACGGTGACGGCAGCGAGGTGTTGACACACGTGCGGTCTACGGGACTCGACTGTCGGGTGGCGATGGTGACGGCCGTCGAGCCCGACTTCGACATCATCGAGATGGGGTTCGACCTGTACGTGACGAAGCCCGTCGACCGCGAGAGTCTTCACACCGCACTCGAGACGCTGCTCGCGCGATCGCAGTACGACGACCTGCTTCGCGAGGCGGCCGCGCTGGCGAGCAAGCGTGCGGTGCTCGAGGCACAGCGGGCGCCAGAACAACTCGAAGCGAACGCGGCGTACACACGGCTCGTCGACCGACTCGAGGCTATCGATACTGACATCGACGACGCCGCAGCGTCGCTGTCGCCCGCCGACTACCGAACGATGTTCCGCGACCTCGGTCGGCGCTGAGGCGTCGACGCGGCGTCAGTCGGTAGCGGCGACCGAACACGCAGACGGGGGCGTACGACGGCGCCCGACGAGGAGCGACGGTGACCTCGCTCACGAGAGCTGGTCGCCGACGAGTGCGTTCGCCCGCTCGAGGAACGCGTCGCGTGCCTCGGCCGGGATCGTCGCCCCGGCGGCGACGTCGTGGCCACCCCCGTCGCCGCCCACGGCACGGCTCGCGTCGCGCATCACCACAGAGAGGTCGAGCCCACGACGGACGAGGAGACCAGTGCCACGCGCGGAGACCTTGAGTTCCACGTCGCTCGCCTCTGCGAAGGCAACCACGGGTTTGCCGCGGTCGACCGCCGACGAGCTAGCGGCCATCCCCGCGACGATGCCGACGATCGTCTCCCGGATGCGCGAGCCGGCGTCGAACCACTGGAGGTTCGGCTCGTCGGTCACCCCCTCCGTTTTGACCCACTGAAGCCCCTCGGAGAGGTTCCGCCGGTGTGACCGGAGCAGCCGGTGTGCCTCCTCGAGTGCGGCGTCGCGGTCACCAAGACACACCGCCAAGCCGACGTCGGCGCGGTCGTAGCGGGCCGTGGCGTTGAGCAGCGTCGAGAACTCGCTCACGTCGCGCAGCGCCGTGCCGACCGCCTCGTCGAGGAGCGTGTACGACGTCCCGACGAGCGCGTCGACCCGATCGGCCGGCACGCCCGAAGAGACCGCCCGACGGATCAGCGCAGAGGCGAGCGTCTGCTGTTCTGCGTCGGTAAGGTCTACCCACCGTCGCCAGTCGCCGTCGTCGTCGGTCGCGTCGACGTCGACGCCACGGAGGAACCGGATCGCGCCGGCCTCGTCGCCGGAGATACCCGGAATACGCACGTCCGAAGCGTACTCGAGGAGCTTCGGGAGCGGACGCGTCTGACGGCCATAGAGGTCGATGTCGGTCCGGCTCTCTAAGACGCCCGCGTCGACGCCGTCGGCGACGATGGCCTCGTTCGCGCCGACGAGCCCGCCGCCGCCGTCCTGCATGTCGCCCACCGCGCCGACCACCGCCAGGGCGGCGAGGTCGCGGTTGTCGACGGCGGGCCCCTCGAGCGCGCGGGCGAGGACGTAGCTCGCGCCCGCTCCCGAGAGTTCGCTCGCGCCGTCGATCCCTTCGAGGAGCGGGTTGAGGTGGTACCGCGTGTCGGCGTCGGCCGGCTGGTGGTGGTCCGCGATCACGGGGACGAAGTCGCCGCGCGTCTCGTGGGTGGCGATCGCGTCGAGCTGGCCGGACCCGAAGTCGGTGAACAGGACGACCTCGTGGTCGCGGGCGGCGATCCCCGCGATCGCGTCGTCGTCGAGCTGTTTCTCGAACACGACTCGGTGGTCGATGGACGCGCGTGCGAGCGCCGACGACGCGATGGCGGCACTCGTGAGACCGTCGGCGTCGATGTGCGAGACGAGAAGGACTCGGTCGGCCGCGCGAAGGCGGTCGGCACAGGCGTCGGCGCGTCCACGGAGGTCGGGGATCGGAGCGTCTGTGGCGGCCATTACGAACGAGTTGGTGCGTCATCGGCTATAAACGCACGTCTCGACTGCGACGACCATGCGCGAGGCCCCCACTCGCTGCGGCCGTCGTCCGGCAGCGATTGCCGTAACTGACGGTTATATCCGCACAAAGAGATATGCACTACGTACATGACACGTGGGTTCAGGACCCGCAGCCTCCACGCCGGCACGGCGCCCGACCCGGCGACGGGTGCACACGCGACGCCGATCCACCAGACGACGTCGTACGTGTTCGAGGACGCGGACACGGCGTCGGACCGCTACGCCCTCAGAGACGACGGCGACGTCTACTCCCGCGTCTCGAATCCGACGGTCCGCGCGCTCGAAGACCGTCTCGCCGCGCTCGAAGGAGGATCGGGGGCCGTCGCCACCGCGTCCGGCATGGCCGCGTTCGACGCGGCCGTCACGGTGCTCGCACAGGCCGGCGACTCTGTGGTCGCAAGTGCGGAGATGTACGGCGGCACGGCGACGTACCTCGAGACGATCGCGAACCGGCGGGGCGTCGAGACGCGTCTCGTCGAGACCACCGACTACGCGGCGTACGCCGACGCGATCGACGAGACCACCGCCTTCGTCCACGTGGAGACCATCGCGAATCCCTCGCTCGTGACGCCGGACCTCGAGCGCGTCGCCGACGTCGCCCACGACCACGCGGTCCCGCTCTTCGTCGACAACACGTTCGCGACCCCGGCACTCTGTCGGCCGGTCGAACACGGCGCGGACGTCGTCTGGGAGTCGACGACGAAGTGGATCTCCGGGAACGGTACGACCGTCGGCGGCGTCCTCGTCGACGGAGGGACGTTCCCGTGGGACCACCCCGAGGCGGACTACGCGGAGCTCTCCGGGGAATCACCGGCGTTCCCCGTCGACTTCGTCGACCGATTCGGCGACGCGGCCTTCGCGAACGTCGCCCGCCAGCGAGGCGTTCGTCCGACCGGTGGCCAACAGTCGCCGTTCGACGCCTGGCAGACGCTTCGGGGCGTCGAGACGCTCCCGCTTCGGATGGACCGCCACTGCGAGACGGCCCGATCCGTCGCCGAGTTCTTGCGGGCGGACGACCGCGTCGACTGGGTGACGTACCCGGGATTCGACTCGCACCCGACACACGAGAACGCGACGCGGTACCTCGACGGCTACGGCGGAGTGATCACCGCCGGCCTCGCAGGCGGGTACGAGGCCGCGAAGACGCTGTGTGAGTCCGTTGAGCTCGCGAGCTTCCTCGCCAACGTCGGGGACGCGAAGACCCTCCTCATCCACCCCGCCTCGACGACCCACGCACAGCTCGACGAGCCCACTCAGCGCGACGCCGGAGTCACGCCCGACATGGTTCGGCTCTCGGTCGGCATCGAGGCTGCCGACGACGTAATCGCCGACCTCGACGCCGCACTCGAGACGGCGACGGCCACGGCAACGAGTAGATCGCGACACGACGAGGGGGCGTAATCGTGGCCGCGACACCCACCGATGCCGGCGTCGCCTCGCTCGGGTCGTTCACCTTCGCGTGCGGACAGTCGATACCGGAGCTGACGGTCGCCTACGAGACGTACGGCGAGTTCGACGGCGACAACGTCGTCCTGGTGTGTCACGCGCTCACCGGCAGCCAGAACGTGGCGCGTACGCCCGAATCCGGGGCTGACGCCGGACAGGCGGGCCAGGCCCGCGCGTGGTGGGACGACGTCGTCGGTCCCGGGAAGGCCATCGACACCACCGAGTACTACGTGGTGTGTGCGAACGTCCCTGGATCGTGTTACGGCACGTCTGGTCCGTCGAGTACGCGCCCTGCCGACGTCGACCTCCCGGGCGACGACCCCGACCACGACCGGTGGGGGACCGCGTTCCCACCGGTCCAGATCGCAGACTGGGCGCGGGCCCAGCGCCGGCTGCTCGATCACCTCGGCGTCGGCCGACTTCGAGCGGTCGTCGGCGGGAGCGCCGGGGGGATGAACGCGCTCGAGTGGGCGAAGCGCTACCCCGACGACGTCGACCGGGTCGTTCCGATCGCCGCCGCGGCGCGGCTCGACGCGCAGTGTCTCGCCCTCGATGCGGTGGCACGACGGGCGATCCGGTCGGATCCGAACTGGCGCGGCGGCGACTACTACGGCACAGCCCGTCCCGACCCCGACACCGGCCTCGCGCTGGCCCGACAGATCGGCCACGTGATGTACCTCTCGAAGGCGTCGATGGCCCAGAAATTCGGGCGTCGCTCGGCAGGGCGCGACTCGCTGAGTCGTGACGACGGTGACCTCGGACTCGAGGCCGGTCCGACGGCCGCGTTCTTCCCGTACCGCGAGGTCGAGTCGTACCTCGATTACCAAGCCGACGGGTTCAGCGACCGCTTCGACGCGAACAGCTACCTCTACCTCACCCGCGCGATGGACGAGTACGACCTGGCGGCCGGATACGGGAGCGACGCCGACGCGCTCGCCGCCTTCGAAGGCGAGGCGCTCGTGATGAGCTTCACCGGCGACTGGCACTTCACGGTCGAACAGTCCGCCGCGGTGGCGTCGGCGTTCAGAGACCGCGAGGTACCGGTCGCCCACCACGTGATCGACTCCGACCACGGCCACGACGCGTTTCTCGTCGAACCGGAGCACGTCGGTCCCCCGCTACGCGACTTTCTCGACGCTGGCGTCGAGGGACGAGCCGTCGCGGACCACGACGGCGACGGTGCCGTGCGGGAGGCGGTCGGCGACGACGACCGCGACCACGCGCCGGTACACGCCAGCCTGTTCAAAGGGTGAACAGCCCACAGACGGGCGAGACGATCGCTGCCGGCCGAGCCGGCCGACGACGGACGAGACCGACAGCTCAGACTGGGTCGTCCCGTTCGCCGACGACCCAGCGGTCGGCGTAGCGTGCGCCACAGGCGCAGTGTGCGTATGCGTGGATCACGTCGCCGTCGGCGTACCGTCCCCCGACCGCCTCGTTCTGTGCCTCGGCGAACGCGAGGAGAAACCGAACCGCGTGGTCCTCGGCGGCTGCGTCGGCGCTCGTCCCGGCGTCCGCGTCGGAGGCGGCCCCCGCATCTGCGTCCGCATCCGGACACGCGCCGGCGTCGAGCGAGCGAGCGATCACACCGGACGTTCCCATCGCGTCGCCCGCGAACGACATCGCATCCATCCCGGTACCCGCCGCGAACGCGTCCCGGCCAGTCTCGCCGTCGAGGACGAGTCGGACGCCGTCGTCGGTCTCGGTGCCGACGTCACGCAGCCGTGAGTCGTCGTCCAAGAAGACGTCGCTGAGATACAACACCACGTCGTCGAGGCGGTCGCCAGCGAGGAACGCAGCCAGGTCGCTCATGTACGAGTGAGACCGTTGGCGGGTAAAAGCGGCGCGGCTCGGAACAGCGACGTCCCCCGCGGCGCGAGGATCGGCGAAAGATTTACCAATGGGTCTCGAGATCCCTCAGACGATGAGCGCGCGCACACCGACGGGAGACCGGCTCGCTGAGTGGGCAGCGCTGGTCGACGAAACCGTGCCCGAGGACCGCCGACCCGACGACTCCGGCGATCGGTGACACCCGGCCGAGACGGTCGCCTCTCCACTTCCGCCTCGCTTCGCGAACCCTTTAGACGGAGGACGCCGAATCGTCGATGATGGCGACCGAGGCCGACGGACTGACACATCCCTTGGTAGTCGACGGCTTCCTCGAGCGTCGCCGGTACCAGCTCCAGCTGGCCGAGGCGGCGGGCGACGCCCACACACTCGTGTGTCTGCCGACCGGCCTCGGCAAGACGACCGTGAGTCTGCTCGTCACGGCTCGACGACTCCACGAGGCCGGCGGAACTGCCCTGTTGTTGGCACCGACGAAGCCGTTGGTACAACAGCACGCCGAGTTCTATCGGGAGGCGCTCTCGATCCCCGACGACGAGATCGTCGTGTTCACCGGCGAGGTGCCACCCGACGATCGCGCCGCGGTCTGGGACGACGCCCGCGTCGTGATCGCGACCCCACAGGTCGTCGAGAACGACCTCGTCGGGAACCGGATTAGCGTGCAAAACGTCACCCACCTCACGTTCGACGAGTGTCACCGCGGCACGGGCGACTACGCGTACGTCTACATCGCGGAGCGCTACCACGCCGACGCCGCCGACCCGCTCGTGACCGGCATGTCGGCCTCGCCGGGCGGCGACACGGACGAGATCGAGACGGTGTGTGAGAACCTCGGGCTCCGGAACGTCGAGGTGATGACCGAGACGGACGCCGACGTCGACGAGTACACCCACGACACGGACGTCCGCTGGGAGCGGGTGACGCTCCCCGATCCGGTCCTCGAGATTCGCGACGCGTTGAACGAGGTGATAACTGACCGACTGGAGTCGTTGAAAGAACTCGGGGTGACGAACAAGACGAGCCCGGACCTCTCACAGCGCGACCTCAACCGGATGCGTGGCCAGCTCAAACAAATGATGGACAACGACCAGTCCGACGGGTACACCGGGATGTCCACGCACGCGGAGGTGATGAAGCTCCGTCGTGCCGTCGAGCTCGTCGAGACCCAGTCGGTGGAGTCGGTCAGGCGGTACTTCGAGCGCCAGCGGGAGGCCGCGCGCTCGTCCGGCGCCTCGAAGGCGAGCCAGCGGATGGTCGCTGACCCGCGGGTCCGCACCGCAATGCGGAAGGCCGAGTCGTTCGACGGCCTCCACCCGAAGTTCTCGAAGGCGCGGATCCTCCTCGCGGAGACGCTGGGCATTCAGGGCGGCGACCGCGCGATCCTGTTCACCGAGTCGCGCGACACCGCCGAGGCGCTCGTCGAGTTTCTCGACGCCAGCTTCGACGTCCACAAGTTCGTCGGTCAGGGTGATAAAGAAGGCTCCGACGGGATGACCCAGACGCAACAACAGGAGACGCTCGAGGACTTCCGCGACGGGGCGTTCGAGGTACTCGTCTCGACGAGCGTCGCCGAGGAGGGGCTCGACGTCCCCGAGGTCGACCTCGTCTGTTTTTACGAGCCGGTGCCGACGGCGATCCGATCGATCCAGCGCAAGGGACGAACTGGCCGGCAGGCCGAAGGACAGGTCGTCGTGCTCATGGCCGAAGACACCCGCGACGAGGCGTTCTTTTGGATCTCGAAGCGGCGCGAAAAACAGATGACACAACAACTCGCCGAGCTCAAAGCCGCCACCGACGACGTCGAGGCCGCCGTCGACGACGGCCAGGCCGGTCTCGACGCGTTCGCCGAGGCAGCTCCCGAGACGACGGCCGGCTCCGCGTCACAGAGAGCGGCCGATGCCGCCGAGACAGCCGACGAGCCGGCGGCAGACCAGCCAGCCGACGGCGGGGAGCGCGACACGGCGGCGACAGACGCTGGCCTCACCGACTTCGCCGCAGAGAGCCGCGACGAGGTCGGAGACGACGCGGCCGACGAGGACGACGCAGGCGACAACGACGCGGGCGACACGGCAGACGGCGACGAGAGCGACGCGATAGACGGCGACGGGGGGATCGTCGCGACCGCCGGCCGCGAGACGGGCGTCGAGGTCGTCGTCGATCAGCGCGAGCTGGACTCGTCGATCGCGAAGGACCTCTCTACGTGGGACGGGCTGACTACGCGGCTCGAGACGCTCGCGGTGGGCGACTACGTGCTCTCCGACCGGGTTGCCGTCGAGCGCAAGTCGGCGGCCGACTTCGTCGACTCCGTACTCGATGCGGACCGGTCGTTGTTCGCGCAGGTCGGCGAGCTCGCGCGCGCGTACGCCAGGCCGACGGTCGTCGTCGAGGGGACGAACCTCTACGGCCAACGTAACGTCGAGCCGAACGCGATCCGTGGCGCCCTCGCGTCGCTCGCGGTCGACTTCGGGGTGAGCGTGCTCCGAACCGAAAGCGAGGCCGACACCACCGCCCTGCTCGCGACTATCGCTCGCCGCGAACAGGAGACGCGTGACCGCGAGGTGAGCGTCCACGGCGAGAAGACGACGAAGACCCGCACGGAACAACAGGAGTACGTCGTCTCCGCCATCGCCGACATCGGTCCGGTGACCGCCCGGTCGCTTCTCGAAGCCCTCGGCTCCGTCGAGGCGGTGATGACGGCCGACGAGGAGCGCCTCCAGGCGGTCGACGGCGTTGGCGAGGTGACGGCCGCGCGCATCCGCGAGGTCGTCGCGAGCGCCTACGAGCCGGAGCGCTGATCACAGCTCGTACGTCTCGCCGTCGACCGCGAGCGGCTCCTCGAAGGCCTCGTCGGGCGGGTAGTAGTGCGCGAGGTGGACGAGCCGGGTTCGGTCGGCGTCGAGCTCTGCAGCGAGGTCGAGTGCGCCCTCCCGCGTCATGTGTTTCGTACCGAACGTGCGGGGGACGCCGGCGTCGGTCTCGTGACGCCCCCCGATCGGATGGGTCGCACACGCCGACGCCGGGACGATCGCGTCCGCCAAGAGGAGGTCGGCGTCGGCGAGTGCCGTCCGCGACCGGACGGGAACGTCGTAGCTCGTGTCGCCGGTGAGCGAGAGCTTCGCGCCCGTCTCGGGGTCGACGACGACGAGTCCGAAACACCGGAGCGGTGGGTGATCGACGGGGACGAACTGCACCCGTAATCCGCACGTCTCGAACGGGGTGAACGGCTCGCGCGCTTGGACGCTGATGCGATCGCCGAGGTAGTCGTACTTCCGGCGGATGGTCTCGGCGACGCTCTCGTTCGTCGCTGGATCGGTCTCGTTCGGGGCGTGCACCGGGAGGCCGTCGACGAGCCGGTAGACGTTGCCGAGGCCGTCGAGGTGGTCGAAGTGAATGTGCGTGACGAGCCCGGCGTCCGGGAGCGCCACGTCGTGGTCGAGAAACTGCCGGCGGAAGTCGGGACTGAAGTCGACGAGCAGCGACTCGTCGGTGCGCTCGTTGGCGACGTGAACCGAGAAGCGCGACCGGGAGACGTCGCGCTCGCGAGCCGCCGCGCAGGTGGCACACGTACACCCCGCGGTCGGCGTCCCCGTCGTGTCTCCCGTGCCGAGCAGCGTGACCCGCATCTCGTCACACGCTCCACTCTGCACGAACTTAGCGTCGGTGGTCGGTGGGACGCGTCGACACCCAACGGTTAACGGATCGCCCGCCGACCCTCCGTCCATGCACGACAGTCGCACGCTGGTTCTCGCCCGACTCCCCTCGGGTGTGCCGATCCGCACGACCGTTCACGTCTACGGCGAGGGAACGCTCGTCGACGGCGAGGACGGCCCCGCGCTCGTCGTCCCCGACGACAGCGGCCCCGTCGTCTACGCGCAAGCGGCCCAACACGGACGTGAGGTGAACGGGACGGCCGTCTTGCGTCGACTCCACGACCGGCTCGTTGGTGACCACGTCACAGACGACAGCCACGGAGCCGACGACGGCGACGAAGCTGACGACGAAGCCCTCACCGGAACGCTCGTCTCGGTTCCTGTCGCAGACCCACTGACGTTCGACCACGTCTCGTACACAACCCCAGAAGTGTTCGACTCGGTGTCGCCGAACATGAACCGGTGTTGGCCCGGCGACACCGACGGCACCCTCCACGAGCGGATGGCCGCCCGGCTCTGGCGGTTCGTGCGGGAGGCAGACGCCGTCGTCGACCTCCACACGGGGTCCTCTGAGATGCTTACCCACACGGTCTATCTGCGAGGCGACGCCGACTGCCGTCGGCTCGCCGAGGCGTTCGGGACCGACCTGTTGTTGGCTGAGGCTGCCGGCGACGACGCCGACACGGAGTGGAGCGAGCGGAACTTCGACGGGAAGCTACGCGTCGCCGCCAGCCGGCGCGGCATTCCGACGATCACGCCAGAACTCGCCCACAGCCGACAGCTCGTCGAGTCGGCCGTCGAGACCGGCGTGAAAGGCGTCGTCGGCGCGCTCGAGTCGACGGGCGTCCTCGACGGCGAGCCGGAACCGTGGGACGGCATCGTCGCGCGCAACCACCTCGGTCGGGTCACTGCCGCCGACTCCGGGTTGTTCCGTCCGGCAGCCGGGCTCACGATCGGTGACTCGGTGGCCGCCGGCGACGCGCTCGGTGAGGTGTACGACCCGACGACGTTCGAGACGCTCCAGCGACCGGTCGCCGACCGCGACGGGATCGTCTACTCCGTGGCCCGCGATGCGACCGTCACGGCCGGCGCGACGCTCGTCGGCGTCGCCGAGCGGATCGACGACTGACCGCTCACCGAACCCGGATCTGACCGTCGGCACCGACCGTGACGTACAGCTGTTCACGGACCTCCCGGCCGTACACCGCGTCGCCGGCGCGGTCGCCGATCGTCTTCATCAGGTCGGGAGCCGTCTTGTTCACCTTCACGCCCGCCGCATCGCAGGCGTCGTACACGCGCTTTGGGGCGTCGTAGAGGTCGGTTCCCGGGGGTATCTCGACGTGCACCGGCGCGGACAGCGCCTCGGCGAACGCCACCGTCTCCCGGGCCCGCTCGACGTTGTCCCGCGCGCTCGCCTCGACGCTGGAGACGTTCGCCCGGGAGGTGCCCAGGCGCTCGGCGATGACCGCCTGTCTGAGCCCCTGTTCGCGAAGCGCGAGCACCTCGGCCTGTCGTTCGGTGAGCACGCCCGCGTCGGCGTCGAACCCGGCGTGAGCCAACAACGCCTCCGCGTCGACGTCTTCGGGGTCTGGAGGCTCCGCCGGCCGACCGGCACCGTCGTCCGAGCCACGAGAGGCGTCGTCTGCGACCATAGCAGACGTAGGGCGGCATCGGTGAAAAAACGGTGGATCGGAGCG
>ERZ1034517.267-NODE-267-length-13477-cov-4.531739_pt1 | contig 13477 bp, 17 predicted proteins | sample MGYA00520599_ERZ1034517 | MGnify/ENA primary metagenome ERZ1034517 (study PRJEB33760, sample SAMEA4777701) | hypersaline lake metagenome | biome: hypersaline environment; feature: brines | place: Spain | collected 2012-08 | depth 0 m ...
GTGGTTCTCCTCGACCCACTCGGCTTGATCTTCGCGGATGGTGATGTTTTTCCGTCTCATTACATACGCATTATACGCACTGGTGCGTATAGTTGTTGCGATTGCGTGGGCCTGTGGGACGGCTACCGAACACGTTTGAGAACTGTGCGGTGCTGTATCCCCTCCCTACTCGCTCTCTTCGGTCAATCGTTGAGGAAGGGGCCTTAGCACCTCAATTCAAAAGAGCGCGAGCGGGAGTTAGCGGAGAAAACCAGGCAACTGGAAGCAATCGTGCAGAATTCCTCGGGTGCGATCTATATCAAAGACTGTGATGGATACTATCAATTCATCAATAAGAGTGGCGCAGAACTGTTTGGTCACGCGCCCGAGGAGATTATCGGGAAACGCGATGAGGATCTATTTGACCCCGAAAGCGCGGCCGACATTCGCGCCGTTGACAAGCAGATTATGGAGTCCGGCGAGGGAATGACCGAAGAGACGATCCGGTTCGTTGATGGTGAAGAGCACGTCTTTCTCGACAACAAATATCCGTACCGTGACCAGGATGGGGAGATTATCGGGATAATCGGTATCAGCCCCGAAATTACTGAGCATAAAAAAGCGTGAACGGGCGCTCATACTGTCGGCTATCGTCACGTGACGGATTTCGACACCCCGGGGTGTCGAACATCTTCACGTCGTTATAGCCAACAGTATCAGAACCAGAACGCAAGCGATGGAGAAGGCACCAATCGGGATCACACTCACGGATCCGAATCAACCGGACAATCCGATGGTGTATGCAAACCAACGCTTCTGTGAGATGACCGGGTACGAGGAGTCCGAAATCCGTGATCGAAACTGTCGATTCATGCAGGGCCCGGAGACTGACCCCGAACCGGTTGCCGAGATACGCAACCCTATCGACAACGAGGAGCCAGCGACAACGGTGCATCGAAACTACCGGAAGCACGGGACGATGTTCCGGAACCGACTGACGATAGCGCCAGTCAGAAACACAGACGGTGAGGTCAGTAACTGGGTTGGATTCCAAGCCGATGTCTCCGAGCGTATCGAACGCGAGCAACAACCGGAGTTAGCCGAGACCGGCTTCGAGAACACCCAAGATGCACTGTTCATATGCTGATACTGTTGGCTATAACAACGGTATAGGTCATTGTCCTCGGTCTATACTCACCGTCCTTCCTACTCGGCTGTGTTAAAACGACAACCGACGTTGACCACCTGACCGAGCCGAAACCGCATCACAAGGCGCAACTCCACACCTACCGACACGCCCTCAACGACAAGCACGACCACCCTGTCGCAGAGGGCCACATCATCTACGGGTCACGGAAAACACTCGACATTCGCGCTTCGATAGTAGCGTTTGCAAGTCTTCGCTCACTCGACCGCACGCCGTCGTGCGATCGGCTCTGCAATCAGTTGCAAACGCTACTATAGCCACGAGCAGGCGGGTGGGTTACTGCGGGGCGGTTTCGTAACGACATTCACCTGCGATTAAGGCGGCTGATATAGTCGTATTTCGTTTCGGGGCAGTAGTTTTCGTGAGAGCCATCAGTACGCAGTAGTCGTGTTTTCGCGGTGATTTCGACGTATTCCGGTGAAGTGTCCGGTTCGTGACTGGTTTTGTGGTGCAGTTCGGCGGTCGAGTCGGGGAAATCACGGCTGAAACTAAGAATCCCTACAGCAAGATTGGAGCATTCTGAACTACAGCCCCAAATTGATATAGCATTATATAATTTATCAGTTTGACCTGAGACAACGACTCGCCCGGATGGGCGGAGACACATCACTGAATACTTCTTAACTCGGAAGTGGCGCCCGAGCGGTACCCCCGAATATTGACTGCACGGGAGGTCGTGTTCGGATAGGAGATTGCTGATCGAAAACCGCACTATCAGGCGAGGCTGGTAGGGACTGCAGTCTCAACGAGGTTGTCGAGGGGACACCTCCCGTCGACAGGCTAAAACGTTGGACGTCCGAGCGAGACGCCCCGGCGTCCGCCGCGAGGCGTCCGCAGCGGCTCCGACGCTGTGAGGGTATGAGCATGCATTCTCTCGGACCGGGCTGCTGCCCGCGTGGCGTGATCAGGGTATACGGGGTTGAGAGAGCATCGGGCCGGCGATACCCATCGTTCGAGAAAGCGAACCTACCTCGGACCTCCCGGACGCCCAACAAACAGCCGGGACGCGTAACACTCCTGGCTACATCGCGCATCTACACGGCCTGCTCCTATGAGGCAGTGCTTAGAGTAGCTACTTCCTAAGCGTTCTGCGAGCATCTCCGTGCTGTAGTGCTCCAAACTGACCACGGTGTAGAGTTCGGCTACAGACCGCGCTGTCCCAGTGATACTGTCGGCTATCGTCACGTGACGGATTTCGATACCCCGGGGTATCGAAAATCTTCACGTCGTTATCGCCAACAGTATGAGTCCGAAGAGTATGGACGGCGTATTCGTAGATCCACACCACTTCGCCCGCGGACGAGTAGTTCGAACTCGTGATTGTCTGCGATGGGCCCAATGACCCCCTTACGGAAAATCGCGTTCGTGTAGAGTTGATACCAATCAGTGTTGACATCAGACTCGTACGACAATCCCGGTTCTCACAGTGGCATCAATCAGTCCTCCGGGTATTCGAAAACGGAATCGAAGTCGGCACGGGTTCTCTAGAGGGGCGTCTTCCCGCCCTCTACCCCTGGGGTTGGAGATCTAATACCGGATCTTAGATGGACGACGGTGCGGCTTCGCGAACACGGTCCGCTGTGCGGTCGGGCTCACAGCCGGAGATGCCTGACGGAATAGGTTCTCACGAATGCCGAGATTCCGGTCGGTAAAACCTGCCGCTTCTATCGGACCGCACTTTAGATGTATGAGTGTTTCGTGCTCGATTTTAACGTGTATTCACACAAATAAAATCTTGTTTTGAGACAGTACATACCCATCTAAACTCCCTTATCCGTAAATCTGCAGTAAAGTAAAGTACCCGGAGCCCACAGCCGTTGGTATGGCAGCCGAGGACGTCGACACCGAGCGGAAGACCGTGGCGACCTACGTGCCCGCCTATCAGAAACGCGAGTGGGCGGATCACGCCGACCGATTGGGGATGAGCCAAAGCGAGTTCGTCCGGACAATGGTGCAGGCGGGTCGCCACGAGTTCGGCGTCCCGGAGGACCCGACGAAGTCCGACGGGGCGGCAACAGAGTTCTCGGGAGGTTCGAGCACCCAGTCCGGCGGAGATGCTGTCGAGAGCCGCGTTCGAGCGGCATTGGCGACCGAGGAGTACCTCTCGTGGGACGAACTGCTCGTAAGCCTCACCGACGATATCGAAGGACGGCTCGACGACGCCCTTCAGCGCCTCCAGTCATCGAACGCCGTCCAGTACAGCGGTCGCCACGGCGGATACACCCTCAACGGGGGCGAAACCGAATGAGCACCGAGACGACACCTGACCCCGAACGCGATGTCGAGGACCCGATCGCGTACTTCCTCCAGGATATGACTTATCACGGGAAGTCCGACCGGACACGAGCGGCCTACGAGCGGGTGCTGCGCCGGTTCGAGTCGTTCCTTGAGGATCCGAACGCACAGGCGGTGAGCGTGGCGTCCCACCGCGACTGCATGGCGTGGATCCATTCGCTCCGTCGCTCGGATATGGCAGATAGCACCATCGCCACGTACGCGTCGTATCTCCACCGGTTCTACGCGTACATGGCGCAGATCGGCGCGTTCGACTCGAACCCGATGACGCTCGTCGTCGAGGAAATGGACGAACGGATCGACACCAACCCTTCGCGCCGGGAGGTTGCACTGCCGGAACTCCGGAATTTTCTCGAAACGGTGACTCATCCGCTCGATCACGCGGTGATCATAGCACTACTCAAAACGGGAATACGGGTCGGTGAGCTGTGTAACCTCGACGTACGGGATGTGACGCTGTCGGAACCGGACCCAGCGCGGGCCATCGGATCCAGGGGTGCAACCTCGCGGGCGCAACTGGATGGCCGCGGGCCCTCGATGTACGTCTCGCCGGACCCGACTGCTGGCGAGGTCGTGGCCGGCGAGGAGCGGTCGGCGTCGAACAAACGGCAGCGGTCCACGGTGATTCCGGCTGATAGAGAGCTTGAGACGGCGCTCAGGCGGTGGCTCGCGATTCGACCGGAGACGCGGTCCGAAGCGGAGCCGCTGTTCGTGAGCACGTCGGGACGCTGGGGTGCCCGGCTCACGCCGGATATGGTCCACCACATCGTCGAGCGACACGCAAGCGCTTTCGGGTGGCACCGCTCCGGCGGCGACGCCGAGGAGAACGTCACACCGCATTACTTCCGGCATTTCTTCACCACGCACCTGCGGGATCGGACCGGAGACAGGGGGATCGTGAAGTACCTCCGCGGGGACGTCGGCGGCGACATTATCGATACGTACACCCACAACTGGGGTGACCGGGTGCGTGAGACCTACGAGACGAACATTTATTCGTTATACTCATAGTTACTGTGGCTGGGAGGCAACTCATAAATCCTATTTGGCGATATAGAATACGAGGCGGGGCTCACCGTAGTAGGCAGGGTCGAGGGGACAGCCGTATCTACGACAAGCCTGCAGGGAGTGATCTCATACCGATTATTGGAGTCAATTACCGGTCTCGACTGCGTGACCGGTGACTCGTTACAATACTCCGTATCAGAGCGTCAGCCGTTCGAGCAGCCGGTGGACGAACCCGCGTTGGCGGGACTCGTGTGGGTAGACCGTGATGGTTGTACACCCGGGATTCGGAACGAGCGGTCGGTCAGCGAACACGATATCCCGGAGTCGGTCATCGGCCCCACGCCTGATTACCAGCTCCGGCTGGGGGAGTCGTCCCCCATCCGACCGAATCCGTTCGACGCCTACGGGGACCGAAAGCAGTTCCGCAAGTTCCGAGCGGTAGTCGTCCACCGTTGCGGTGTGAGGCCCACTACTGTCCGTCTCTGTGGGGTACCAAAGCGAGACTTCCCCGCCGTTCGCCCCGACAACGGCGCCAGCGACATCGACGGCAACCGGGGAGTACGGACCACCCTGTCCGGACAGGACCACCTGTTGTGGCGAGTCGTAGCCGAGGTTCTCGACGAGCAACACGTCGCACGGGGCGTGACGGACCACCCAGTCGATCGGGTCGCCCACAACGCGTGACCGGAGCCGGAGTGGCTCGTGTTCTGCGATAATCGTTTGTACTCCACGACGCTCGGCAAAGTTGATAATGGCGTGTTTAGTGTCATGGCTGACGATCTCGTCGGCCTCGATCTCGACGTCGAGTTCGTCGGCCAACGCAGTCGTCCGTGTCTCGAAGGAGAGATCCGACGACGACTGGTCGGCCACATCCCGTGTCAGCGGCGCCTGATCGGGGACCTCTTGGAACTGGACTGCGACAACGCGACCGTCGTCTGCTCTGACAAGGTCGGCGGCCAGCGCAAGCAACGCGCGCTCCCGCATCTCGTCTGTGGCTTTCGTGAACGCGACAAGCACCTCCTGGGTGCTCCCGTCGCGGGTGGAAGCGACCTCTGTGAGTGTCTCGCGGCCGACCTGGCGTCTGATCGCGTCGGTCGCGGCGCCCTCACGGCTGACCCGCGGGCGGACGTACGCGAAGTACCACAACCCGCTTCCGACGATGATGACGACCGCCCCGAGCAGTGCGGTCGTTCCCATCTGCGTGAGGAGCAACACGCCAGTGATAGCGCCGAAGATCTGCATCCACGGATACAGCGGTGAGGTGAACTCGGGTTCGTACGCTGCGCTGCCCTCCCGGAAAGCGATCAGTGCGACGTTGATCAGCGCGAACACCATGATCTGGAAGGCACTGGCGAGTTTCGCGATGTCGAGAATCGGGACGAACGCGATGAGGAGCAAAAGCACCGCGCCCGTCAGTGTGATCGAGGTGACCGGCGTCTCGAACCGCTCGCTCACGGTTGACAGCGACGGCGGGGCGAGTTTGTCGCGGCTCATCGCAAAGGGGTACCGCGACGACGACAGGATCCCCGCATTCGCGGTGGAGACCAACGCGAGGATGGCCGCAAGGATGACCGCAACCACGCCCGCCCGGCCGAGAGTGGCCTCCGCGGCGACGGCGACCGGCGTCAGCGATCCTGCAACACTTCCGGGGTCGGTCACGCCCACGAGAACCGCCACGATCGCGACGTAGAGAACCGTCGTGAACGCGAGCGACCCCAGGATGCCCAGCGGAATGTTGCGGCCGGGATCTTCGACCTCCTCGGCGACACTCGCAACCTTGGTGACGCCCGCGTACGACACAAACACCAGCCCGGTTGCGGCCAGAAGGCCGCCGATCCCGTCGGCGAAAAAGGCGGTGTAGTTTGCGCCGTTGACGCCCGGGGCGCTGCCCGCTGCAAACCACCCGAGTGCCGCTAGCATCACGACCACGATCGCGACTTGAAGCCGGCCCGTCTGCTTGGCCCCGGCGATGTTCACGACAATCAGGAGGGCCGCCAGCCCCAGCGCGACCGGTTTCAGCGGGAGATCGAACAGGAGCAGGAGGTATGGAACCCCGCCAACTAGGGCGAGCGCACCCTTGAACGAAAGCGAAAACCAGGTGCCCACACCTGCGATCGTCCCCAACAATGGCCCCATCCCGCGCTCGATGTAGATGTACGTACCGCCGGCCTCGGGCATCGCAGTCGCCATCTCCGACTTCGAGAGGGCAGCGGGAACGACCAACAGTCCTGCGAGCCCGTACGCGACGATCACGGCCGGGCCGGCGATCTCCAGGGCGAGCGCCGGCAGAATGAAGATCCCACTGCCGATCATCGCGCCGACGCTGATCGCGAGGACCGACGGAAGCCCGAGGTCGCGTTCGAGATCCTTCGTCATCGGTCGTGCGGGTCGGTCGTCGTCGAGATTGTCCGCCGGAGTTCCGTCGAAAGCGTTTCCGGACCGGAGACGATGACGGTCGCGACGTCCGACAGGGTGTCACGATGCTCCGGATCGTTGAGGACCACTAAAACCTCCCCGATGTCGAACCGCGTGCGCAGCAACTGTGTCACGAGAAGCGCCTCCCGATCCGTTCGGAGGCTAACCACGGCAGCATCGGCGTCGGCTGCGGCTTCGAGGGTATCGGTCGCTGTCACGTCGCCAACGGTGACGCCGACGTCGTCCGGGGCTCGGGCGGCGATCCCGGCGTCGTGAGTGACCAACTGCATTCTGTCCTGTGGCTCGATCTCCGAGAGCAACGTCGGGCCGAGATACGAGTCGCTGACGACAAGGAGCGCTGGTGGGCCGGCGGTACGGTCGAGTACGTTGGGGAATGGGTCCTGTGTCATATCAGGTGTGGGATACGGCCTACAACCGGATATGACTTCCGAATCGGATAATTAGTTCGTTTCTAATTCCGATACAGAACTAAGAGCAGAGTGATATCATAGTATCGGAATGAAGATCGAGTACCCTCCTCGATGGGAACCCACCGGTCGCTGCCCGCTTGGCCCGGCACCACCTACTCCCTGACAAGACCGACCTGCTTTACGCGCCGCTGGTGCTTACCCCCTCTCGGAACTGGTGGAACGGGCGGGTGTACTCGTTGCGGATCAGGTCCTCGTCGACGACTTCGAGCCCGATTTCGTTGAGGTCGCGACCGATCCGACTGAGGTCGTTGCTGTCGGTGCCGACGACCTCGACGTGGACGTTGTCAGCGCCGGTCATCACCTCCCGGATCGCCACGACACCCTCGACGTCGAGGGCGCGGTGTGCGATCTCCTCGCGCTGGTGGATGGGTGCGGCACAGACGATCAGCGTGTGGAGTTGGTAGCCGGCGGCCTCGTAGTCCACGTCGACATCGTATCCGCGGATCACGCCGGCGTCTTCCAGTTTGTGGATCCGGTTCCGGACGGTTCGGGCGGAAACGTCGAGGGACTCCGCGATCCCGCTGGCGGACGTGTGTCGCGCATCCTGCTGGAGTGCGTGGATGATGTGTCTATCAAGATCGTCAATCGGTGGCTCCGACCCGGTCATACCGGTCTCTTGGAGAGATGTAGTAGAAAAACACACGGACCGAGCCTCGCCCCTCCCGGGCCGCGGTTTCGGCCGGTTTAAGTTTCGGGGGATACTGGCCGGGGTATGCACGTCGCGTTGGGTGGCACGTTCGATCCGGTTCACGACGGCCACCGCGCGCTGTTCGAGCACGCGTTCGGGTTAGGTACTGTGACCGTCGGGTTGACGACCGACGACTTGGCCGCCGAGACCCGCCACGTCGACCGCTACGTTCGCTCGTTCGAGGACCGAAAACGGGACCTGAGCGCGGAGTTGGCCGACGTCGCAACGACACACGACCGGGACTTCGAGATCCGGGCGTTGCAGGCGCCCACCGGGATCGCCACCGAACCGGGGTTCGATGCGCTTGTGGTCTCCCCGGAGACGCGGGACGGTGGCGAGCGGATCAACGAGATCCGCCGGGACCGGGGGCTCGACCCCCTGGATATCGAAGTCGTCGACCACGTCACCGCGGCGGACGGCGACCGGATCTCCTCGACACGGATCGTCCGCGGGGAGATCGACCGCCACGGTAACCTCACTCCGAACCGCGACGGCCGCGGACCCGAGCGTCCGTCGGGCGAGTGATCGGCGGAAGTGATGTTGGCTGCACCCGATGTCTCATACTATTGGCTATAACGACGTGAAGATTTTCGATACCCGGGGTGTCGAAAATCTTCACGTGACGATAGCCGACAGTATCAGCGGGACGATCGACTCACCACGACGGCGGTTGAAACCCCGCAGCCTCCAGAACGGGTTTCCAGTGCTGTTGGACGCTGAGTCGGCTTACCTCCATCGCGTCGGCGACGCGGGACTGTGAGCGTTCCTCGCCCGAGATGAGCGCGCCGGCGTAGAGGCTCGCGGCCGCGAAAGCCGGCTTCGATCGGTCGGCGTCCGGCACCTCCGAGAGGAACAGGTCGGCGGCGACCGACCGCGCGTCGGACCCGAGTTCGAGCCGATCGGCGCCGCGTTCGATCCGGTTCAGCCACGATTCGTTTTCGACGCGGTCTCGGGCGCGGTACATATCAAATATTGCGTCGGCGTCGCATAAGAAGCCACCGCGGGTGGGGCCTGGGGAGTCGGGAGCGAGTCGGCCGCGACAACGTAACATTATCAAACCGACGCGACAAACCCCGCCTGTCGGGCGGCAGACAGTGGGCGCGGGTAGCCAAGCTAGGCCAACGGCGCAGCGCTTAGGACGCTGTCCCATAGGGGTCCGCCGGTTCGAATCCGGTCCCGCGCAGTTATACCCTTGCGCCGTCTTGTGGTTTTGCTTGTGCGAACAACTATGACAGCCAATCGAAACGAACGCTTCGACACTCAAATCGAGCCGGGTTGGCTCGGGGTCCAGCGATAGAAGTACGTTTGGTGCGAAATGTCATCGATCTACTGTGATCTGCGACGTACTCGTAGATTGGAGAGCTATCTGCCCCCGTTTGGATGCGTTTTTCCTCCAGAGTCACGCTGAACCGACCCTGGTATGCACATCGATTTATTCCAACTGACCGAACCACGCTCCGACTCATACTGTCGGCTATCGTCGCGTGAGGGATTTCGACACCCCGAGGTGTCGAAAATCTTCACGTCGTTATAGCCAACAGTATGAGCCTCTCGGTCGCAGGGAATCGGAAGTCGAATTTATTATACCTGCGTTTGAAATCTGATTGCATGTACGACCGAATCCTCCTGTCGACTGACGGTAATGTCGCGTCTGAACGGGCTGCGACCCACGCACTCGGTCTCGCGGCCGCGCACGACGCCGTCCTATATGTCCTCTACGTCGTCGACGAGGACGTCGTAACGGCGTACAGCGGTGACGAGTACGTCGACGGGGCCGAAGGCCCCGAACACGGCCTCGAAGAACACGGCGAGGAGGCGCTCTCGGAACTCCGCCAGCGAGCGTCCGAGGCCGGCGTCGACACCGAGACGGCGATCCACCACGGCCGTCCGTCCGAAGCCATCGTGGCGTACGCCAACGACCACGACGTGGATTTGCTCGTGCTCGGTACCAAACGCCGTCCTGACGAATACCGCGCACTGCTCGGGAGTGTCACCGACCGCGTTCTCCGCCTGACGACCCGCCCGGCAACCGTCGTGAAAACCGAAGTCAGCGAGTAAGGAACGGCCTTCACAGCCAACCATCGGCAGGTGTGGGACGGATGCGACGGCGTTCGATCCGTAATTATCACACCTGTTGGCTCCAAGTTAATCGTATGACTGATCCAATCTCGCAACGATGGCCCGGCGTATGAACCGCCGTCGCGCGGATACTGTCGTCGGAATACTCCTCGGGTTCGTGCTCCTGACCGGCGGGGCGTTTAGCTGGCGGGCCTATCGACAGCGTCGCGCCATCGAGCAGTCGATGGGGTCGATGATGGATATGGGGACGATGCACGGTCCAAGTCCGCTCTGGTACGTGGTTGGGACCCTCGTGGTCGCGGGCAGTATCGGTGGCGTGTACTACCTGCTCCGAGGGGAGTTCACCGATTCGGCTGAGACTGACTCGGCGGAGCGTACCGATCAGACAGCGGCGGGAAAGCCCACGTCAGGAGGTGATGAGGCCTCGTCGGGGACAGCTATCACTCCCGAATCGGCCCCGCAGGCGCGCGTTCTCGACATCGTACCGGACGATGAGCGACGCATCTTGGAACCCGTGCTGAACTCCCCCGGAATCACGCAGATCGAACTTCGGGATCGATCCGAGTTCTCGAAGAGCAAAGTGAGTCAGACCGTGAGTTCACTCGAGGAGCGCGGTCTGCTGTATCGGGAACGACAGGGTCGGACCTATCGCGTGTATCCGAGCGATGACCTTCGGCAGCGATAGATCGGCCAGTAGTCACGACCTGGTGACGCTCTCCCTCCCGAATCCGGCAGGTATGAACGGTCCTCGTGAAATAAAACGGTTAGAAGCGGTTATAGACGGTCTCGAACGATCTGCTAATTGTGTTCACACCCACGAAGATAACTCCGAACCCGCCGTACGACTACGTGAGGCGAAAGACAATGACCAACCGAAACCTCGGACGGTGGCTGCTCGTGGCGCTCGCGATCGTCGGACTGGCGTTCGCAGCCCCGGGAGTCAGTGCACACGGTGACGAACCGACGCAGGGGACCGAGACGGCAGCCGACGGGATGCCAGTCGATGGCGATGCGGAAGCCTGGGCGGCCTGGATGGAAGGTCATATGATCGACCATATGGGACCGGATGCCGGTAACCAGATGAGCGCTCACACGGGCGAGGCTGTCGGCGAAATGCCCCAGGGTATGGCGGACGACAATCACAACGCCGCTGGAACGCACGGACAGGGCCACGGCTGCTGACGATCCCTGTCCGGAGATCCATATCGGACGGAGACACTCGGACTGCCGAACCCACAATCACAATGACACACGACACTGACACCCTCAAACGGACGACAGGTCGAATCGCTACGCTCGCAATTCCGCTGTTGATCGTAGCAGCGGGCACTGCGGCCGCTCATAGTGGTGGAGGCCACAGCGGTGGGATGATGGGCAGCAGTTGGGGGCTCTTTGGCGCCGGGATGGGACTCTGGGGTCTCCTCTGGATGGGGCTCTTGATCGCCGTCCCGCTGTATCTCGTCTACGCACTCCTAGACAACGAGTCCGGGAGCGACGACAGTCGGCCGCTTTCGGTTCTCCGTGAGCGCTATGCCCGCGGCGAACTCACCGACGAGGAGTTCGAGCGTCGACGGGAGCAACTCAAGTAGTGCAGAGAGCCGACAAGAGAGCACCGTCCGGAAATACTCCCGTCCGCCGGCTGAAGCGGCGGGACCGGACGATGACCCCGGGTGCGGAGGTCGAATCCCGACAGCGCGTCAGTGAGTGTGTCCGAGCGCCTCGTTGACCTTCTTGTTGAGGTCTGTCAGTTCGGATCTGGCACCCTCCGGAAGTGAACCGTCGGGCTCTTCGAGCCCGGGCTGGTCGTGCGCCTCGGGTTCACCGACGATGACGGTCCCGACCATCCCAACGGCCTCGTGGGGCGTACAGAAGTAGTCGTAGACGCCCTCGGTCTCGAAGGTCCGCTCGAACGTCGTGCCGTGGTCTGAGAGGAGTTCGGTACTCCACGAATCCGCCGCCTCAGGGATCCTGAGGAGTTTGTCGTTGTCGGGATGGTAGGCGGTTACGTCATGAGTGCCGCTTTCGAGTTCCCACGTCACGGTCCCACCGGATTCGATCCAGACGACGTGTGGCCCGTAATGCTGGCCACTTCCCTCGGTCCGCATCGATACCGTCGCGGTCGCCGACGGCTCCTGTGGCGTTCCCTCGTCGTGGTTGTGCCCGTCGTCACTTCCCTCCTCGTCGTGGTTCTCGCCCTCCGTCTCTTGATGATCCGACTCGGTCGGCGTCGAGGTCGCCGTCGCCCCGCTACCCTCCCCCCCGCCGCCTGCGCCGGTACACCCCGCCAGTCCCGCGACAGCGGCTGCGCCGGTCAGTTGCAACATGCATCGCCGGGTCGTGCGTTGGTTGTAGTTCATCATCGGTCACCTCACACGTGGACCTACTTGACGTGCGTATAAGCCGGAGCCGGTGATTTTGCGGCCCGCAAAATCCCCTCCGTTGTTAAGTGGGTTGCCACCAAAACCGAACCGAGAGCAAACGTGTGTGCCCCGATTCACGGTCTGATGCGACGGATATCCTCACGCTGCTGGGTGACAAGTACGTCCAGTCTATCCTCGTGGCAACCACCACGACGCCGAAATCGGCCAAGGAGCTCAGCGACGAGCTCGGAACGGCACGCTTGACGATCTACGAACGAACGGAGCAGCTCGTTGCCCACGACCTGTTGGTTGAACGCACGCGCATCGTGGACGACGGGAGTCACCACAGCGTCTACGAGGCCAACGTCGAACACCTGGATATCGACCTCGACGACGGGCGGTTTCAGGTCAGCGTCGAAACGAGAGACACGCCAGCCAGTCGGTTCACGAACCTCTGGAGCGACATCCGGGAGGCCTGAGAATGGTTCATCCTGAACTGGTGATCGCGAAATCGCTCACTATGGGACTAGGGTTCCTGATCGCCTACAAGGCCTACTTGGGGTACCGGGTTCACAACAGCGAGCCGATGCTGTACGTGGCGATCGGCTTCCTGTTGATCAGCTTCGGGGCCGTCATCGAAGGGATTCTGTTCGACATACTGGGATTTTCGATCTTCCTCGCCGGAGCCGTGGCGACAACCATCGTCGCGGTCGGGATGATCGTCATCCTGTACTCGCTGTACGCCGAAATGCCGCCGACCTGACGAGGTGTGCTACGTGATGAACTGGGACACGACGACCGGGGGACACCCAGAGAGGACGCGAAGAGCGAAGCGAGCACACCCGAACCGGACGGGGTGGAGTCGAAGCGGCTTTGATCCCGCCACCGCTCCTCCAGCGTATGCCCGAGCCCACAGCCCACCACGTCGGCATCACCGTCTCGGACCTCGACCGCG
>ERZ1034517.270-NODE-270-length-13323-cov-6.846021_pt1 | contig 13323 bp, 13 predicted proteins | sample MGYA00520599_ERZ1034517 | MGnify/ENA primary metagenome ERZ1034517 (study PRJEB33760, sample SAMEA4777701) | hypersaline lake metagenome | biome: hypersaline environment; feature: brines | place: Spain | collected 2012-08 | depth 0 m ...
GTGTTCTTCGACCAGTTCTGCACCGTCGAGTACTGCACGTGTGCGCCCTCCTTGACGAACACCTCCACCGCGCCGGAGTGCAGGTTGAACGCGGAGTACTTCGGCGCCGAGCAGCCCTCGATGTAGTGCACCTCCGCGCCCGCCTCGGCGATGATCAGGGTGTGCTCGAACTGGCCCATCCCCTCGGAGTTCATCCGGAAGTACGCCTGCACGGGCATGTCCACCGACACCCCCTCGGGGACGTACACGAACGAGCCGCCCGACCAGATCGCCCCGTGCAGCGCGGCGAACTTGTTGTCAGATGGCGGCACGCACTTCGTCATGAAGTACTCGCGCACCAGCTCGGGGTGCTCCTGGACGGCGACGTCCATGTTGCAGAAGATCACGCCCTGGTCCTCCCACTCCGAGCGCATCGACTGGTACACCACCTCCGACTCGTACTGCGCGCCCACGCCGCTGAGGGCGTTCTTCTCCGCCTCGGGGATCCCCAGCTTGTCGAAGGTGTCCTTGATGTCGTCGGGCAGCTCCGTCCAGTCGTCGACGCCCGCGCGGACGTCGACGTCCGGTCGGATGTACGGGACGATCTCGTTGACGTCGACCTCGCTGAGGTCGGGCTGGCCCGGCCAGTCCGTCGGCATCGGCATCGCATTGAACAGCTCCAGCGCGCGCAGCCGCCGCTGCAGCATCCACTCGGGCTCGTCCTTGTCCTCGGAGATCAGCCGGATCGTCTCCTCGGTCAGCCCCTTCTCCGAGCGGAACGCCGACCGCTCGGTCTTCTTGAAGTCGAACCGTGCTTCCGTGTCCGTCTGTCGCAGATGGTCTTGGTCTGAGCTCATAGCAGAGTCAGGGCATGCAGCCACATAACCTGTCGGTCGAGGCTGCGCACTGTCAATCATGAATAGTTACGTTCACGATTAAACGCCGGTAAAAGTTCTTACAATATTTTACCTCTGGCCTGCAATGTGTCATCCATGGTCAAAGACCATATCATCCACACGGCGGTCATCGGTCCCAGAGTGACGAGCGGAGTCGCGACGCATGCAGCTCGGCTGATCGACCCAGGCGGTGGGGGCCGATGATCGAGACCACCGAGCGCGAGCGGCCGCGCACGCACGAGCACCAGGTCGAGACCGGCCGCTGTCCGGAGTGTGCTGGCGACATCGAGCGTGAGGGGCACAGCCACGAGCTCATCTGTGCAGACTGTGGTCTGGTCATCAGCGACACGGTGATCGACCTGGGCCCGGAGTGGCGATCGTTCTCCGACGGAGAGCAGACGTCCCGATCACGGGTGGGCGCGCCGACGACCCAGCTGATGCATGACCGGGGGCTGTCGACCAACATCGACTGGCGGGACGTCGACGCGGCGGGCCAGGTGCTGAGTGCGGGCAAGCGCCGGCGCATGCATCGTCTGCGCACGTGGAACGAGCGGTTCCGCACGCGTGACTCGAAGGAGCGCAACCTGAAGCACGCCCTCGGGGAGATCGATCGGATGGCCTCTGGGTTGGGCATCCCCGAGCCCACCCGTGAGACCGCAGGGGTGATCTACCGCCGGGCGCTTGCGGAGGACCTGCTGCCGGGGCGCTCGATCGAGGGGATGGCCACCGCCGCGCTGTACGCGGCGACCCGGATGGACGGGATCGCCCGGGCGATCGATGAGATGGTGCAGGTCTCGCGCGTTGAACCGATCGAGATCAAGCGCACCTACCGCTACCTCGTCGGTGAGCTGTCGCTGACGATCCCCCCGACCGACCCGATGGAGTACGTGGGTCGGCTCGCATCCGCGCTGGAGGTCTCCGAGGAGACCGAGCACGAGGCGCGACAGCTGATCGAGATCGCCACCGCAGCGGGGGTCCACAGCGGCAAGCACCCGGTGGGTATCGCCGCCAGCGCGCTGTATGCGGCGGGACGGCTCTGCTCAGAGGAGCTGACACAGTCAGCGATCGCCGAGGTGGCACAGATCAGTGAGGTCACCATCCGGAACCGGTACAAGGAGGTGCTCGCCGCGGCCGAGGCGGTCCGCTAGGCAGAATCGTTATTCCCGGGCGGTCGGTAGCATCGGTGATGCGAGAGCAGGTCGGGGCCGACGCGTTCACCGAGCTGTCCCCGGCACTCCGGGCGGCCCTCAGCGACCGGGGGTTCGACCACCCCACCCGCCCCCAGGCAGCGGCGATCCCCACGCTCGTCAGCGGCGCACATGCGCTGATCCTGGCACCGACGGGCACCGGCAAGACCGAGACGGCGATGCTCCCCGTCTTCGATGCGATCACCGCCACACCCGCAGCCGATCGCACGGGGATCGCGGCGCTGTACATCACCCCGCTGCGGGCATTGAACCGCGACATGCGCCAGCGGCTGGAGTGGTGGGGCCAGACGCTGGACGTGCGGATCGATGTCCGCCACGGTGACACCACCCAGTACCAGCGGCAGAAGCAGGCGAATGACCCCCCTGATGTGCTCGTGACGACCCCCGAGACGCTGCAGGCGATGCTGACGGGGTCGAAGCTCCGAGAGGCGCTCAGCGGGGTGCAGCATGTCGTCGTCGATGAGGTGCACGAGCTGGCGTCGGCGAAGCGCGGTGCGCAGCTGACGGTGGGGCTCGAGCGGCTCGAACTGCTCAGCCCGGACTTCCAGCGGATCGGGCTGTCTGCGACGGTGGGATCGCCCGCAGAGGTCGCCCGATTCCTCACCGGTGACCGACCGTTCGAGGTGATCGATGTGGATGCGGGGATCGCCCTCGACCTGACCGTCGAGCGGCCCACCCCCACCGCAGATGACACGACGCTCGCGGGCACCCTCGCGACGGACGAGCAGGTGGCCGCGCAGGTCCGGCGGATCATCGAGATCGTCGAGGCGCACACGTCCACGCTCATCTTCGTCAACACCCGGCAGGCCGCCGAGGCGCTCGGGTCACGGTTCAACCTGCTCGATGCCCCGATCGCGGTGCATCATGGGTCGCTGTCACGGTCGGTCCGCATCGACGTCGAGGACCGCTTCAAGAGCGGGGCGCTCGCGGGGCTGGTGTGCACCTCCTCGATGGAGCTGGGGATCGATGTCGGGAGTGTGGATCACGTGATCCAGTACGGCTCGCCCCGCCAGGTGGCGCGGCTGCTGCAGCGCGTCGGCCGTGCGGGGCACCGCCAGGACCGCACCTCTCATGGGACGATCATCGCGACGGAGCCCGATGACATCCTCGAGGCGATGATCATCGCCCGCCGGGCGCTCGCGGGGGCGGTCGAGCCTGCGCACATCCATCACGCCAGTCTCGACACGGTCGCCAACCAGGTCGCGGGTGTGCTCATGGATGTGGGCTCTGCGCGCATCCCCGACCTCCATCGGCTGCTGCTGCAGGCGTACCCGTTCCGTGAGCTCCCCGAGGAGACCCTGCGGGAGGTGGTCGAGGAGCTCGGTCGCAACCGGGTGATCTGGGTGGATGCTGACGCGGACCGTGTCGAGACGTCCGGGGGGACCTGGCGGTACTTCTACGCCAACCTCTCGATGATCCCCGACGAGGAGACCTTCGCGGTGCGGGACCTCAGTGGGCGCACCCAGATCGGCACGCTCGATGAGCGGTTCGTGATCAACTTCGCCGAGCCCGGCGCGTCGTTCATCCAGCGCGGGGAGATGTGGCGGATCAACGACATCGACGAGGAGGAGGGGGAGGTGAACGTGACGCCCATCGAGGACCCCGCGGGTGAGGTGCCCTCGTGGACGGGTGCGGAGATCCCGGTCCCCGCTGCGGTCGCCGCCGAGATGGGCGAGCTCCGCCGCGAGGTCGCCCAGGGCGTCGCCGCCGACCGCCCCGAGACCGCGCTCATCGCCGGACTGCAGGCGACGTATCCGGCGTCAGATGCGGCGATCACCGCGGCGATCGCGCCGATCGTCCGCCAGGCTGCGGAGGGGCTGCCGGTGCCCACCGCCGACCGCCTGATCCTGGAGGGGACACGCGGGACGATGGTGCTCAACAGCTGTTATGGGCATCGGATCAACGAGACGCTGGCACGGCTGGTCGCAGCCCTCGTGGGCCAGCTGACGGGCTCGTCGGTGGGCGTCGAGGTCGGCCCGTACCGCATCGCCTTCGAGCTGCCGCGGGAGGCGCGACCGAGCGACATCACGACGGTGCTCCTCGAGACCGATCCGGCGCACCTCGCGGCCCTGCTGGAGCTGGCGATCAAGCACTCGGAGGGACTGAAGTTCACCGTCGTGCAGGTCGCGGCGAAGTTCGGGGCACTCAAGCGCTATCAGGGCCGCCAGCGGTACGGCGCCGACCGCCTGATCGACGCGCTCGAGGGCGGCGCCATCTACCGGGAGGCGGTCCGGGAGATCTTCCATGTCGACCTCGCGGTCGAGGCGGCCGCGGCCCTCCTGGAGCGCCTCCAGACGGAACAGGTCGCCTGTGAGACCATCGGTGAGCGGACCCCCCTGGGCATCGGTGGGGACCGCAGCGGGCGGGACCTGATCGTCCCGGGGAACGCTGATGCAGGGGTCATCGCCGCGATCCGTGACCGGATCGCGGGTGACCGGGTACGGCTGCTGTGTCTGCACTGCACCGACTGGGAGCGCACCCAGCAGGTCGACCGGGTGGACGAGCAGCCCGAGTGCCCGCGGTGTGAGGCGACGCAGATCGCCTGTCTGAACCCGTGGGACGAGGAGACACCCGCCGCGGTGCGGAGCGCGGACCCCGACGCGGACGCACGCAGACAGATCGAGCGGGCGTACCGCTCAGCGAGCCTCCTGCAGGCACACGGGCGGCAGGCGGTCATCGCCCTGGCCGCGCGTGGTGTGGGCCCGCAGACCGCCGCCCGCATCATCGGCCGCCTGCGCCGCTCGGAGACGGAGTTCTACCGGGACATCCTCCGTGAGGAGCGTCGATATGCGCGGACGAAGGCGTTCTGGGACTGACCGACGCGGTCAGTCGTCGTCGGCAGTCGCACGCGGCTCCGCCTCGATCGAGGGCGGATAGACCCCTCCCCGCAGCCGGAGGTCGCTGAGGGGCCGCGCCATGCACGTCAATGCGTACCGCTCCCGCTCCTGCTCGGTCAGCCCACGCGCCGCCGGCTGGGTGACCTCCCCCTCGACGATCTCCGCAGAGCATGCGAGGCACATGCCCACCCGGCAGGAGTACTCCGCGGCGATGCCCGCGTCGATGCAGGCCCGCAGGATGGTCTGCGTCTCAGCCACCTCCACCGTCTCACCGCTGTCGACGAACTCGACGGTGTGCGTGGTCATACCGGGGTCCTCACCGGGGTGGCGACCATGGTGTGGTGGTCACTCCTCCATCTCGTCGTCACCGCGGACGGTGAGCACCGGCACCGGCGAGGTGCGCACCACCCGCTCGGTGACCGACCCGAGCAGGAACCGGCCCACACCCGTCCGCCCGTGGGTGCCCATCACGACCAGGTCCACCGCCTCCGCCGTCGCGTAGTCGATGATCGCCCGGTGTGGGGTGCCGTGCTCGATGAGGCTCTCGGTGTCGATACCCGCCCCCTCGGCGGTGGAGACGACGTCGCCGACGGCGTGCTCGCCCTCCTCCTCGAGTGCGCTCGCGACCACATCCGCACCCACCTCGAGGGCGGAGTAGCCCGTCACATCCACGACGTACAGCACGTGCAGTGTGGCATCGTAGTGGGCTGCGAGGTCGATCGCATGCTCGACAGCCGTCGCACTCGCGGTGCTGCCATCGGTCGGTACGAGGATGTCTGTGTACACACCACGACGTCGCCGGCATGCGGCTTAGGTGCACTGGTCGTCCGACCCGACCAGCTTTGCCCCCCTGCATCCGACGGCGTGCGTGGAGCCCGCCGAGCGCCAGACCGTGCGTGTGCTCATGCTCGCACACGCCATGGTGCACACCTACGAGCTGTCGATCCCACTGTTCGTGAGCATCTGGCTGGTCCAGTTCGACGCGATCGCCCTGGGAGCGATGACGCTCGCGGTCACCCCCGCGAGTGTGGGGGCGGTCGTCACCGGGGGGTACGCCCTCTTCGGCCTCGGAGCGGTCCCCGGCGGCTGGCTCACCGACCGCATCGGCCCCAGGACCGTCATCATCGGGTGCCTGGTGGGGATGGGGGTCTCCTTCCTCCTGCTGGCGGTCGCCCCCGGGATCCCCGCGATCGCCGTCGCGCTGCTGTGCTGGGGTGCGGCCGCGAGCGTGTATCATCCCGCAGGGCTCACCCTGATCTCGACGACGATCACCGACCGCGGGCGGGGCTTCGCCTACCACGGGATCGGCGGCAACATCGGCATCGGCATCGGTCCGCTCGTCACGGCGCTGTTGCTGCTGGTCGTCGACTGGTCGACCGTGGCCGTGGTCCTCGCACTGCCTGCATTCCTCGTGGCGCTCATCACCACCCGCGTGGACGTGGGTGGCCGCTCGGTGGGCTCTGCGGGCGGACTCAGGGCGCTCATCGGGACCGGGAGGAGCCTCTTCGCGGGGTCCTTCGCCCTCGTCTTCATCATCGTCATCTGCTCGGGCCTGTACTACCGCGGGGTGCTCACCTTCCTACCGGAGATCCTCGCGACCAGCGGCCACATCCGCGGGCTGTCCCCGATGCCCGCGGAGACGGTCGCTCCGGAGCGGTTCGTCTATGCGGGGCTGCTGCTCGTGGGGGTGCTCGGCCAGTATCTGGGTGGGCGTCTGACGGACCAGCTGCCGGTCGAACGGGGGCTCCAGATCGCCTTCGGCGCGATGGTCACGATCGCCCTCGGCTTCGCGGTGGCGCTCCGGCTCGGTGGTGGCTGGGTGCTCCTGGCCGGGGGTGTCCTCGGGGTGGTGCTGTTCTTCATCCAGCCGCTGACGCAGGCCACCGTCGCGGAGTTCACCCCACCGTCGGCCAGGGGGGTGTCCTACGGCTTCACCTACCTGGGTGTCTTCGGGGTCGGCGCGACCGGTGGGCTGCTCGCGGGGGTGGTGCTCACCACCGCATCCGTGCCCGCGCTCTTCGGTGTCCTGGCAGTGCTGGCTGTGGGTGGACTCGGACTGGCGGTCCTGCTCGATGCGGTGGGGGTCAGACCAGTCTGAGCGTCAGCCACCGCCCGGCGGCGATCGCGGCCGCCCCGAGCACCGTGATCACCACCGCGAAGCTGAGATCGACCCCACCGGGTGCGACGGGGGTCGCGCGGATCGCCAGGGCGACGACGACGGCGGGCACCCACGCCCGGACCCCCAACGGGACCGCCGCCTTCGCCGACTCTGCGGCCCCCGGTGCATAGGCACCGACGGGCACCGCCACCAGCGCCCACCCGATGAGGAACGGCAGCAGCACCGCCGCCCAGTACCCCGGGGCACCCAGGAGGAGGGCGACCGAGCCGTGGTGGGCGATCCCCACGGTGACGACACCGCCGACCGCGACGACGTCGGCGACCGCCAGTGGCAGCGCATCGGGACTCACCCGCTCGCTGAGCTCCATGGAGGGGCAACAGCCGCGGCCTTCTTGAAGCATTCACTCTGAGGGTCGGTGTGGGAGACGAGGACGTGGTGCCGGTGCTGCTGGGGCTCGAGGAGGCGCCCCCTCTGGCCCTGGCGACCGAGGAGTTCGCATACGCCGGCCAGTACCGACTGCGGCGGTACGGCAAGGCGGTGCTCACCTGCCGGCCGGACCGCCCGACCCGGGCTGTGGACATCGTCGCCGCCGTCACGATCGACCGGCATCGGCTCCATCCGGACCGCCTAGTGGTGCGGAGGGTGGACGTCCGTCGTGCGCACCGTGGGCACGGCTGGGGGCCGGCACTGTTGGCGTCGTTGCTGCCGGTGGCCGCCGCCGGGGGGTTCCGCACCGCGCAGGTCAGCGTGAACAACCCCTTCGCGTACGTCGCGGCGAGCAAGGCGGGGTTCGCATGGACGGGCCGGACCACCGGGCTGGCCGAGCTCATCATGCGGCGTCCGACGGACCACCCCGCCAGCTGCGCCGATGGCCGGTTCATCGCGGGGCTGACCGTGTTCCGTCGCCGTCGGCCCAGCCCGGCTGGTCGCCGCCTGATCGCGCGGTATCGGCGCGGGGCCGCAGCGCTGGGTGAGCCCCGGACAGTCGATGAGATGATACCGGCGCACCACACATCACAGACCCATGGGTAACGCCGCACTGCGGCAGCTGGCGGTCATCGATGAGATCAGCTTCGATGCCGTCGCGGGGTCGGTCATCGCCGTCGATGCACACAACTGGCTGTACCGCTACCTCACCACGACGGTGAAGTTCACCCGGGATGCTGCGTACACCACCGACGAGGGTGAGGCGGTCCCGAACCTGATCGGGGTGATGCAGGGGATCCCGAAGTTCTACGAGCACGAGCTCATCCCCGTCTTCGTCTTCGATGGGGCGGTCACCGAACTCAAGGATGCGGAGGTCTCCGCACGCCGTGCAGCACGGGAGTCGGCTGCGGAGCAGCAGGCCGCGGCCGAGGAGCGGGGTGATCACATCGAGGCGGCGCGGCTGTCGGCGCGGACCCAGCGGCTGACGCCGGTGATCCTCGAGACCACCCGCACGCTGCTGGAGCACCTCGACGTGCCGGTGGTCGAGGCCCCCGCGGAGGGCGAGGCGCAGGCGGCGGCGATGGCCGAACGTGGGGATGTCGACCTCGTCGGCAGCGAGGACTACGACACCCTGCTGTTCGGTGCGCCCTACACCCTCCGACAGCTGACCTCCGCGGGTGCGCCCGAGCTCATGGAGTTGGAGGCGACGCTGCGGGGGCACCAGATCACCCGCGAGCAGCTCGTGGATGTGGCGATGCTCATCGGCACGGACTTCAACGAGGGGATCTCGGGCATGGGTCCGAAGACCGCCATGCGTGCGGTCAAGGAGCATGGCGACCTCTTCGGGGTGATGGAGGCTGACGAGCTGCACATCCCCCAGGCCGACCGGATCCGGTCACTGTTCTTCGACCCGCCCATGACCGCCCGGTACCGCATCCCGACATCGGTCGATCCGGATCTGGAGGCCGCACGGGCGTTCGTGTGCGACACCTGGGAGGTCGACCCCAGCGAGGTGGACCGCGGCTTCGACCGCCTCGCGCAGGCGGTGGTGCAGACGGGGCTGGACCGGTGGACATGAGCACACCGCTCGCGCTGGGTGCATCTGCCCCCCCGTTCACCGCCCCCCTGACCACGGGTGGCGAGCTCACCACCATCGACCTCGCGTCGGTGGTGCCCGAGGGGCCGACGGCGCTCGCGTTCTACCCGGCGGCGTTCACCGGCGGCTGCACCGATGAGCTGTGCGCGATCCGTGACCGCACCGATGAGCTCACCGACGCCGGATTCGCCGTCTACGGGATCAGCACCGACCTGCCGTCCGCACAGGCGCGCTGGGTCGAAGAGCATGGGCTTCGGACCCCCTTGGTCTCCGATTGGGACCGGTCGATCATCACCGCGTACGGGGTGGTGCACGAGCGGGGTCCCGCGGGCCTCGAGGTGGCCCAGCGGAGCATCTTCGTGATCGATACAGGGGGTGTGGTCATCGATCGGTGGGTGCGATCGGGTGCGAACCCCGCCTTCGACCCCCTGATCGACCGCCTCCTCGATGGGCGGTTGGCAGGGTGATGCCTCCGCCACTGCGGTACCTCCGCTGCCGACGGTGTGGGACGGTCCACGCGCTGCCCGAGCGGCCCGACCGCTGTCCCCGGTGTGCGAGGGGCGAGCTCGTGCGCATCGGTCCCGCAGATGATGCGGTGGTGAGCTACTTCGCGGGCACGATGCGGTGAGCACAGCTGTCCACACACCGGTCCGGGGGACACTCCCCACATGCTGCGGGCGGGGCCTACAGGTACACCACGATGGGCCACAGGACCAGCGAGAGGACGATCAGGTAGATGACGACCCGGCCGAGACGCTCACGCATGGCTCCGGGGATGACTGGCTCTCGTAAATCCTTCACGCACCGACCCGATGGACTCGCCGGGATTTGAACCCGGGGCCTCTCCCATGCCAAGGGAGTGATCTACCCCTGATCTACGAGCCCTCACCGCCACGTCGATGAGACCGTGATTAAGCGCTTCGACCCACGGCGGTGATGCCAACGGTTATACGGGCCGATGGAGTCCTCACAGCCGGGAAAAACACGGCCGCAACTCCGACGTGTCGGCGCTGCCGACTTGGGATTGCGGATGTGTCCACCTGCGAAGGGTTGGGAACATCGCAACGCGGTCCGTCGATCCCGCTCAACACCATGGCACGCATGCACACCCGTCGGCGGGGCTCATCGGGGTCCGACAAGCCGGCGGCAGAGGACCCGCCGGCATGGAGCGATGTCGCAGTCGCAGACATCGAGGCACGCATCATCGAGCTCGCAGAGCAGGGGCTCTCGACGGCCGCGATCGGCCTCCGGCTGCGCGATGAGGGGGTCAAAGGTACCCCCGTCCCGGACGTCCGGCTCGCGACAGGCCGGAAGATCACGGCGATCTTGGCCGAGCACGATGCGGCACCTGCGGTCCCCGAGGACCTGCAGAACCTCATGGAGCGCGCGCTGCGGCTGCACGCGCACATGGAGCAGAACCGTCAGGACATGCAGAACAAGCGGGCGCTGCAGAACACCGAGGCGAAGATCCGCCGGCTGGTCAACTACTACCGCGGCGACGCGCTGGATGCGGACTTCCGCTACAGTGCGAGTGCCGCGAGGCGACTCCTCGGCGAGTGAGCAGCATGGGTGAGGTGTCGGGCCCCGATGCGACCGCCCCGGCCTCGATCGCAGATGCGATCGCGACCGCGGGCTTCGTCCAGGGGACCGTGGCACCCACCCCCGCGGCGGTCACGACCGCGGCGGTCATCGCCCGCGCGCTCAGTACGAAGGACATCCCCTACCACCTCCGGATCGACCCCGAGGCGACCACGAGCGCGGCGGTCATCTTCGACCTCGATCCGTTGGACGCACCGCCGATCGCACTCTCGAGCACCGACCGGATCGCGGTCGTCGCCGCAGCGACGGTCGATGCGCTGGTGGAGGGGCAGCTCGCACAGTCGGACCGTGTGCTGCTGGCGGCGGCCATGCTGGCGGAGGTGCCGATCGGCACCCCGCCGACGTGGGACGCCCTGACGGATGTCGTCGGTGAGCCGTACCCCACCGCCAGCGGTATCAGCATCCCGGGGGCGGCCCCCGGTGACCTGAGCCGCAGCCTGCGGCTGTGGCTGCCGACGTCTGGCGATCAGGGGGCGACCGAGGCGTGGCTGGCGGACACCTCTGACCGTACCGCGGCGGTGCTGGCGGCGATGCTCGACGACGGCTATCCACCGACCGCCGTCGCGGCCGCCGAGGCGGGGGTCGAACACACCCCCCTCGCGCTCGAGGGGTATGCGAGCGTGGAGGCGGTCGCGGAGGTCCTCGTGGCGGCCGGGCGGACCGACCCGGCGGGGCTGCTGGCGGCGGCGACGGCGGGGGAGATGCCCGCCGATGCGACCGACCGCTGGCACGCGTACGGACGGGATGTCCACCGGTGTGCGCAGGCGGCGACGGTGGTCGACACCGGTATCGTGGCGGTCCCGACCGCCGACCCGGCCGTGTTGGTCGGTGCGGCAGATCTGCTGCGGGCGTTCCGGGTGGGCACCGACCATCTCATCGGCGTGGGCGAGAGTGCGCTGGTGGCCTGCTCGGTCCGTCCGGTCGCGGGGGAGCTGCTGGCGCCGGTGCTGGCAGATGCGGACCATCCCCGACGGGGTGGAGCCCACCGGCAGTGGGTCACCGCGGACGATCTCCCCTCGCCGGCCACCGTCGCCGAGCGGATCGACCTATCGGGGGCCGCCTGATGCGGTGTGCTGCGACGGTCACCGTCGAGCACCCTGCCGCGAGGGCGGTCGGCGCGGCGGTCGCGCCCGACCACAGCGATGCGATGACGTACCGTGCGACAGATGAGACGCTGACGATCACGATCGAGTCGGCCTCGATCGGCCAGCTGCAGGCCACCTGTGATGACACGGTGGTCAACCTGCAGACGGCTGCGGAAATCCTACAATCAACATATGAGTGAACGATCGGTACCCAAGAAGCAGCGGGGCAAGCGGTGGTACACCATCCTGTCCCCGGAGGAGTATGGAACGACACCCCTCGGCGAGACGATCGCTGAGGACCCGGCGCAGGTCGAGGGGCGCACCGTGGAGGTGACCCTCGGTGACCTGACCGACACCCAGGGTGCGAACAACACGAAGCTCACCTTCCGGGTGACCTCGGTGACGAGCGATGCGGCGTACACCGAGTTCGTCCGGCATGAGCTGGCACGCGACTACCTCCGGAGCCTCATCCGACGTGGCGCCTCGAAGATCAGTGCCACCCTCACGCTGCTGACCGCGGATGACTACCGGGTGCAGCTGCAGGCGGTGGGCTTCACCACCAAGAAGGCGAAGCGCTCGCAGGAGGAGGCGATCCGGCAGATCATGATCGAGCTGATCACCGAGACCGCGACGACACGCAGCTTCGCCGACCTCACCGAGAGCGTCGTGGAGGGGCGGCTCTCCTCGGCGATCTACGCCGCGGCGAAGGAGATCTACCCGCTGCGGCGCATCGAGGTCGCCAAGCTGGAGCTGGATGCGCACCCCGCGGAGGTCGCCGCCGAGGAGGAGGCGGCCGTCGATGTCGAGGCGGCGCCGGCGGAGTGATCAGTCCGCGCTGACCGGCGACCGTGCCGGCGTGTACCGGCCGATGCGGCGCTCATGTGCGACCACCCAGCGCACGAGCAGCAGCGCGAAGACGTACTTCGCGCCGATGTCGAGGATGCTGTAGGCCCAGGACGTCCCGACGACACCCACGAGCGCGAGCCCCTCCGCACCGACGGCCCAGGTGACCGGATAGCCCACCCACAGCACCACCGTCAGTGTGCGCAGCACCTGGAAGATCGCCGCGCTCCCGGCGCGCTCTGCGTCCGTCCCCCACTCGACCAACAGCACGTACAGCACGACGACGAAGAAGATGCTCGAGATCGCGAACCACCCCCATCGCAGCGCCACCGATGACACCGTCAACGCCGCTGCGAGCCCCGTCACGCACATGGCGATGTCTGCGCTGATCACGACGAACAGCTTCGTCAGGTTCGACCCGGCGAGCAGCCCCAACGCGAGGAGGATCAGCGGTGTCGAGATCGTCCACGTGAGGTAGCGACCCCACAACGTGAGCACCGGCGCCCCACCGGCGGGGTGTGCCGCAGGCAGCGTCGTCAGCGAGACGGTGAGTCCGCTGATCAGAGCACTGTAGGAAGCCAGCGAGACGACCGGCACGAACAGGGTCGCTGCGATGATGAGCTGTGCGCGCGGGGTGCGCACCTCTCGTGCCAGTGCGATGATCGCGATGATGGTCACACCGGCGAGCGCCACGTTGATCCACAGCGATTCGGCGAGGAGGCCGGTCTCAGCGA
>ERZ1034517.272-NODE-272-length-13265-cov-4.086752_pt1 | contig 13265 bp, 16 predicted proteins | sample MGYA00520599_ERZ1034517 | MGnify/ENA primary metagenome ERZ1034517 (study PRJEB33760, sample SAMEA4777701) | hypersaline lake metagenome | biome: hypersaline environment; feature: brines | place: Spain | collected 2012-08 | depth 0 m ...
TGGCGTTTTCAGTCAGATTCTCTTCAACCGGATCAGCATTCCTAAGGACTGGCAAGTCTATTTCAGCCATGTACTACAACCAAAAGAGAGGAACCCGTATAAAATTTTTGAGCCGTCTACATCGTCGCTCCAGCAAGAACCATGAGGGCGCCATCGGAAAGAATAATCATCCACCGCGACAGTCGGATACTAAGCACATCTCCAACACGCGCCCGGAGCGGGGGAAGGGTAATCAGAGCGGCGACAATCGAAAACACCATTGGAAGGATGTCGAACGTCAAAAGATACGAGAGCGTCACTAACAAGAACACCACTCCCATGAACCACGACGCTACCCATCCCACCGTCACATCTGTCTTTTCGTCCTGTTCAGCCTCTTCTGTCACTTCTGTCACTTTTACTTCGCTCATGACACCCCAACATCCGACCCCTAGAGAAATAAATCTTTACCCCGATATATTCCCTATTTTGGAGCGGTGTTCTAGAGACGTTAATCAATAAACTTCTGAGGGTCTAATATCGCCTTCACAACATACCTAATATCATCATCTGTCCACCTTACCGAATCTGGACTATGGTGTTTTCCATGAGACTTCGGATCAACCAATTCTAAATTTTCGGGTTTGTTATCAATCTTAAATCCATTTCTATGATGGACTTGATAATCTTCGCTAAAAACTTTCTCTGGGTCTACCCCATCAGCTATCGCCACCAAAGAATGAACTCTTAAATAATCTTTATCAGCACTTTTTCCAGTAGCACTCCAAGTAGGATACCCTTCAGTCAACGAATATGTACCAAAATTAAATTTACAATACTCTCTATGAGATTTCTCTTTTTTCTCTAACCCAAAACGTAATAACCAATTTCTGATTGTAGTCATACTACAACCGCACTCTTTCGCTAAATCTCTCTTTGACCTATTTCCCTCTACAAAATGATTCTTTAACCACTCTCTATCTTGATACTTTTTCTTTTTATCTTCCTCTCTCAAAACTATATCATGCCTTTCAAAAACTTTACGCATCTTCTCCATATTCATATCGTACATACTACATATTATTCTAAAAGACAAACCACGGTCATAATACAACTTCTCTATATCTTTCTCGGGGATAGTAGAATCACTCATAGTACTCATCCATCCACAACTTTGTCACAGCCGCAATTGATATATCCTGTTCTTCGGACTCTTTTTCTAATCTCTCATATACCGGATCAGGAACTCTAACCACTTCTGTCATCAAATACACTACCACACTCATGTTACTAAATATTACGCCGTGTAACCCGATCCTTCGTATAATACCCCTACCCTTTGACCGGGGGAAACCACCCTTCAGAAATCGACTATTCGCCTACCAATCCATGAAACCGCGCTCACTACGCTTTTCTACTAACGGTCCCGAGTGACCCGGATCATACTTCGACGCGAACCGATATTCATCGCGCGCATCTTCATACCCAATCTGTTCAACCCTATCTAAGAAATGAATACACGACGCGATCTCTCGTAACTGCTCATCAGAAAACAGTTGAGAGAAAATCTTCCACGCATGATTCGACGAGTCTCCATCATTCCACTCTGTGACCAACCGCTCCCCATGCGACTCGACCAACCCCTGTACCATTCTATGACGATCTAACAACTGGCTAAGATTATGAAGATTCATCGCCACCCCCTCAGTTGCCGTATTACCCTCCCACGCCCACCGTCGGCCCATCTCCCGCTCCATATGAGTGCACACACTACAAGAACACGGCGTCTGGTCAGAATCTATGACCACCTTATCATCATCTTTCGACTCTCGGGACGAAACCATCACATCTGACCCGTGGATTAGAGGATTGAAAAATGAGCGATACTGCGACCCAACCTCGAACCCCGTCGAGTCAAGAGTGATAGCATACTCGTCTCCATGATACACGCGCCAAAATTCGAGGACAATACGAGCAGGAATAGCACTCGTCCCGAGGAAATGAAGATGCGACTCATCAATACGATCTCCAATAAAGCCAAGAAATAGAGCGAGCTTTCCAAGATTGCCACTATCGACACCAACACACCATCCCTCGAACTCGCCAACCGAATCTATCCGCTCATACCACTCTCGAAGATACTTGTCCGGTTGACTTGAATCTCCAAACGGAATCATTCCATGAAGGACATTATAGAGCAAGAAATTATCGGCACCAATTTCACTCTTATGTTGAACCGCACGTCTCGCATTCTCCACCGACTGATTGAAATTCGGCTCCCATACATTAGACTCCCACTCGTCCATAGACATACCCGCGATACCTTCGGTGCCACCCGAATTAGCGTCAACCACATAGGGAGGGAAATCCAAAATGGCGCCAGCAGTCGCATTCTTGACCTGCCACTCCAAGAGTTTTTCGGGCATAATATACATCTCCCGAAAATCATGAAGGTCGGCAGAATCAACCACACACGTATCTTCAAACGTCTTGACCTGAAAACCACCCGAATCGGCGAAAACAAACTGTTCTTGAGGATCAAAATTCAGTACATCTCGGGAAAGATATTCGGGCACCTCATTAGACTGCGCCCACGTCAGAGGATTAATGAGCGCAAAATCATGTTGAGGCACAACCGAATCGCGCTCCCACCACGTCAAACGACGGTCGCCCACATCTAACGGATTATTGTCACTCTCAAACGTCGTCGCCATCAACACCGACAACGCAGGAGAATAAAACGCGTCGCCAACCCCAAACTGCCCACCAAACCCATCATGTTCGATTTCGACCGACTCATCATGTTCGACAGTTGACGGAATAGAATCGTCTCCAAACGGATCTATATCACTTCGGTCATTCACTCCCTCAAACACATCTTCCATACCACTAATGTATAACTCTAAAAACTTATACCTACTGGTTCACATATCGTCTAAGACCTCTTGGGGAAGATCATCATACAATACCGTACATCCACACGGCACAACAGTTGGGTCTTGACCAATACCCTCGAACTCTACACGCTCTAAAATCGACCCACACGACGGACACAGCGGTTTTTCATCTTTCACATGGGAAACACCCTGTTCTTCAAAAGACGGACTAAGCATCCCCTGTGCGAAGACCATGAACACCCTTGCTACCTCCTCCGTTGACATACCATCATCTAAGGCTTCATTACGGATTTTGGCGACTCTCTCCATTAGTTTGCTCTCTTCTTCTGACTCGGCCTCTAACGTAAGATTGACTTTCATGTTTCACCCAACACAAATTCTACCTCATACGCTCCACTAATCCATACGGACTCCCAATTCTTAATGATATAGTCGCCATCAGAAATCGGCTCGGTCACAGTATCTGGTGATTGAACACTAACCGTATTTCGGCCATCTTGACTGTCGTCTATGATAACATCATCGGAATTAATCACATCCTTAGTGAGAACCAAATTCAAATGAGAAGCGTTCTCCTCTAAGACACGGACCTCTGAGTTAGTCAATACCGTTGAGAGAGAATACTCGCTGGTCGTACCATCTTCACCCTCTGTAACATCAACACTAACATTTCTGGTGACAATTTCTCCCCTCTGGAAATCAAAACTCCACTCGTTACTATCCCTAAATTCTCCAAAATCAGAATTGATTGTACCAAACCGATTATCAAAAGACTTCTGAGTGACCGGAACCAACTCTAACTCTAAGTCATACGTATTACCATCTTTGTCGGCTACCTCACGATCATACGAATCGACCAACCACTCATCTACTGTTCTCAGACTGTCTCGATCTGATGGCGCTCTCAAATTGACAATACTCGCACCCGTACCCGTGTCTATCGCTCTGAACCCACCCGAAGATTTCTCCAGTATCTCTATCTTATCTGACCCACCAACTATCGTCTCGACAAGTTGCTGTTGAGATTGCTCATATCTTATTTCGAGGACTAAGGAATTATACTGTCGCTCCTCTTCGAGCGTAACACCAATTTCAGTATCTCCCAACCCCCACTCATCAAGAGCGATTCTCGGACTAAGTGCGCCCAATATTTCTAACTGCTTCTGTTGATCTAAATCTTGGAGGATAGGATACGAATTACGTTGCGCAGTCGTACCCGAAAAAGACTCGCCATCTTCGACCGTACTCCAGACATTATTGAAATCGAACTCAGCCATCTCGTCTGACGCACGAGAGCCAATCATCTGCGTCGTTGAAAGAGGAACACCTCGGGCGCTCACTCTCGTCTGACTCTCGAACACATCCCAAAACGCACCCGTGACTAAATCCCCAACCGAATCGCTCACAAGACCACCAATAGAACCATCAGTAGTCACCCGTCCAATAGAATAACAGTTAGAAATTTCTGCGAAACCAAACTCTCCAATAAAACCAGCAACCTTATCAGTACCCGACACATCTACAGTCGAAAACGAATCTGAGATATTATACAAATCACTATCTATGATAAAGCAGAACCCTGCTAATCCACCAACAGTATCTGCCCCACTACAACTACCTGCGGCAATACACTTACTCACACCACCCTGTATACCACCGGCTAACACTCCAGCCTGGTCTCCAGCAGCACTAACATCCATATCTACAATACAATCAATAACTTCCCCATTATTTCCCAAAGAACCAACCAACCCTCCAGTATTGATAATTGAACTAGTAGTATAATCAGCAGTTCCACTAACTCGAAGATTGCGAATCGTCGCACTACCAGCTAAAGATGGTCCAGTATCAGAAATAGACCCAAATAGACCCTGATCATCTACCCCAGCATCTTGAATAACTAAATCGCGAATCTCGTTTCCTTGTCCATCAAAGACACCAGTATACCCCTGAATAGTATCTCCGCTCCAACTGTCTCCAATACCACTATACCCAGCAGTCGAACTATCAAGATCGTTCAGCAACTCGTAATCTGTCGAGAGATTATTACCTACATCTTGTAAATCGTTCCAATCAGAAATCCCTACCATACCCTACGATAAGAACCCAAAAATGAAAACTCTTAGTATGGACTCTGGGTTCCAATCTGGCGATACATATCTACGTGTAACTGCGCTCGGATATCGGCACTTCCACTCGTGACCTCTACTGTAGGGAAATAACGAAACGGTCCGGAAAAAGTAACGTTGTCTAAAATATCTACCGTATTAACAGCTCCAGTATTCACACTCTGATCGAAAACAGTATCAATAATATTATCCCATCCACCAGAACTATTTGGAACCTTAACTTTTACATCTACATTACCGGGGTCATCTTCTTGAACTTGAACACCATCGAAGTACCTCACAGGATATACTTTGAACTCTAGTTTCGCACTAAGAATTTCAATATAATCATTCGGTCGAGTAAAGATCAACTCAACACGTCTATCTCCATTAGCATGAACCCTACCCGAGTCTATAGTTTTCGTAATAACATCTCCCTCGAACGCTTCTCCAACCTTATCGACAGTCAATCTCTGTTGCTTACCCTGATTAAATCGGGCTAATAGTCTATTGGAAAACACACACTCATAGATAGTATTACTGCCACTCTCAACCTCTGTAACCTCTACCAACCGCAACGGCTCCTCGAAATTGTCGCGATTTGACCGAACCGTAACCCTATCTCCAAAGTTCAAGTTCTCATTGAATACATCGACATCTACAGATAGTGAGCTATTATCGTCTTGTAACTCTGTGATAATACGATTTGCTATCGCCTGCGCCCGACTCTGTGAGCTAATTTCTTGATCCTTATACTTGAACCATGACTGCGGCTCTCCAGCAGAGTAACTATTGATTTGCGCATCAGCAGTAACCTGCGCCTTGCCCTGTTGCGCACCTAACACCCTGATATGAGTAAACTGTTCTTGTTCGTCTTCTATAATCTCCAATTTGCCCTCAACATTCTTGTTGTCCGGACTGATAATTACCGAGGACGTATTATCGGAGCCAATATCTTGGAGATAATCTACAGTCTTATCATCATTATACCGGACGAACGCACTCGTCACCTTCTGGATTTCGCGAATCATCTTGGCTGGTGACGCGTTTGAGTAGGTAATATCTAAAGACTGCGACGAATTGACCGTCCCAACCGACAAAGAGTTCACCCTCGAAATCGCGTCTTGAAAGATAGTACCAGCATCTGTTGACGTGAAACTCTCAACTGGTCCAGTCGGCTCAGCTCGAATAGCGTCTTGTTCAAATGACCCTAACTCTAAGAGAACCTGTCGATCCTGATTCTCAAAATTGACCAACCGACCTGCGAAATCTCGTTGACCATCTCGATACACCTCGAACTCGTCGTTGATCTTATCTAACTCACGAGAGATATTACGCCAGTCTGACCGTTGAATATAGATTTCGGCATGTTTCTGCTCATTATACCTCTGCGTCTTACGATACTGAAAAACGTCTACCTCTAACGTTCGGTCAGACTGTATGACTGTAAGAGAACTCATTCTCTCACCTCCCACCGGGACTGGTCTCGCATCTGTACGTCCATACTAATGTCGTCACTTAGACCGTTGAGGATACGAGCGATTTTTCTCAACTGTCTAATGACCTCATCATCATTTTCTGAGGACGCATCTATGACCTGTTCGACATCGACACCACTACCCATTCCACCACTATCCATACCACTATAATCGGGCGAACTCATCATACTGTCGAGCTTTGATAACGGAGCGACCACCTCACTCTCTCGACCTTCTCCAACATACGTGAGCATCGTATCGGTGACAATACCACCTGTTGCTAATGACGCAGCACTAATTGGCGCTCCGAGCCCACCCCCACCACCTCCACCTGTTCCACCGTCATCATCTGGAATACCCGAACCGGGGGACGTACTACCAGTCTCCTCATTTTTTCCACCTCCAAGATGGCTACCATCGGTATCATCTTCAAAGTTGTCTTCTACATAATCGTCTATTTCAACATCTACACGCGGATCCATCATATCTTTGACCAAACTCATAATCTCTGACGCAGATGGCAGTTCTGGGACATCCCAATCTATAGTCGGAATAAATTTGCCCCAACTCGGGAACGACGGAATCGACCACTTCACCTTCGGGAGAATATTATTCCAACCGGGGAAGGCGTTCTTAATATCCTGCCAAAGAGTAAACTTCGGCACCACATCTTTGAGGAACCTGATTATCTGCTTCTCTTTGATTATAGGCTCCTGAATATCGAAAACCGCACTAAAGTCGAAGTCTTGGAACACGTTTAGCATCTTCTGAATCTTATCCTTCATCCAACTAAAGAACTCTATGGCGAGAACACCGAACGGTCCAAGAATAGCATACGCGACAAACCGTACAAGATCGATGCTATCAGCTATATCTGTGATAAAATTAAGGATACCGTCAATATTATAAGCGGTCAATATTCCAAGGATACCTGCTAACGTCGCACCTATCGTCGCCCCGAGGGCCGCTCCGACAGTCGTCCCAATACCCGGAACGACCGATCCGAGAATCGCACCAATAGTACCACCAATCTTTGCGGCAGCAGCACCACCAATAGCGGCACCTAACGCTCCACCAGCGCCAGTTATCGCGATAGCAAGCAAACCGGGGAGAGAAAAGAGTGCGTCTAAGAACGTCTTTCCAAGATACACCATACCATTCATAATACCCTGCTCAAATGATATAGACATAAACTCAGCGGATATTTGAAGCAAGTCCATTATAATTGGCAACAACAGCTGCCCAATCATATGAGCAAAGGGGCGAATAAGGAACGTCGTCACCATACCGAGCATCTCTACAACATTCTGTAAGAGGGGAGAATGCTTTGCCATACCCTTCACCGTTGACCAAAGACCACCCAAAATGGCTAATCCCACCCCTCCGAGTAAGAGAGTCGCACCCCCTGCTTTGAGCATCTTACTCATACCACCAACAGCAGAAGCTATAGCGCCATTTCTCGCCATGTTCTTACCCATAACCTCTTCAAGAGCGAGGATAGGCTCAAGCATACCACCTCCAAGACCACCCATCTCACGAAACATCGCCTCTAAATCACGCAGACTCTCTAACTGCTCGGTTTCAGTCTCCTGGCCCTCTCCACCGGGACCACCCTCGAATAATACATCGCCAGCAAACCCTTCAGAACCGGGGACCGAAAACCCATCTCCAAAGAACTCGTCGGTCATATCTTGCATCTCTTCAAGGTCTTCAAACAGTCCATCAGTATTGAAAAGAGAATCTCCACCATCTATAGGGGCAATATCTTTAAGCGACTCTTCTACATACGAAGCGACTTTCTCAGACTCGCGCTGCGTTTCACGCTCATCTACTTCAGGGATAATACGCTGTTTGAGCGTTTGTTTCATTACCGGACACTACATTTGCGGTCGATAAAAAGGTCTGACCTATCCCAAGACCTGTCCGACCTCTAACGTGACACTAAAGTCGAACCGTCCCGGACGGCCAGACTCGATAGTGCTATCGGAACTCGAAACCGTACCCTCCCAGATCACCCCACTAAACATATCGTACAACTGCGCCTCACTACCCTGTAACCTTCTATCGAACTCATTAGTCGTAGAAGCAAACGAATCAGGGACATATACAACGCCGTCAAATACTACCTCGGTCGTCACACCCTCATTAATAGTTCCGAGGACGGGAGAATCACCACTCGACCCCTCTACTTGATGGATTAGATCGGTCGTCTGAATATTGGTCGTTCTACTAACGTCGCGATTTTCGACATACGAAAACTCAATATCAACATTATCCACCACTATCTTATCAGTCTGTAGGTCAGAAAACCCTCTCTGTGACACATAATTATTCGGCGAATTCTGATTCTGGACACCATCTGAAAAGACACCCTGTACCGTCCAGTTAAAACGCTCGCCACTATCTGGAGAATACGACCACGACACATCTTCAAAAAGTAACCCACGACTATTCGAGGCGGTCGGATCATACGTCTGGCCACGCACCACATCCTCTACCTCCCATCCCAGTCCCTGTTGGGGAAGGATTAGCGACTCTAACTGGCGCAACCACGTTCTAAGAGACGCTATCTTGTCTAATGATGGAAACCCCCTGTTCACTCTTGAAAACGATGTCTGCCCCGATAAGCGGACACTCCGAGAGCCTGAAACAGGTGCGAGAACCGTATCATTGTCATCCTCACCGGGAGGACTTTGTCGGTTAGTCTGTGTATCGCTCTCAACACTAAACGAATCGGCATTATACAAAGAGTGACCTAATGACTCGAACGATCCATCTGTTCCATGAATACCGTTGACTATAACGCGGGCAGAATTATCTCGAACCATTAGTTAATCTCCTCCCAGAAGTTCGCTATCGCCTCTTCGACAGCAACCCTGTTCATCTCAATCTGTGAGTCAATGTAATCTTCTATTTGCTCATTCCACATCAAGAAGGTTCCAAGAGGGAGATCATTTGGTCGGCTCCCCATAATCATGAGATATTGAACCTCTAATTCTCTCAGTTTATCTCGTCCTCCAAAGATAAGTTTCCCACTTCAGTATCACCTACCGAATTGATGGACTCGCACTTCTCCATAAGCCAATCACCGAGCATTTCGGGCAAATCATTAGGATCATCTGGTCCATCAGACGGCATCTCCTCTACAGACATTTTGAGCAACTCACTCCTGTAAAGGCCCTGTAGAGGCGTACCCTCAATCTCCTGTAATTCGACATCTACATCGAACGACTCTGAGGACACAATATCTTTGAGGTTCTGGGACTCGCCAAACGTTAACTCTCGGACCACAAATCGAGTCGACTCCCACTCGTCTACATAACCCCCAAACCTCTCGATCTTCGCCTCTAACTCTACCCGTTGACTTTGGAGTTCTCTCCAGTCCTTTCCAAGACGTTTCTTTCTCTGCTCAAAATCGTCGGCGTCGTCATCGAGTTCCCGACGCCGGCGCTCAATTTCTTCGATTTCATCTGTGACATCACTCAGCTCCTCCTCCATGACGGGGATTTCCTGTTCGAGAGAAAATCCCATTTCTCTAAGACTCATTGTTTAACTAAAGTATACGTTCGGGTCTTGTCCAACCGTTGCCTCAGCTGTCACATCTAACAACGAACGATCCACATCGTCATCAATAGCAGACTCAGGGTCGCCAACATTCGACCTCTGGAAACTCGACGGGAAGCCCTCAGTCCAATTAATCTGAAGATTGTTCTCCTCTTTCCGAGAGAGGAGCTGAACGTACCCCTTAACACCTACATCGCTCATCTCTTCGGCAGGATACACAGCGTCGCCACTCGTATCTACCTGATTGCCGTAGAAATTCTTACGCTCTCCCTCTTTGAGATCATCTGTGACCCGAGCACTATAACTAAGATCGGGTTCGAAGTCAAGATCAACCTTATTCACTCCAAACCGAGTACCCAACTCGTAATCGGGCTCAGTATTCGAGTTGAAGGAAAGGTCGAGGTCTTGAACATGACCACGGAACTCGGCAGTACCCGAATCACTCAGGTCTAAGAATAATTCAGCATTTGCGAAGTTCAGGGGACTAAAGTCAGTATCGGGCTGACTTCCTAACTCGCCATAGGGAGAATTGGTCGCATCATCGTAGATGCGCTCATCAACATAGAACCCGTTGAGAGATACGTCCATCGGGTCTTGAACGGCCGTACTCACAGACGGATCATCAATACCGGCACCAATATACACCGTCTGACTAACCGTACCATCCTGATAATGATTCTCCTCTACAAGATGGGCGGTCTTTGGAGGATCAGTCGGGCTAAGACTGAAATTAAGGACATAACCCCCTCCAGTACCCGTGTTATCAGTAATAGTCGGTGACCCATACACAAACCCGAGCCACCACGGATTCGTATAAATGAAATCGGTCCCCCACGTACCCTCGAACTCCATCTCATGGTACTCGGAGGGCTGCCGATTAAACGGGCGATAATACGTTTCTACACTATTATCAGCGTCTGGTTCGGAAATATCTTCGTCGTCTCCAAACGCTTTGAATTCAGAATCGGTCGGATCACCCGGTTCTTGTGCGAACGCACCATCATCCTCCCATACGTACGCCCAAATCGTACGTCCACCTGTTAAAACACTCATTACCGTTCTCCTGATTGAGATATAGGACTACTATAAGCGATAAACCTTACGGGCCACGTAGCATGCCACGTATCCGCCCCGTAATCTTCGGTTTCATCACTAAGCGTATCGTACCACACATAGTCATACGGACCAACCCCAAATCTCGCAGAATCTACAATCCGCTGAACCTCTCCTAATAATCCTCCGTACAAGTCACCATCTTGACCCCACAACCTCTGCGAGCTATGACTTGTGCGCACCTCAGCATCTATGACCTGTTCAACATGAAGATCGCGGAATCCAACACTCGCGGGTGAAATATCAGGATCGCCACCATCTCGAAGATGGATAATATCGTCGTCGGAATAATTCTGTGCGCGCCTCTGTTTGTCTTCTTGATTTCCCGCCTTAATGATTAGAGGTTTTGGAACATCTATCTCGCGACCATCTAACGACTCTTGCCATCTACTTTCGAGTAATTCTTGGAGTAATGTACGCTCATTACGTGCCTCGGAAAACTCACTATTGTTTGTACTCATGATCTATCATCCTCCTGTATGGCTTGAGTGACGGCATCTTTCAAATACCTCTTCTTGCGAACCATATACTCACAATCTTTGAGAGCATCATAGAATCCATCGCGAGTCCATCCATTAGACATGGCGCGTCTATACGTCGGCTCGATTGGGCCACCTCTCTCATGAAGTTTCGCAGTCGGGTGACTAATCTCGAACGTATAGGAATTAACAAACTCTCCCCGATTATTACGTTCTTGCTCAACCTCACCAACATACTTCACAAGACCCTCTGCCCCCTGTACGCTGTTTTCTAAGTTGGATATGGTATTAGACCGAACCCTCTCAGCAAACTCCTTAGCATGGGTGTCAGCGACTTTTTCCATACCCTCTCTCATGTTCTCTTTGACTATATCTTCGTTACGTGTCATTCTGATACACTCTCCAGATTTGTCGGTCAGTTCTATCTGCCTCGTAATACTTCACCGGGACCATACACTCTACATCCAACCCACACGGAAGCGGGTGATAGTACCCACACGGTTTAGGGTCACCTTTCGTCATATTAGAACATATCAAGACCCTGCCCACGCACTTCCTTATACGGTTCGAGGTCCTCCCATACTTGCTCTCTCCACGACTCGGCAACGCGTTCAGCGTCAGGTGCTTCCTCATTACCGGGAGTAGTATACCGATAAAAGTCACTCTCCATGAGGTCGGCAGCTACCAACTTTGCGCACGCTTCGACAATATCGGCGGGGACAATCTCCTTACCAAACCGATACGTTAATCTAAGATTACGATACCTGTTAAAGAACGACTTTCTTCTATAGATATGGAGCATACCCGTTGACTCCTCGATCCAATAGTCTTCTTGGCGGCCCTCTGTATACTCGTCGGACTCGACAAAGTCTTCGTACTCGTTACCTCTCCAGACTTGTAGTTTATCACCCTTATCTGAATCCAAGGGCGTCCTAATATCCCTTCGAGTGAGCTTTATCGCAAGACCCGACTCCCACCGATACGGACCTTCGAGATTTTTCATCTCATTAACAACACGCCGCTCTCGCCACGCGTGACTCGTATACGTATCTATCTTTGAGGACTTACTTGCGATTTGACGCTCGATCCTATCTCGACCAATAGCAGTATCAGCTTCAAACGTATCGAACCTATCAAAATACGTCGCCACGTCTTCAGGTTCACAGTACCCCTTAGCGTCTATTCCTGCTGGTTCTAAGGACATTACTTGCCCAAAACTAACAGGGACGGCAAGAAAACTCTACCCCCTAATCGCCTTTCTGAATTAACTTTTCTGGGTCTTCGCCATCATCCTCTATGAAGTCTGACGGCTCTGTTCCATTCTCAAGAAGATAGTCATCTACCTGTTCAGTATCTATCTCCTCATGGACACGTGCGAGTGCCCTAATGACTGTAATAGCACTCAAAATCATCTTATTGGTTTTCGCTATTGTACCCCTCTTACCTCGAAGTTCCCAGCCAAGATACACCACTACGATAATCCATCCGAGGTCGGGATTTGCTAACGCCCACTTGATGGCTTCACCAATTAGCGTTCCCGTAGCCATTGTTACTCATCCCTGTAAGATAACTGCTGGAAAGAAACTGCGCGATCAGTCCACCCCGAGAGGAACATATAGACCGTAACCTCGAAGCCACCACTATGAG
>ERZ1034517.275-NODE-275-length-13108-cov-20.604459_pt1 | contig 13108 bp, 10 predicted proteins | sample MGYA00520599_ERZ1034517 | MGnify/ENA primary metagenome ERZ1034517 (study PRJEB33760, sample SAMEA4777701) | hypersaline lake metagenome | biome: hypersaline environment; feature: brines | place: Spain | collected 2012-08 | depth 0 m ...
CATCGGTGAGGGGGGAGACCCCCGTGCAGTTCATCCGCCCCGTGAAGCTCATCTGCGACGTCTGCAGCGGTCCCGTCGTGAAGATGAGGCTGTTCGCCGGCCCCATCGGGTCGACATCAAACGGGACCGTCTCGTATGCGATGCGCGTGGCGACACCCCGGCCACCGATGAACCGCTCTTGGATGCGGTCGATCGACCGTTCGGTGGTCCTCTCAGCGGAGGCGTCGACCTGGAGTAATCGGCCGGTTGTCCTGATCATATGCTGATAAGAGATGGGGAGCAGCAAAATTTGGCAGGTCCGTCGGGGCGTATCGGAACAACGGTCTGGAGCTGGGATGCGCTGCTGCAGCGCCCGCCGGAGGACATGGTTGCGGCTGGCCGCGATCAGATGGGCGTGGGCGCGGAGAACAGCTTGTTCCGTCGCGACAGGCTCGGTATGCTCTGATCCTCAGAGATTCGACGCACCCATGCCGCCATCGATGGGGATCGCCACCCCGTTGATGAACGACGCCAGCGGCGAGGAGAGGAAGGCGACGGTGTACCCCAGGCCCATCGCATCCCCGATGTGTCCCACGGGGATCGACGCCCCTCGGGCTGCCAGGCCTGCCTCATAGGAGTCGACGTCACCGCGCTCGACCTGCTGCTCGACGAGGTCGCGGATCCGGGCCGTCTCGTGCGGCCCGGGCAGCACCGCGTTCGCACGCACCGCCGGTGCGAGCTCCTTCGAGAGGGTCTTCTCGAGGCCGATGACCGCCATGCGCACCGCGTTCGACAGCACCAGCCCGTCGATCGCCTCCTTCACGCTGCGGGAGGTGATGTTGACGATGGTCCCGCCACCGTCCTCGAGGTACGGGGCCGCCTCGTGCACAAGCCGCACCACGCTCATCACGAGCAGGTCGTAGGTGCGGTACCACTCGTCGATGGGGATGTCGGTGAACGGGCCCGATGGCGGTCCCCCGGCGCTCGTGACGAGGTGGTCGATCCCGCCGAAGGCGTCGACGGTGCGCTCGACGAGCAGGCTGAGGTCATCGGGCTCGAGCAGGTCACCCGGCTGTGCGATGACGTCACCACCACCCAGTGCGGCGAGCTCGGTCGCCGTCGCATCCAGCTTCTCCGCATCACGCCCGTTGATCACCACGTTCACGCCCTCCTCGACGAGCGCCTGTGCCGCAGCCTTGCCGAGTCCATCAGACGATGCGGTCACCAGTGCGCTGTTGCCAGCGATCTGCAGGTCCATACCAGCAGCCTCCGGCGCACATCTTGTAGCTCTTCGCATCGTCTGCGCCGGCGAGTTTTTGCCATCGACCGCTGAGGGTCAGCTATGGACGACACCCGGGCGGCGCCGATCGTATCTGAGGCGACGATCCGCACGGTCTGCGGTGATGTCGCGATCCCACCGATGGGCATCATCGAGCAGGTCTGGCGGACCGACCCGCTCACCGGCGAGGCGGTCGACGATGCCGCCGCGGCCGCGGTCGATGGGCTCGCGCTCGATGCCGTCCCCGCCGGCGGCACCATCGCGGTGGGGGTGGGGTCGCGGGGCATCGCCAACATCGACCGCATCGTCGCTGCGGTCATCGCGACGCTGCAATCGGAGGGGTACGAGCCGTTCATCTTCCCCGCGATGGGGAGCCACGGCGGCGCATCCGCGGAGGGCCAGGCCGCCATGCTCGCCGAGTACGGCATCACCGAGGCGGCGATGGGCTGTCCGATCACCGCGACGATGGACACCGTGGAGGTCGGCCGCGGGCAGACGCATGACGTGCCCGTGGTCACGGATGCCGCCGCCGCTGCGGCCGATGGGATCTGCGTGATCAACCGCATCAAGCCCCACACCAGCTTCGCGGGCGATGTGGAGAGCGGCCTCTCGAAGATGCTCGTCATCGGCATGGGCAAGCAGCGCGGCGCGAAGCTCGCACACCAGTTCGCCCTCGACTGGAGCTTCCGCGATATGCTCCCGGAGATCACCGCCGTCATCCTCGCGGAGCTGCCGGTCGTCGGAGGCGTCGCGATCGTCGAGGACCAACATGATGCGACCGCCCGCATCGAGGGTGTCCCACCGTCGGGCTTCCTCAGTCGCGAGGCTGAGCTGCTGACCGAGGCGTACGACCTGCTGCCGCAGCTGCCGTTCGACACGCTGGATGTCGTGATCTTCGACCGCATGGGCAAGGACATCAGCGGGGCGGGCCTCGACACGAACGTCACCGGGCGGAACTACGTCGTGAACGAGCCCTCACCACCCGATCCGACGATCCGGCGCATCTACGCGCGCAGTCTCACGCCGGGGTCACACGGCAACGCCGCCGGCCTCGGCCAGGCAGACCTCATCCATGCGGACCTGTACCGCGCGATGGACATCGACGAGACCGTCGTGAACCTCGTCACCTCCGGGACGGTCGAGAACGCACGCATCCCCATCACCGTCGAGACCGACTGGGCCGCCGTCGCCGCGTGCATCTCGACGGTGGGCGTGCGGACCCCCGAGACGATCCGGATGCTGCGGGCGACCGACACCATGCAGCTCGGGCGGCTGTACGCCTCCCCGGCGCTGTGTGCGGCCGCCCGTGACCGTGCGGACCTGCGCGTCATCCGCGAGCCCGAGCCGATGCGGTTCGACGCGGGCGCATTGGCCGACCCCGCGCCGACCGCAACCGCTCACCGGTAGAGGTCGTGATACGTCGGGACCGTCGGCAGCCGTTCGATCACCGCGCGGATGAGCGATCGCTCGGTGCCGTCGCGCCGCCGCCACCACACGATGGAGCTGCCCATCGCCGCGAGCGCGAGCGCGGCGACCGGCACCCCCGTCATCACCGTCAGCGCCTGCAGCGTCGCTGCCCCACCCGTCGCCGCGACGGCGATCGTCACCAGCGCGAGCAGGGCGGCCCACCCGATGACCGCCGTCGACACCGAATCCGCCGCGGTCTGTGGGTCGACCGTCGCCAGCACGAGCGTGGCCGCGTCGGCTGAGGTGATCATGAACAGCATGATCAGCGCGAGGAACGCCACGCTGAGCAGGCCACCGGCGGGCAGCACAGCCAGCAGACGGAACCCGACGACCGCAGTGTCGCCGACAGGTGTCCCGCCGAGGAGCACCACCGCCGCGGGGCCCATCACCGCGAACCACGCGATCGTCGCACCGGCTGTTGCGAGGACGCTCGCGCCGATGACCATCCGGAGCGTGCGCCCCCGCGAGATCGCCGCGGTGAACACCCCCGCGAACGGGGCCCAGGAGAACCACCATGCCCAGTTGTACAGCGGCCACGCGCGCACCCAGTCACCCCCGACGCGGACGCTCGCCAGCGGCAGTGTCCGGAGGTACTCCCCCGCACCCGCACCCGCGAGTGCGAGGACCTCGCCGGTCGGGCCCACCGTGAGCACAAAGGTCCACACGAGGGCGAACCCGGCGACGGTGAGCGCCGCGAGCCGGCGGACCCCCCGGTGGACCCCCGTGATGGCCGTGACCGTGGCGACGAGGACGATCGCCGCGATGACGATCGTCCGGTCGACCGCCGAGCCACCGATGCCGAAGCTCACCACCGCCCCACGCACGAACTGGTCGGCGACGAGCGCCAGCGAGGTCGCGATCCCTCCGATGACCGCCAGCAGTCCCACCCCATCGATGAACCGCGCGGCGCGCGCATCTGGTGGGGACGCCGGCAGGACCACACTCGCCAGCCGGAGCGGGGCGTCCCGGTTGAACACCGCGTACGCGAGGGGGACGGCGATCGCCGCGTAGGCCGCCCAGGCGGTGATCCCCCAGTGGATGAAGCTCGTCGCCACCCCCGTGATCGCCGCCGGCTGTGTCCCGGGTGTCACCCCCGCATGTGGCGGTGGCCGCTGTGCGTGCACCAGCGCCTCTGCGGGTCCCCACAGCACGATGCCCGCAGCGATCCCCGCGGTGAACACCAGCGCGAGGTAGCTTGGGAGGCTGTAGCCCGGGGTCGCATCCGGCCCACCGAGGCGGATCGCGCCCCAGGGACCGAGGAGGATCACCAGACAGTACAGCACCGCCAGCGACGTGGCGGCGACGAGCAGCGGTGCTGCGAACATCGTCAGCCCCGTCGTCACCTCGGTCTGCAGCTGCTGCATCCCCACGGGCCACCCCAGCAGCGCCACGACCACCGCCCCGAAGACCACCACCGCCACGCGTGGGGCCGGTCGACGCATGAAGCCGCGGAGCGCAGCGGGGTTGGGCCCAGCTGCATCCCGCGTGCGGAACTGCCCCTTCAGGGCCGCATCGACCCGTCGTGCGTAGGGCAGTCGCGCGATTCGGATCCCACCCGCGGTGAAACACACCACCGCGACCAGGAGCCCCAGCTCCGGTGGCAACCACCGCTGTGGGCCACCGAAGAACGCGAAGAGCACCAGCAGCAGACCGGTGCCACCGGTCAGCACGGTGAGCCCCCGATCGATCAGGCCATCCAGCTCAGCCTGCATCCGCATCCTCGGCCGATTCCAGCACGGCCTCGCCGATGAGCGACCCCGCCATCGACCACAGGTCGAGCACCTCATCGGCACCGACCGCCTCGAGCTTCGAGACGAATCGCGCATCGTTGGCGATCGCGGTGATCGGCACCGCCGGTGCGACGTTGCGGACCGAGAGGATGATCAGCACGTCCATCGCATCATCGTGGCTGCCGACGATGACCGCCCGGACGTCATCGAGGTCGAGGCCGGCGAGCACCTGCTCGTCGGTGGGGTCGGCGTCGATGTGCGTGACACCGTCGGTCTCGCGGATGTGGCCCCCCTCGGTCGTCGGGGTCACCACCACCACCTCGGTCGCGGCAGCGAGCTGTTCGACGAGCGGTGCGGTCATGTCGCCACGGCCGAGGACGACGATGTGGTCTTCCAGGTATGCGAGTTGTGATGGGGTCATGGTACCGATGGCGGAGGACATGCGGGATTCGATGAGCGGGCTCACGAACGAGCCGATCGAGGCGGTGAACGCGCCGACACCGAGGAGGATGACCGACAGCGAGAACCACCGGGCGGTGAGCGTGGCTGGCGTGATGTCACCGTAGCCGACCGTGGCGATGGTGACGATGACGTAGTAGACGGCATCGGCGAGGGTCTCCAGGCCGATGAACTCCTCGCGCAGTGCCCAGGTGCCGACCACCCCGTACGCCAGCACCCCCACCGCCGAGGAGAGTGCCGCGAGCTGGATGTTCGTCAGCCCGACGGGCCGGCGGAACTGTCTGCGTGTCACCAGCAGTGCGAACAACGCGCCGATCAGCAGGCCGATGGTGACGAGGTCGAACGGCGCGAGCGTCACCACCGTCACCCCGCCGATGGCGACGAGCACGACCACCCCGGTCCACCACGCGACCCGGTACTCCCGGTACAGGCCGACGGCGACGAGTCCGAGCAGGATCGCGAGCATCACGAGTGCGAACGTCGCCAGCTGCACCGCGGCCGGTGACAGTCCGAGCGAGGGTGCTGCGCTGACAGCCGTCCCGCTCGACACCTTCGCGAGGCCAGAGAGGAACGCGATGACCCCCGTCGCAGCCAGGAGCGTCACCGTGGGGCGCTGCCCGACCGTCTCGCGCCAGCGCCACAGCCGCACCCGGCGCTCGGGGTAGAAGATCACCTCGAGGGCGCGGTCATCGGGGGCTGGTGTGTCATCCACACCCACAGTGTTGTCAAGCAGCCGGTATAAATGTGCCAGCCGCCCGGCGTCATCGACCGCAGGCGACGCGGGTCAGAGGTACCCGAGGTCCGCGAGCCGGCGACGCTGCGTCGCACCGAAGCTGACCTCTGCTGCCGAGACGGCCTCCTCCCGGGAGAGCCGACGCAGCAGGCTGTGATCCAGCGGGAGCGCCTCACCTGTCGCCCGGAGTCCCATCTCGGTCGTGGTCTGTGCGGGGGTCTCGGTGACCGTCAGTCGACGGGACCGATCGATCGCATACCGGAGGCGACGGTAGTACCGGTCGAACAGCTCTGCGGGGAGCTGGTTGATCACCAGCTGGGGGAAGCTGTATCCCCCGAGTGCCACCGAGCGGTCGATGGGGGCGGGGCGACGTCCCTGGGCCAACGCCGGCAACATCGTGTATAGCGACCGCAGTTCGACCGGTTCGGTGTCGGTCCCGGGGTCGATCCCCGGACCCCGCATGAGCAACGGGACCTCGACGACCTCCGGCGCGACGGTGAACTGGTGGCCGAAGACCCCCTCCTCACCCAGCTGCTGCCCGTGGTCTGCGGTGATCACGATGAGGGTCTCGCGGGCTTGCCCGAGCCGGTCGACCGCGGTCAGTAACCGGTCCAACTGGGCATCCATCCCCGCGACACAGGCGTCATAGAGCCGACTGATCTTCGCGAAGTCCGCCTCCGTGTCCCCCCGCATGTGATCGGTGGGGATCTGACAGACCTGTCGGGGGTCCACATCCGGGGCGTACCGCTCGCGATAGGACCCGCGGGGATAGTACGGCTCGTGTGCATCCATGAGATTGACGAAGCTGAACACCGGGGCATCCGCCGCACGGAGCGCGCCGATCACCCGATCGACACTCGCCATCGTGTGGTGGGGATCTCCGCCATGGCGGTGCCGACGGGCGAACAGGCGGTCACCGACGTCCGCGAGCACCCGTCTGACCGGTCTGCTGCCCGGTCGTGAGAGCCACCGGAGCACGCGCTGAATCACCGGCGCAGCGATGGGGTTCGTCCAGATGAAGTTCTCGACCTCGTCGAAGCCGTCGGTCATGCCCGTCCATGGGGTGATCCATGGGTTGGAGGTCACACACTGAGTGTGGTAGCCCATCGCCCGGAAGCGGGTAGCGAGCGTCGGACGGCCGCGCTGCTGGGGCGACAGCTGCGGATGCTGCTGGGTCGCCCCGTGGTCCCATGGATACATGCCCGTGAACATCGAGGCGTGTGAGGGGAGGGTCCAGGGTGCCTGCGCCACGGCATCGGTGTAGCAGCGTGCACCTGCAGCGAAGCGTGCCAGGGCGGGCATCGGCCCTGGTGAGCGCGCATCGTAGGAGACGCGGTCCATCCGCAGGGAGTCCAGCACGATGAAGAGGACGTGCGGTGCGTTCGGGTCTGGCTGGGAGGTAGCCACAGCAGCACCAGCGCCCGATATCTATAGAAGGTTGCTAACTATGTATATGTATGAGTCAATATGGTTTCAGGGCCGCTCGGCCGGGAGCCGCATCGGTGACCCACGGCAGGCAGGCCATCACTCTAGGGACAAGTACTGAGCTGTATATATATCTATTACTCAACTACATATGAGCCACACGCGGAGTAGGACCTGATGCAACGACGAGAGTTTGTCCAACTTGGTGGCGCAGCAACAATCGTGGGGCTCGCCGGCTGCACCGGTGGATCACGCGAGCCGTACATCAACGGTGAGGTGGAGTTCGCGATGAACCCAACCGAACCACAGGATGAGATGGAGGCGCAGTACGATCCCCTCGCGGAGGTCCTCGGTGCGGCAGCAGGAGTGCCGGCATCCACGACGTATGCACGCAACTACAGTGCGATCTTGCAGGGGTTGGGTTCGGGCACGGTGGACATGGCCGACACGGGGCCGTTCGCCGCGGCGCTCGGCGTGAACGCCGGCCAAGCGGAGATCGCCCTCCAGCGGAAGGCATACGGCTCGTTCACCTATGCGTCGGTGATCGTCACCCGTGAGGACAGCGACATCGACAGCCTGAGTGATCTCGCGGGCAGGACGGTGGGGTTCGCCGACCGGCTCTCGGCGTCGGGTGCACTGTTCCCGCTGTACATGCTCAAGCAGGCGGGGCTGTCGATCGGTGGGCTGCCCAGCGAGGACGGTGGCAGCGACTTCACGCCGACGTTCAGCTCACACGGCGCCGCCTTCGAACAGCTCGAGGCGGGGCAGGTCGACGCCGCAGGGGTTGGGAAGTTCATCACCGTGGGTGACGATGGCGTCAAGTCGGGCTTCCGGTACGTCAAGGAGTATGATGGGATCCCCGAGGCGCCGATCGTGACCTCACCCATGCTCACTGCCGAGGAGAAGCAGACGCTGACGGCGGCCATCGTGGATGCGCCAGCGTCGATGTATCACGGAGCCGACGGCACGGCGGACACCGATGATGACCTGTGGTTCGATGACGTCCGCGCGGCGGGCCTCGACACCTACCAGCCGGTGATCGATGTCGCCCTGGAGCTCGGCATCGATGCCAGCCTGCTCGACGGGTGAGCCACATCCACCGCCACGCTGATCGGAGGCCCGCGTGCAACCTGTGACCGTCGCAGGGGTCACGAAGCGGTTCGGGGCCACCGTCGCACTCGATGATGTCAGCTTCCGGGTCGCACCGGGGGAGTTCGTCGTCATCCTCGGACCATCGGGTGCGGGCAAGTCCACGCTGTTGCGTATCATCAACGGGCTGAGTGCGCCCACCGCAGGCGAGGTCACCATCGGTGATGCGCCAGCGGGCCAGACGGCAGCGGTGGGGATGGTCTTCCAGATGCACTACCTGATCGAGTCACTCTCGGCGTACCGGAACGCACTCACGGGGGCGCTCTCCCGTGCGAGCTGGCCCGCCTCGCTGCTCACCGCCTACGGCCCCGAGGACAAGCGTGCCGCGCTTGCGGCGTTGGAGACGGTGGGGCTATTGGATGCGGCCCAGCAGCGCGCCGGTTCGATGTCCGGGGGGCAGAAGCAGCGCGTCGGCATCGCCCGTGCGCTGGTGCAGCAGCCCGCCGTGCTGCTCGCCGATGAGCCGGTCAGCTCACTTGACCCCAAGGCCGCGCGTGATGTGATGCGGTATATGAAGCAGGCAGCGAGCGACCGGGGGTTGACGACGATCGCCTCGCTGCATCAGGTGAACATCGCCCGCGAGTTCGGCGAGCGTTTCATCGGCATCCGCGACGGTACGGTCGTCTTCGATGGTGACCGCGATGCGCTGACAATGGACGTCATCGACCAGCTGTACTACGATGAGGTGGACGTATGAGCGCGGTCGACCGCAGCCTCGCCGCGCTCGAACGGCGGCTGTGGCTCCGCCGACTCGCGAGCATCCTGGTGGTGGTGCTCATCGCCGGCGCCACGTACGCCGGGATGGGCTACATCGCCGGCTCGAGCGTGCCGAAGCTCCTCGGCGACCTGGCCCAGCAGCTGCCGGTGTTCGCCGAGAACCTCGCGGAGTTCCTCCGGCCGAACTTCGTCGACTTCACCATCCGCTCGAAGGCCGAGGGACTCACCGGGCTGGCGGGACTCACAGGGTCGCTCGGACTGTCCAATCTGGTTGGGACGATCCTGACCGGGTCGAACTCCTACATCGTCTCAGCGGCGGTCATGACGGTGGTGATTGGCTTCGTCGGTACGGTCCTGGGCTTCCCACTCGCCCTCCTGTTCGGGATCTTGGGCTCCGAACGGGTGACACCCTTCCCGTTCAACTTCATTTTCCGCGCGACCATGTCGACGATCCGCGCCATCCCCGCGCTGGTGTGGGTGCTGATCTACATCCCCCTGGCGTCGATCTCACCCACCTCGGCGATGCTGGCGGTCGCGACCGACACGATCGGGAACCTCGGACGGCTGTTCACCGACGAGCTCGAGGAGATCGAGGAGGGACCCATCGAGGCGATCCGGTCGACCGGCGCCTCGCGCCCGCAGGTGATCAGCTTCGGGATGCTCTCGCAGGTGGCGACATCCTTCATCGCCTGGACGCTGTACATCCTCGAGATCAACGTCCGTATCGCGATCTCACTGGGGGTCGTCGGCGGCGGCGGCATCGGGCAGTACCTCGACCTGCAGCTGGGGTTCCTGGAGTTCGACAAGGCGATGGCTGCGCTCATCATGGTCGTCGTGATCGTCCTCGCCGTCGAGCTCACCTCATCGCGGCTGCGGGCCCGCCTCCGTCCGGGCGGGGGCGAGCCCACGACGCTCGGAGAGGCGGTGCGCTCACTGGGCGACTGGCGCCGGTGGACGGGGACCGCACCCCGCTGAGGCATCGGTCTCTATAGAGCTCGGGAGGCCTCATAGCAACTCACTTTCATGCCCTGAGGCCGTCCTGATACTGTGAACGACTCGGGGGAGGGTCATCGATGACCACGGTCGACGAGGAGATCGGCGCCCTCAGTGGTGCCGACGCGGAGGCGGTGGTGGTACCTGCGCCGGTTCCGACCGAGACGGACGATTGGTCTGGCCTCGCCAGGGATGACCCCCGGCTGTACCTCAACCGGGAGCTCGCGGAGCTGCAGTTCCAGTTCCGGGTGCTGTTCGAGGCCATCGATGAGCGCAACCCGCTCCTCGAACGGATCCGATTCCTCGGCCTGCTGACACGCAACGTGGATGAGTTCTGCATGAAGCGCATCGGTGGGCTCAAACAGCAGATGGCGGGGGAGGTATCTGAGCTGACGGCCGATGGGAGGACCCCCCAGGAGCAGTGGGGCCTCGCGCTCCAACGCCTCCGCGAACTGTATGCGCTGCAGGACCGGTGGTACCATCGGCTGATCGATACCCTGCACGCGGAGACCGACATCCGGCTCGTCGACGTCGAAGCCCTCGAGGTAGCGGATGCCGAACGGTTGCGGGCGCACTTCGAAGCGGAGATCCTCCCGACGCTCACACCGCTGAGCTTCGACCCCGCACACCCGTTCCCGTTCATCTCGAACCGCTCGGTGTCGATGGCGATCCGCACGAGTGAGGACGGTGCGGATGAGTGGGTGTTCTCTCGCATCAAGCTCCCGGAGAACCAGCCACGCTTGGTCGCTATCGACCCCATCATCGACGCGGCCGGGCACACGACGACGTTCGTCTACCTGGAGGACCTCATCGCGTCGAACCTCGACCTGCTGTTTCCCAACGTGTCTGTGCAGGACTGGTCGATGTTCCGTGTGCTGCGCAACGCCGAGGTGGGCCGGTCAGCGGACGTCGCCGAGGGGCTGATCGAGATGATCGAGGGCGTCCTCCGTGACCGTCGGTTCGCCACCGTGGTCACCCTCGAGGTGGCATCGGATATGCCGCGGGCCGTCCGGGAGCTGTTGACGCGCGAGCTCGGCATGGAGGACGCGGAGGTGTTCGAGCGGACCGCCCCCATCGACGCCCGACATCTGCAGACGATCGCCGCACTCGACCGCCCTGCGCAGCAGCCTGCCCCGTTCTATCCCCAGCCGCACCCGCGGCTGCAGACCGACCAGTTGGACGAACCGCCCAGGTCCATCTTCGCGCAGATCCGCGAGGGGGACATACTGGTGCATCACCCGTATCACTCCTTCGAGAAGACCGTCCAGCGGTTCATCCGCGAGGCGGCCTCGGACGAAGACGTGCTGGCGATCAAGGCTGCGATCTACCGGACCTCCGAGGACTCACAGTTCGTCGAGCACCTCATCGCGGCGGCCCGCAACGGCAAGCAGGTCGCCGTCATGGTCGAGCTGAAGGCCCGCTTCGATGAGGCGAACAACCTGCGGTGGGTCGAGCGGCTCGAGGAGGAGGGCATCCACGTCGCCTACGGGACGATCGGCCTGAAGACCCACTCGAAGACCGCCCTCGTCGTCAGAGAGGAGCCCGATGGCGTGCAGCTGTACTCGCATGTGGGCACCGGCAACTACCACGCGGAGACCGCGAAGGGGTACGTCGATCTCGGGCTGCTCACCACCGACACGGCGATCGGCCAGGACCTCACGCGGCTGTTCCACTTCTTCACCGGCCACGCCGCCCAGGAGGACTACCGCAAGCTGCTGGTCGCCCCATCGACGCTCCGCAGTGGCCTCACCGACCGGATCAGGGCCATGGCCGCTGCGGCGGCCGCTGGCAGGTCGGCTGCGATCACGGCGAAGATGAACGCGCTGGAGGATCCCGCGATCATCGCCGAGCTGTACGATGCGGCGGCTGCGGGTGTGAGGATCGACCTGTACGTCCGCGACATCTGCCGTCTGCGACCGGGACTCGAGGGGGTCAGTGAGTCGATCTCGGTCAAGTCTGTCGTGGGGCACTTCCTCGAACACTCCCGGATCGTCCGGTTCACGGTCGAAGACAGCTCGGAGTACCTCATCGGATCGGCGGACTGGATGACGCGCAACCTCGACCGCCGCGTGGAGGCCGTGACCCCGATCGACGCACCACGGCTCCAACGCCGGCTCGATGCGATCCTCGACGCCTACGCCGCAGACACACGGAACAGCTGGGAGATGCTGCCCGATGGGGGCTACCGCAAGCAGCTTGCCCCCGAGGAGCACTGCGACGTGCAGGCCACGTTCATGCGGCGGGCGATGGCGGGTCGTGAGGATGTCTGACGGCACACCTTTGTGCGGACCGGGGCTACGGTAAGTAACGTGGCTCCCCCCGAGGTCCCAGCCGTCCCGCATGTGCACTACACAGCTGATGAGTGGGCCTCGGTCACCATCGTGGGGGACGTCCATGGGTGCGATGGCCGCCTGCAGACGCTGCTTGATGCACTGGCGGTGGATGATGACGACCTCGTGGTGTTCGTCGGTGATCTCGTCCGCAAGGGACCGGACTCGAAGGCGGTCGTCGACCGTGTTGCACGCAGTCCCAACCTGGTCAGCGTCCGTGGCAACAACGAGCAGAAGCTGATCGACAGCCCGGGCGAGGGTGCAGGTCTCGCGCGGGAGGACATCGACGCGCTGGCGGCGTGGCCCGTGGTGATCACCGTCGATGCAGCTGTGATCACGCATGCGGGGGTCGCACCGGGGGTACCGCTGCGGTCACAGGAGACCCCCACGCTGCAGACCATCCGTCGGGTGGGTGGGTCGTTCTGGTGGGAGCAGTACCAGGGGCCACAGCCGGTATACTTCGGTCACACCCCGGTGGCGGCACCGATCGTGACGGCGCATGCGACCGGCCTGGACACCGGCTGTGTCTACGGCGGTGCCCTCACCGCACTCCGTCTCGGGGAGGAGACGCTCATCCAGGTGGATGCTGCGGACAACGTACGTCGCAAGCAGCTCCCACAGCAGCACCGCATGCGACCGCAGCGCCTCTGAACTGGGCAGGACCGTGCAGGTACGGTGAGTTCATTCAGTCGTCCCGCACATCCCGGTCATCGTCGTCCCGCTCATCCCGGTCATCGTCGTCCCGCTCATCCCGGTCATCGTCGTCCTGCTCATCCCGGTCATCGTCGTCCTGCTCATCCCGGTCATCGTCGTCCCGCTCATCCCGGTCATCGTCGTCCCGCTCATC
>ERZ1034517.279-NODE-279-length-13032-cov-6.759960_pt1 | contig 13032 bp, 12 predicted proteins | sample MGYA00520599_ERZ1034517 | MGnify/ENA primary metagenome ERZ1034517 (study PRJEB33760, sample SAMEA4777701) | hypersaline lake metagenome | biome: hypersaline environment; feature: brines | place: Spain | collected 2012-08 | depth 0 m ...
CAGACGGCGTGGGCTTGCAACCACGTTTCCGCGGTCGGTGGATCGACGTGGCTGACGACCACAAATTTATGTGTTCCAGGCGTAAAACCGGAAACAATCTTCCGGTATGTCGACCGACACGACCCCACCGCCGAGCGACCTGACAGCAGAGGAACTGCTCGCAACGGAACGCACGCAGTATCGGGAGCGGACACCGGAGTCCGCGGAGTTGGCGAACGAGCTGCGCGACCTCGTGCCGGCCGGCGTCTGCAGTACCTTCCGCGCGTACGACCCCCACCCGGTCCATGCCGACCGGGCCGAGAGAGCCTCGATATACGACGTCGACGGCAACGAGTACCTCGATTTCGCGCTCAACAACGGGACCCAGTTGGTGGGCCACACCCACCCCGAAATCTCGGCGGCGGCGATCGAGCAGATCGGCGAGGGGACCCTCTACACCCGTCCGAGCCGGCTGATCGAGTACGCCGCCGAGCCGCTGATCGACCGGTTCGGCGCGATCGAGCAGGTCCGGTTCACGAACAGCGGGACCGAGTCCGTGATGCACGCCACCCGGCTGGCACGGGCGTACACCGGCCGCGAGAAGATCATCCGGATGGAGGGCGCGTACCACGGCGCCCACGACCCCGCGCTGGTGAGTTCGATGCCGCCGCTCGAGAAGGCCGGAGCGGCCACCGACCCCAACGCGGTCAGAGAGTCACAGGGGATCCCGGACACGGTGCCCGAAGACATCCTGCTCGCGCAGTACAACGACGCCGACAGCGTCGAACGGCTGCTGCGCGAGCACGGGACGGAGGTTGCGGCGATCCTCGTCGAACCCGCGTGTCTGAACCTCGGGCTCGTCGAACCGGAAGGTGGTTTCCTCCGGCGGCTGCGCGAACTCGCCGACGAGTACAACGTCGTGTTGCTGTTCGACGAGGTGAAAACGGGGGTGAAGCTCGCGCCGGGCGGCGGCGCGGAGTATTACGGGGTCCAGCCGGACCTGATCGCCCTGGCGAAGGCCATCGGCGGCGGGTACCCGGTGGGCGCGTTCGGCGGCCGGCGGGAGCTGATGCAGCTCGTCGAGGCCGACCTCCGCGAGGGCGTCGCGACCGGGATGGCACACTACGGGACGTATAATGGAAACCCGCTTGCCCTGCGCGCGGTCGGCGTCACGCTCAGGGAGGTACTGGACTCCGAGGCCTACGACCACGTCACCCAACTCGCCGAACGGCTCGCGGAGGGGTACCGTGACGTGATCGCCGACGCGGGTCTCGACGCGCAGGTGAAGACCGCGGGATCACAGGGGATGGTCCACTTCACCGACCACCCGATCCGGACGTTCCGCGACTGGAAACACGTCGACGAGGAGTTCCACGAGGCCTACTGGGTCGGGATGGTGAACCGTGGCGTGATCCCACACCCGCACGACGCCTCCCAGCAGTGGACCCTGAGCGTCCAGCACACCGCCGGGGACGTCGACGCCCACGTCGATGCGTTCGCCGACCTCGCGCCCCGGTTGGCCGCCGCACAGGACTGAGAGGGTGATGGCGACCGACACCGACACGCGGCGGTACGACATCCTCCGGCTGGTGGCCGACCACGGCCCGATCGGCAGCGTCCACCTCACCGACCACCTCCGGGAGCGCGGCTACTCGATCACGAAGCGGACGGTGCGGTTGGTCCTCTCGGAGTTGGACGAGGCGGGGCTGACCGAGAAGGTGGGGGGGAAGGGCCGCCGCCTCACCCCGGCCGGCCGCGCGGAACTCGAACGCGGACGCGTCACCGCCCGGACCCAACACGTCCGCGAACGCCTCTCGGACCTCACGAGTCGGGTCACGTACGATCCCACCGAGGGAGCGGGGTCGGTGGTGGTCGGGACCGTCCGCGTTCCGACGGCCGAGCGGTCGACGCTCGAGACGGTACTGGGGCGGATCGACGGGTCGCCGCTCGGACCGACCGTCGTCGCGGTCGAGGAACGGGGCGATCACCTCGAGGTGTCGGCGCCCTCGAGCGTCACCGTCGACGGGGTGTTACTGTCACACGGCATCGACAGCCACCCCAACACGCTCGGCCTCGTGGAGTACCACCCCGATCCGACGCCGGAGTCGCTCCCGTACGACGACGACGCACCCGGGGAGCGCGGCGGCGCGATCAGACGGTTCACCGATGTCGTCAGCGACGAGCGCGCAACCCTCGATCTGGTGTCGTTGCTCGTCGGCGCGGGCCGGACCGACGTGGCGACCGCGCTGGACGGCGGGACCGGACTGCTCGTGGCGGACAACCGCGAGATCCCGCTGGCGCGGTACGACGCGGCGTCGGAACTGGTGACGGCGGTTCGGAACCGGCTCGGCGGTGTCGTCGATCTCCGCCGACCGCGGGAGTCCGGCCCGTTCCCGTGGGGGCAACCGGGGTGGACGTTCGCGTCGCTCACGTACGCCGGCGCCGCCGAGTGTGTCATCGCCCGGTGTGTCGAGTCCGGGATCGCCACAGACTGGGAGACTCTCGCCGGCGTCCGGCCCCGGTCGGACCTGTCTCGCGTCCCGGAGTGACCGGTAGAGCATCGGACGCAACTCCCGGCCGAACGCCACTCCGGAGGCGGACGGCGCCCGACAGACGGTGGTTGACGCTTTCGCAACCCACACGGATCGAAGTGGCCGTTCGTTTTCACGAGTCCGGAGTCGAGTACTCGTTGCTGATATTCGTGACTGATTCGTCGGCGGATCGTGTATTTCTCGCCGGAGTATGGAAGCATTTATACTCCGAGACATATGTCCGACACACGGTGGCAATCCTATGCCAGGAAACAACACTCAAAGCCGTCGTGCGTTCCTCCGGAAGACGACCGCGGGTGCAGGTGCGGCCGCACTCGCCGGACTCGCCGGCTGTTCCGGTGGCGGCGTCCTCGGCGGCGCCAGCGAGCCCAGCGGCCCGCTGACCGTCGCCGTCTACGGCGGCGTCTTCCAAGAGGTAATGGACGAACAGCTGTTCGCGCCGTTCAACGAGGAGTTCGACTTCGAGGCCGAATCCGAGGCCCAGCCGACATCCGAGGAGGCGCTCACCCAGTACGAGAACGCCGTCTCCGCCGGGGAGGCCCCGGTCGACGTCGCGATCATGGCGAACACTGGTGTCCTCCAGGGGTTGAACTCCGACCTCTGGCACCTGTGGGAGAACGACTTCGAGAACCTCCAGTACATCAGCGACGGGCTCGTCCGGGAGGTCGACGGGGGGATCGCCAGTATCGGCGCGCTGTCGTGGTACATCAACCTCGTCCAGAACACCGAACTGGTCGAAGAGCCCGTCGACACCTGGGAGGCGCTGTGGGACAGCCAGTACGAGGATCAGATGGCGTTGCTCGGGTACGCCTCGAACTCCTTCCTGCTCGAAGTCACGGCGAACGTCCAGTTCGACGGGACGGACATCCTGAACAGCCGCGACGGGATCCAGGAGGTGCTTGAGACCCTCGAAGGCGTCAAATCCCAGGCGAACATGTGGTACGAGAACGAGGCGGAGTTCCAACAGCGGCTCCGCGACGGCGAAGTGCCCGCAGGGATGCTCTACAACGACATCACGCTCGTGATGCAGGACGAGGGCGCGCCCGTGCAGTCGAACTTCGTGCAGGAAGGGTCGATCCTCGACTCCGGACACTGGGTCACTCTCTCGTCGTCGGAACTCACCGAGGAGGCCCGGCAGTTCATCGACTACGCGAGCCGGCCGGAGGTGCAGGACCGCGTCGCCGAGAACCTCTACACCAGCCCGACCATCGACCGTCAGTACTCCGAAATCGACGACGAGACCTACCAGACGATCTCGGGACCGGGTCCGGACGAGGCCATCATCCCCAAGTACGAACTCTACGTCGAGGAGGAAGACTGGGTCAACGAGCAGTGGAACGAGTTCATCATCAGCGGAGACAACGTCAGCTAGATGAGTAGAATAACGCTGGACGGCGTCTCGAAGCGGTACGACCGTGACGTCCTCGCGGTCGACGATATCGACCTCGAGATCGAGAGCGGCGAGTTCGTGACCCTCGTCGGGCCGTCCGGCTGCGGGAAGACGACGACGCTGCGGACCATCGCGGGGTTCGAGAAACCCACCGCGGGGACGGTCCGCATCGGCGGCGAGGACGTCACCGACGCGCCGCCGTACGAGCGCAACACCGGGATGGTGTTCCAGGACTTCGCGCTGTTTCCCCACATGACGGTCCACGAGAACGTCGCATACGGGATGGAGGCCGACGGCGGGTACACCACCGAGGAGATCGACGACCGCGTCGCGGAGATGCTCGAACTCGTCGAACTCCCCGACACTGCCGACCGGTATCCGGATCAGCTCTCCGGCGGGCAACAGCAGCGGATCGCACTCGCGCGGGCGCTGGCACCGAAACCGGACGCCCTGCTGTTGGACGAGCCGCTCGCGAGCCTCGACAAGAAGCTCAGAGAACAGATGCAGGTCGAGCTCCGACGCATCCAACAGGAGATCGGGATCACGACCGTCTTCGTGACGCACAACCAGGAGGAGGCGTTGACGATGTCCGACCGGTTGGCGGTGATGAACGAGGGACGGTTCGACCAGGTCGGCCCGCCCGGCGACGTGTACGACGAGCCCGACTCCCGGTTCGTCGCGGACTTCCTCGGGACGGCGAACATCTTCGACGGCTCCGTGACGGCCGTCGAGGACGGGCGCGCAACTGTCGACTGCGAGGACGCCGCGGTCAGCTCCCGCAGCGGTGCGGCGACGGCAGTCGGCGACGACGTCGCCGTCGTGATCCGGCCCGAGCGGTTCCGGTTCGTCTCCGAGGCGACCGACGGCGGCACTCGCGAGGGAACTGCGAACGTCTTCGAAGGCGAGATCACGTTCACCCGCCACCTCGGCAGCAGCGTCGAGTTCAGACTGGAGACGGAGGCGGGCCGCGAGCTGGTCGTCGTCCACCGGAGCGGCTTGCAGGCGTACGAATCGGGCGATCAGGTGACCGTCGCAGTCGACGCCGACGACTGTCGGCTCGTCTCACAGTAGATGTCGACCGAAACATCAGCCGGCGAGCCGGCCGACGAATCGGGACGCGCCGGACTCAGAGCCAACGCGAAGTGGTACATCCTCTCGTACCCCCTGGTCTGGCTCGTGGCAGTCTTCCTCGTGCCGCTCCTGATGCTCGTGGTGTTCAGCTTCTGGGTGAACATCCCGGGCGGGCAGTACGAGGCGGGGTTCACGCTGGAAAACTACGTACGCTTTCTCACGACCTCGCTGTACCTCGAACAGCTGTGGCTGACGATCGAACTCGCCTTGGTCACGTCGGTCGCCTCCCTGTTGCTCGGCTATCCGCTGGCGTACTACCTCGCACGCCTCGACCGACCGTGGCTCCGCAGCACGCTCCTGATCACGATCATCTCGTCGCTGTGGATCACGTACGTCATCCGGGCGTACGCCTGGCAGGTCATCCTCGCGTCGAACGGGATCATCAGCTCCCTCGGGGTCGCGCTCGGCATCCTCGAGACCCAGACGTCGTTCTATCCCGGGTACTGGGGCCTGATCGTGGGGATGGTGTACGTGTTCCTGCCGTTCATGGTGTTGACACTGTACAGCAGCCTCCGGAACCTCGACGGCGAACTGCTCGAGGCGTCGAAGAACCTGGGGGCTGGCCCGCTGCGGACGTTCCGGCGGGTGACGCTGCCGCTGACGAAGAACGGCGTCGCCAGCGGAACGTCGCTCGTGTTCATCCTCGCACTCGGCGCGTACGTGCTTCCGCGGCTGCTCGGCAGCGGCCAGCAGCGCACGCTCCCGGTGCTCATCGAACAGCAGATCATGAGCGAGAGCAACTACCCGTTCGGCGCGGCGATGAGCATCGGGCTCATCCTCGTCGTCCTGGTGTTCCTCTGGCTGCTGCTCAGGGTCACGAACGTGACGACCGGTGATCTCGGCGGGGTCGAAGCCGGCGGGGACGACGACGGGGACACGCCGCGGAACTCCAGGGGTATGACGACCCGTGGGTGGGATGCTGTCGTCGGTGTTTCGGACGCGATCGGTCTGACGAGTGCCCTCGGGGCGGTCGGAGCCGGCGTCCGAAACGTCGTCGAGTCGGTCGACTCCAACACGCGGGAAGCGGTGATCGGCGCCTCGCTGAACGTGTACGTCGCCGCGGTGATGCTGTACGTCGCGGGTCCGCTCGCCATCATCGTCGCGGTGTCGTTCACCCCCTCGGAGTTCCTGACGTTCCCACCCGGGGGGTTCTCGCTGCAGTGGTACGTCACGTTCTTCACCGAACCCGGCTGGATCGTCTCGCTGTTCAACAGCCTGACAATTGCGGTGGCGGCCGCGCTGCTTTCGACGTCGATCGGCGGAATCTTGGCGTTCTCCTTGGACCGCTTCGACTACCGCTTCGAGTCGGTGCTCGCGACGTTCGGCGTGCTGCCGATCCTGGTGCCGCCGGTGATCATCGGCGTCGCGTTCCTGGTGTTCTTCCTGCAGATCGGGTTCGCCGGGAACTGGCTGAGCATCGTCGTCGCTCACGGGATCTTCTACGCGCCGTTCCCGTTCATCCTCGTGATGCAGGGGCTCCGCGAGTTGGATCGTACCTACGAGGAGGCCGCCATGAACCTCGGCGCGTCGCCCATCCGGACGATCCGGACGATCACCTACCCGCTGCTGCGGGCGAACGTGGTTTCGGGGGCGCTGTTCGCGTTCATCCTCTCGCTGAACGAGTACATCATCGCGTGGCTGCTGTCGCTGTTCCTGGTTGACACCATCCCGATCCACATCTTCAATCAACTCCGGTACTCCTACCCGCCGACCATCGCGGCCGCGAGCACGGTGTTCATCCTGCTCACCGTGGTCGTGATGACCTCGATCGACCGGCTCTCGGGGGGAATCTGGCAGTGAGCGCGCCGGCCCCGGACGCCCGGGTCACGGTCGTCCAGACGGTTCCGGAGTTCGGGGCCGTCGGACCGAACCGGCGGGCGACCGTCGAGGCAGTCGAGACCCACGCCGACTCCGACCTGGTGGTCCTCCCGGAACTGGCCACCAGCGGCTACGTCTTCGACTCCCGCGAGGAAGTCGACGCCGCGTCCGAACCCGCGGACGGGGAGACCGCGGCGGCGTGGGCGGACGTGGCCGCGGCGACCGACACCTGGGTCGTCGGCGGGTTCCCCGAACGCGACGGGGACGCGACCTACAACAGTTCCCTGATCGTCTCCCCCGACGGCGTCGAGGGGGTCTACCGGAAGGTGCACCGGTGGAACGAGGAGAAGCGGTGGTTCGACCCCGGCAACCGCGTTCCGGTCTTCGAGACGCCGTTCGGCACGCTGGGCGTGCAGATCTGTAACGACCTCTGGTTCCCCGAGATGACAGTCACGCAGGCGCGCGCCGACGTCGACATCGTCGCGGTCCCGACCAACTGGGTGCCCGAACCCGCGTCCCGGCCGGCCGGGTGGACGATGGGCGTCCACCAGGCGGTCGCGAGCGCGAACGCGAACCGCGTGTTCGTCGCGTGCGCCGACCGCGCGGGGACGGAGCGCGGGGTGACCTTCGAGGGTCAGAGTGTCGTCGTTGACCCCGACGGGGTGCCGGTCGCGGGACCGCTCCCGGAGGCCGGCAGCCACGCCGCGACCGCGGAGTGTGACCTCCGGCGGGCGCGGGACAAGCAGTTGACCGACCGGGATCACGCGCTGGCGGACCGGCGACCCGACGTCTACGGGCTCGAGTGATCCGCCGAGATGTATTCGGGGTATGATATGAAACGAACGCCGTTCGCTGTGGGTGTCCGCCACCTGTCACGGTAATACTTATGCCACCACACGCGAGTTCCGATGGCATACCCTTGCCACGTTTCGAGACGACGAGACCGATCACACCAGCGGCGGTGACGCACCCGCCGCGGGGACAGTACTGTGACTGACCTTCGCGTCTACTACGACGACGCCGCCCTGGCCCACGTCGCGCCGCGCGGGGAGTTCGACATACCGGCGACCGGACGGCTCGCGGTCACGGAACCACATCCCGACCGCCGGGAGCGCATCGAGAACATCGTCGCGATCATCCGGAACGAACTGAAAGCCGAGACGACGTGGTCGGGGATCGACCCGGCGACTCGGGCGCAACTGGAACGCGTCCACGCGCCGACGTACGTCGACGAGGTCGAGGCCTGGGCCGCGGGGGGCGGCGGCCGGCTCACGCCAGAGACCGGCGGGAACGCCGAAACCTACCGGGCGGCGGTAACCGCCGCCGGCGGCGCGGTCGCAGCAGCGGAACGGGCTGTCGACGTCGATGACGGGGTCCCGTACGCCCTGGTCCGTCCGAGCGGCCACCACGCGCAGTCGGCGCAGGCCGACGGCTTCTGCTTCTTCAACAACGTCGCTGTCGCCGCCGCGCACCTGCTGGCGACCGACCGCGCCGACCGGGTCGCGGTCCTGGACTGGGACGTCCACCACGCCAACGGGACGCAGGAGATCTTCTACGACCGCGACGATGTCCTGGTGGTGAGCCTGCACGCCGATCACGACTCCTGGAGCCGGGACACACACCCGCAGGCCTGCGATCTGACCGAACAGGGGGCGGGCGACGGCACCGGCCACACGGTGAACGTCCCGCTACCCCCCGGCACGGGCGACGAGGGCTATCGGTACGCGATGGACGAACTCGTGGCGCCAGTGATTGCGGCGTACGATCCCGACGCCGTGCTCGTGAGCGCCGGCCAGGACCCCGGGACGATGGACCCGCTCGGCCGCAACACGGTCACCAAGCCCGGGTTCGAGTCGATCGGCGCCGAAGCGCGGCGGCTCGCGTCGGCCCACGCCGACGGGTCGCTCGCGCTCGTCCAGGAGGGCGGCTACCACCTCAGCCACCTGGCGTACGCGACGCTCGGCGTACTCGAGGGCGCACTCGGCGTCGACACGGGCGTCACGGACCCGTTCGCGTACGTCCCGGGCGACACCCGGTCCGCGAAACGCGCGGTCGACGAGGCGGTCGCCGCCCACGACGCGCACTGGCCGGTCGGATAGGCGCCCGAAGCGGCGGCGGCACGACGAGCAGGCGGCGGTGCGACCGGCGGAGCGCCCGACGCGGAGCTACTCGGGAACGACACCCACAGCCCGGACGGGCGCGCCGTCGCTGGCCAGCGCCATCGGGTACGCCCGGAGCTCGAACCGTTCGGGCACCCTGCCGAGGTTGGTGAGGTTCTCGAGGATCAGCAGGTCGTCGCCGAGCAGCGTGTGGTGGATGCGGAAGTCGGCGGGTTCGTCCTCGTGGGCGTTCTCCGTCGGCGTCGGGTCGGGGTTGAGCGCGTCGACGGCGACCGCGAACCCTCGGTCGACACACGCGTCGGCGGCCGCCGGCGAGAGGTACGGATGGTCGAAGTACGCCTCCGTCCCCCAGTGGGCGTCCCACCCGGTCCGGAACGCGACGAGGTCGGCGTCGCCGTCGGGGACTCGGCTCGCGGGGATGGGTTGGCGCGCGTCGAGGTCGCGGCAGTCGGCAACCACCGCGTCGAAGGCGAACCGATCGACCGGGTACGCGTCCAGCGTGCGCCCGTCGGGTTCGGTGTGCGCCGGCGCGTCCACGTGGGTCCCGGTGTGGCTCCCGCACCGGACGGCGTCGACGTGGAACCCGTCCGGGTCGTGCGTCGCGTGCGGGTCTACCTCGACTGCGGGGTCGCCGGGGTAGGTCTGCATCCCGGACTCGATCGGGTGGCTCAGATCGACCTGCATACGTGGGGCAGAGGAGCCGAGCGGCATAATCCTGTATGTCCGCGGTCGCAGGCACAGCGGTCGAACGCGCTGGCGGCACAGATTGTCGTACACGCACGTGCTCTTTGATAGCTACCGGATCGATTTCCCCGGAATCACAAGCTTATAGATGCCGTGTCGGAGTCTCGGCGTATGTCGGATCACGACCCGGAACGGTTGAACCACTCCGGTCCGACCTACGTCGGGGCGAAGACGTTTCTGAACGCTCCGGAGGCGGACCCACACGACCTTCCCGCGGCCACCGACATCGGCGTCGTCGGCGTGCCGTTCGACGGGGGCGTCTCCCGGCAGCCGGGTGCCCGGTACGGCCCCGAGGAGCTCCGCCGCGAATCGGGGTGGTACGCCCGAAGCGACGGCGGGTTCAACGCCGCCACGGGGCGGCGCGTCGACTTCGACGGCGTGACGATACGCGACTGTGGCGACGCCCCGATCGTGACGACGGACGTCGAGGCGACCGGCGACGGGATCCGCGAGACCGTCCGCGGCGTCGCCGAAACCGGGTTCCCGGTCGTCCTCGGCGGCGACCACTACCTCACGTATCCCTCGTTTTGCGGTGTCGCGGAGGCCCGTGGCGAACGGCTCGGCATGATCCACCTGGACGCCCACTCCGACGTGTACGGGTCGTGGGACCTCCACGGGGAGCACTGGCACGGCTCGCCCATGAACCTGATCGACGACACCGACTACGGCGGGTACGACACCCACTCGATGGTCGGGCTCCGCGCGGTGGAAGCGCCGGAGTTCCCGGAGTTCGTCGCCGAGGAGGGACTCCACGTGAGTTACGCCCGGGACGTCCACGACGAGGGGATCGCTCCCTGCCTGGAGCGCGCCATCGATCACGCCACGGACCACGTCGACGCGGTGTATCTGACCGTCGACATCGACGTCGTCGACCCGACGGTCGCGCCGGGGACCGGGACCCCGGAGTTCGGCGGGATCGACGCCACACAGCTTCTGCGCGCGATGGAACGTCTCGGGGAGTGTGACGCGATCTGTGCCGTCGACCTCGTCGAGGTCGCGCCCCGGCTCGATCCCTCGCGGACGACCCAACGCCTGGGCGCTGCGGCCCTCTCACGCTTTCTGGAGGCCAAGTTCGGGCGTCAGTAGCGACACGCCGGCGAGCGGATCGGGTACTGATACGGGGTACTCTCGTCTCTTCCCGCCGAGCACCCTCGACGGGGGTGGCGCTCGGCGGTACAGAGTGGGGGTAATCAGTCGGCCGCCATCGGCTCGGTGGACGTCGTCATTCGGCCGACTTCGAGGGTGATCGTGCCGGACGTGGGATCGACCGCTTCGACCGTCCCCGAGATCTGCAGTTCGGTCGATGGGGTTGGTCCGAGCGTGACGTGTTCGCCCTGTGAGAAGTGTTGAACCGAGCCCCGGACGGTGACTTCCGCACGGCACTGGGTCGGACTGTGGACGGTCACGAAGTCGATCTTCTCGACGTTGACATCGTGGACAGCCTGGTCGTTCTGTGCGACCGGGACGTCGGCGGGGTCGTCCAACCGTTCGCTGTCCAAGGTTCGGTAGGCTGCCGCGGTGGGTTTGTATCCGCCCCTCGGCCCGGGCACCCCCTCGACCAACTGGAGTGCGCTCAGGCTCTGGATCTGGTTTCGGATCGTTCCGGGGTTCCGGTCGAGTTCGGCCGCGATCTCCGAACCGCCCACGAGCGGCGTCTCGTCGTCGACCAGTTCGACGACCGACTGAAGGATACGCCGCTGGTGTTGACTCAACTGTGGGGTTGTCATACACTACTGTGCTCACACGATATGTATAAACGTTTTCTATATGCGGAAAATAGGAATCTTATGTATTAATATTGGTTCGAGAGGTTTGCTATATCTATGTAGACGGAATAGAAGCACAAATTTGTTTGTTTCTGTTTTGCAGGTCGTGTTCTCGAACTCTATGGTCGCGTTAACTTTGGCGTGAATTGTGCCGGACAGCGAGAGCTTGGAGCCACGATTCTGCTGTCGGTGGGTCGATATGACTGAAACTCGTTGCAAACGAAGACGTTCGTCGTTCTATTTCCCAAAAGACACGTTCGATGGCATTCCGATTCCCGTGTGATATCATCTGGAATCGGTACCCGTCTTCGTCAAGGACATTCACTAGATAATCGGCGTCATCGACGAGAAACTCGACGTTATTGAGTTGGTATCGTCGATGGAGCTCGGTCAAAAACCATCGCGTCGTCTGTTTTGTTGTCGTCGGAAACAGCCTGAACTGCAATATTTTGTTGGTTTCAGGATCGACTGCACCGTACAGCCAGTAGTCGTCGCCGTTGATGCGGATCACCTTCTCGTCAACTGCGAGTTGATCCGCAGTCACCGTCGAAATGGGCTGTAGATCGGCCTTATGCACCCAGTTGTGAACGGCGACGTGACTGCGATCGACTCCCAACTCATCGAGAAACTGACTTGCATCTCGAAGTGATATACCTGCAAAATGACACCGGATGACCACTTGAATCGCTCACTTGGGAGTCCGCTTTCGCTCCACAAACGACAAGTCGATCCACTCGATACACCCACTCAGGCGTTTGGATTCTGTCATAGACACTCAGAACTCGTCCGCCTCATCCGCTACGCCCTTCGGAAGCAGATTGTTGGTCGGGTGGAGCTGACGCTGTGAAAGCGTAGCGGGCAAGGGTAACGCGTCCGCGTCACCCGAATGCAATGTTCCCATTTGAATTGCTGAGTTCGGAGGCGAGCGCCGCGAACCTGCTGGAGCAGGTTCGCTGGCGTGAAGGCCTCTGTTGCCCGCGCTGCCAGTCTGAATCAGTGATCAAACACGGCAGCTATCGGGAGTATCAACGGTATCTCTGTAAGGATTGCGACCGCACGTTCAACGACAAGACCGGCACGATCCTCGCGCACGCGAAGGTCGGCCTCAACAAGCTCTTGTTCGCGTTCTACTCGTTACTCCGGTTTAACACGAGTATCCGCCAGCTAGACGCTGAAATCGACGTTTCGTATCGCTTGCTTCGCCGGCGCGTCAAGCAGTTCGCCAGAACGCTCGACGCGCCAGCCATCTCCCTCGTTGGCCCGGTCGAGATTGACGAGTTCTACGTCTCTGCCGGGAAAAAAGGCCGCGAGCGCGATCAAGAGTCGCGCTCGCGTGCCCTCTCGAAACGCGGACGAGGAACGTATGAAGGGGACAAGCCGCCAGTGTTCACGCTCGTTGATCGCGGCAGCGGTCAGCGATACGTCGTCCCAGCGAAATCCGCCGACGAAGCGACCGTGTGACTCCTTCTCGACAACCGCGAGAAGGAGTCGCTGACCGTCTATACTGACGGATTTCGGGCCTACGATCCACT
>ERZ1034517.281-NODE-281-length-12970-cov-3.504839_pt1 | contig 12970 bp, 16 predicted proteins | sample MGYA00520599_ERZ1034517 | MGnify/ENA primary metagenome ERZ1034517 (study PRJEB33760, sample SAMEA4777701) | hypersaline lake metagenome | biome: hypersaline environment; feature: brines | place: Spain | collected 2012-08 | depth 0 m ...
GACGGCGCGTATCCACGCCGTGAACGACGTGGTATTGCGCCTGCTCCACATATAATTCATCGCGTGTGTCAACCCCACAAAATATACACGCCGCTCTCGTATACTCAAGAAGTACACTGGAATGCGGGAAAACCCCAACCATATCCTCCTCGTTGAGGACAATCCGGCCGATGCCCGTCTAATCGAGGAATACATCGGCGAACGGCGCTGGCCGGATATCGATGACGAAAGCCCCACGATCGAGCACGTTGAACGAATCGACAGTGCTATCGAAGCCTGTATTGAGCAGATTGATATCGTTCTGCTCGACCTCGGCTTACCGGACAGTGACGGGATCGAGACGCTTGAGCGGATGCTCGACGGTGCTGAAGCCGTACCGGTCGTCGTGCTTACAGGGCTAGACGACGAGCGGATCGGTGTCGAAGCCGTCGAACGGGGAGCGCAAGACTACTTGATCAAAAATGACCTCACACCACGTTTACTCCAACAAACGCTTCGATATGCGATCCAGCGAGAGCGGCAACAACAGGAGTTACAACAACGAAACGCAGAACTGGCGCTGTTGAATCAGGTCGTCCGTCACGATATCCGAAACGACGCGGCTGTTGTTCTCGGCTGGGGCGACTCTATGCGGGGCCACGTCGATGAGACGGGAGAGGTGTATCTCGATCGTATACTGAGTGCCGGCGAACATATCACCAGCATCACCGACACTGTCGGGGATTTCCTCGATGTGCTCGAAGGCAATAGCGACCCCGAGCTACGCCCGATCAACCTCGAAAGCATACTCACAAACGAAATCGAAAAAACGAGGTCAGCACACGAAGAGGCGGAAATTACAGTCACGGGCGACCTCAACGGCGAATTACAGATCGCTGCAACGGAGCTTGTCTCGTCGGTATTTCGGAACCTTTTGAACAACGCTGTGAGCCACAATAATAAAGAGACGCCCAAAATCACCGTTCGTGTCGAACAGAGTGACGACACGGTTTCGGTTCAGGTCGCCGACAACGGGACGGGGATCCCGGATAGTCAAAAGGGCGAAATTTTCGGGCGAGGAGAGATGGGGCTCGAAAGCTCCGGTTCGGGAATCGGACTTTATCTTGTCGATACACTTGTCGAGATGTACGACGGCGAGATCGTCGTTGCGGACAATGATCCGGAAGGAAGCGTCTTTACTGTGAAACTGCGGAAATGTTGACGCCGATCGTTCTGTATGCCGCTTTCCCCGTTGCTCTCAAAACCTGAGTGGCCCTGCTCCACCCAAGCGCCGCTGCCCAATGGTCGACAAATTCGAGTATCCGTCGCCGCTTCTTAGCGATTACTATCGATCAGGCTCTATCGAGACTCCCTGACAGATACGCCGTCAGGGCGGGAGAATTCGGTGACTTCTGGAGGGATCGGCGGCATATTTATATTGGTCTACTATTTAGTTACGCATAGGTGGTATGTATGAACACACCAAACGATGCGGACGTAAAACAGACTCAGCGGGGTGAATACAGTACTATCTCGAAGCGTGACACCCCCTGGGAGTGGTTAGAGGGTCTCTTCGGAGGCATCATTACAATCGCTATCGTTTTGTTCTCACTACCGACAATCTTGGATTTGATGCAGCCGCTCGGCATGCTCTCTACCACACTGCTTGTCTCAGTCATTTGTTTGACGTGGTGTTTCTGCTGGATGCTCGTCAACACATCCCGAAACAAACTCATCATTGAGACTGAATGAGATACTTCATCGTTTGGTTCTTATTTGCGACTGCTCGCACAGAATGTCGTGAGTGACGCAGGATCCATTGGCTGTCTCCTGTCTCAACTGTCTTGTCCGAATAGTCAAAACCGGGGGTCTCCGTCGTTCCAATAGAACCCAATCGATGAAGATCGCCAGTCGTTTGAGCAAGAGCCGATTATAAATGACTACGTGGCTTAATACGAGTAGAAACCGACAAATGCCTGATCGGCTCACCCGTCGCCGACTCCTGGCGACTTTGGGGGCGACTACCAGCGCGGTCGCAGGTTGTACTTCTACCAATAGTCAACAATCCGCCCTCTCAACCGAAAACACTGACGAGCTGTTTGTCTCTCCGGAGGGCTCAGATTTCAACCCGGGAACGTCTACTGCACCGTTCAAACACATCCAGGCTGCACTAGAGTTTGCTGGTCCAGGGACGACGGTCAGGCTCGCTCCCGGTGAATATAGAGAGTCCGTTCTGACACAGACCGACGGCGAGCCCGATGCGCCGATCAAAATAACCGGGCCACCGGAGGCTGTCATCCGACCGCCGCCTGGCAGCCACGACTGTATGTATATTAAGCACCATCACACCCACGTCACGGGTATTACGCTCGATGGGCTTACCGAACCCGAAAAACGCCTGGAGGATCACGAAGCCTACGCCGACAACATCGTCTGGATAACTTCGGTGGACCGAGCATTGGACGGTGTCGAGTATCTTCGTGGTGTCGTGTTCGAGCCGTCCCGAATCGGCAATACTGCGAAAGCCATGGTTCAAACGGCTCGTGTCAGGAATGCCTCGATCGGAAATTTCGAAGTAATCGGTCCTGCCGGTGTGCGCTACGACGACCGAGTGGAGAATACGGAAGTAGGCCACGTCGGAGAGATCGTCTATGTAGGGAGCCCAGAGCCGGACCGTGGCGTTTTCAAATACGGATATACGACCGTAGACCGGACTCAAAACGTCCGAATCCATCATATCGACAACAGTGAAGGCTATCGGCACGCCGAGTTCGCCGACATCAAACTCGGCTGTACCGATATCACGGTCGAATACTGTACGAGTCGAAATTCCGGACACTCGAGCGAAAAAGCCCCGTGGCCGATGGTTAATCTCGGTGGCAACGACTGTACGATCCGCTGGAACGATTTCGCAAGCGGTCCGACTGGGTTCCAGGTCGCGTCGTGGGTTCCCACGGGGGATATTGATGGGACCGAGTGGGCCAAAAACAACGCTATCTATGGAAACCGGTTGGCTGATTTTTCCGATCAGGTCTTTCGGTTCCCCGACTCGGGGGATTCGGTTTCACTCGGTCCCGAAGCGCAACGTATCCTGTGTGGGAACACTATCGAAGGGCCGAATGCAGCCGACTACGACTACGCCAGCGGCGCGTGTTCTGCCGACGTACCAACGACAAAAACTATCGGTCACTTGGGTGGAGAGAGCCCCTACAGTAATTAAACGCGACACAGCCTGAACAAACCCAAGTGTCCGTTGGGTAGCCAAATAGTTAATTGGATTCCATAGAGACGAAGGCTGTATGCAACCGTCCATCGGTGGGGATGATACTCTTAAGACACTAATTGGCAATACATTACGAACAATTCTGTTTGTGATCGTCATCGCTGTGTTGGCGCATATCCTTCTCCCGTATCCCTTCTTGCCGAGCACAGTCGTCAGCCTACAATCCGTCGGGATCTTCCTTGCTGGTGTGTTGTTAGGTCCGGTCTGGGGGACAGCCGCAGCGATACTGGTGCTCATCGCAGGCGCAGTTGGTCTCCCTGTGCTCCACGGCGGTTCTGGCATAGAATTCCTTTTGTCAAGCCCAAAAAGTGGGTACTTTCTCTCATATCCGCTGGCTGCCGCGGCGATCGGACACACCGTTCACCGCGGACCGGAACTACGAGACGTTCAGACTGTTAGCCTGAAGGTATTGACCGGAGCACTGATAGCCGGTTTAGCTGTTACCAATACCATGCTAACAGTCGGATATATGATACTAATGAACGAGGGGGCCGTCGAAGCTGTCTTAATCACGACACCTCAATTTGTTCCGCTTGAAATTCTCAAGCTCGGGGCCATTATCGTGATTATCCGGACTGATCTGATCGCCGCCGTCTAATTGCCGTACTGAGCACACGCGCCGTATTCAGCACCGCTGTTGAGTGATGTTATTTTATCGAGAGATCCAAGAGGACCGATCCACTCAGCGTCTGATGAGACAGGGAACTAATACATACCCAGTTGGATAACATAGATGCGGGTACAACGAGGGGACCCGCAATTACTACCCTTCACGCAGCACCCGCGGCTTCCCATAGGAGGCCGGCCAATTGATTGCTCCGTTGTAGCTCTGTGTCTCTGTAGCGAGCACGCCGATGTTTTCAATTCACTCGACGTCCCGAATAGCACGTTCGTCCAAGCAACGTCCATCCGGACGACTTCTTTTTCGTAGATCCGAGACCGCGGGTAGCATCGATCGGTTTTCTGTACATCCCCTCACTTTTCACCAAGCCACCTGTATTCGAACACATGTCGAGAGGGCTAGAACCGACTGAAGAGTACGATGGATCTATCACGGTTCGGCTAGCTACGGATAGCGGTAAGCGAGAGCAAATTCGCTGTGCATCATACGGGGAGGCGATCAACGCCGTCAAAGACCACCAAGACGATGTGACTGTCAGCACGATCGTCGCCCGCGACGGTGAGGTCGTCTTCGATTCAGCCGAAATGAACATCGACGACTGGGAAACCGAGTGGCAACACGCCAAACGACGACTCTCTGTTGACATCGAAGAGCACGAATGCTCCTACGATAACGTCGCCTGCGTTGCTGATGATCTCTGTGTCAAATGCAAAATAGACAAAGTCCAAACCCAGCACTGATCCGTACGGGCGTCCAGCCCTGTCCCGAAGTACTCCTTTCGATCCCATAGCTATCTGTGTTCAGTGGCGGCGACGCTTACGGAGCATGAGATCTCTGTATATGCCGGATAGGGCATACTGTTTTGCTCCTCGGGGCCCTCTTTTCGTGTGTGCCTGGACTACAGTTTTTTGAATGCCGTCGATGTGCGACTGTGTATGCAGGGCCGGAATCCCCGCCGTTCTGCAGCGATTGTGATGGGGACGAATTCGTGGACCTTACGGATCAGCTACAGGCCGACACGTACTTTTTACAACCGTTCGATCAGGAGCATCTATAGGGGAGTCACCGACTCACGGTCCGGTGGCTGGCTATTTTCTCCCACCGTGTTTCCGATACCAGACGCGTTCTCCGACCGGGGACGCTCCATCCTCGATTTCCAAGCGGGACAAGAATAAATCCCGAACAGCAAGTGTCACGACCAACTCTACAGTCTCGTCATCCGCTGTCGCGACGGTGACAAAGCAGTGCCCATCCCGGTGCTCAATCGATTCGATAGTTCCTGTCGACCAGCGAGCGATATCATGGGTTGGCTCCCGGGCATGGATCCGATCATGGTTCATACGACTACGAGGACGTTCCTCTCCGTCTACCTTCCGAATTGAAGCGCCGGTCGATCCAAAGCATGGGTCTAATTTATAAATACGTTTTGCGGAGACTGAAACGAAAGCCCTACCCACCCAGTATCCAGAGAGACGGCTTGGTCATTGACACTGATTTAATTGTACGTACCCCGTACAGAACGGTATGAGTCCATCGGTAGATTTGAGCGGCAAGACAGCGCTCGTTACTGGAAGCGCAAAACGTGTCGGACGCGAACTACTGCTCCGGATCGCTGACTGCGGCGCGGATGTCGTGGTCCACTACAACGAGAGTGAGGCTGAAGCCGAGACAACAGCGGAAGCGGCTCGCGAGCATGGCGTCAGCGTCATGACGGTCGAAGGCGATATCACAGAGCCTAAATCGGTTGATTCGATGTTCCAGACGATCGAATCGAAACTCGGTAGCGTCGACATTTTAGTGAACAATGTTGGTGATTTTGACGCTCGTCACTGGACCGAGATCGAGTGGGATTCGTGGCGTAATGTCGTAGAAACGACATTCTACGGCACAGTTCTGTGTTCCAGGCGGGCGCTGCCGGGAATGCGAAAAGCGAAATGGGGCCGAATCGTCAATATCGGGTTTGCGGACAGCGACCGAATGCATGCCCACCCGGTGAACTTTCCGTATTTTGTCGCCAAGACGGGTGTGTTGATGTTCACGCGGATGGCCGCCAGCGACACCCAAGACGACAGCATCACGGTAAACGCGGTCTCGCCGTTTGCCGTCGAAAACACCGTCTCTGACGTTTCGACATACCCCCGTGGACGTGCGGCAGCCTTTGATGACGTTGCCGCTCCGGTCTTGTTCTTTTTGAGCGACACCGCCTCCTACATCAGCGGAGAGAACGTCGCAGTCGATGGCGGGCGACTACCCGAACGGTGATTTCGCATTAAAAAGCGTGCTTGACTGTATCAATTCGCTTCGGATTCAGGCCGGCATGCTCTCCGCCGTTCGCTTTTGGAACCCTCTCTAGCTGCCAACAGTGCTCGTTCTTTCTGTCCGGCTTCGATCATCACATCGGCCCCCTTCTTCAGCCATGTCGGAACACGCTCAACATACTCAGCGTGTGCTTGCGGGCGAACATCGGGGTCACGGAGCCGTTGCGGTTCTGAGTAGTGAACCGCCGGACGGATCCCCTCCCATGTTTTTGCGGCCATTTTGAACGCCTCACGATATGTGTATCCCCGGTCAGTGAACGAATGGTGATGATAATCAAATACGACTGGCACACCGGCATGGTCGCTCACTTCCGAGACCAACTCTGGAACGCTCCAGAGGTCCTGTTTGTCGTCGTTTTCAACCACCAACCGGGCACGAGCGCCGGGTGAGAGCCCCTCGACAGCCTCACAAAATCGCTTTGCAGTGGCGTCCTTATCACCGTAGGTTGCTCCGATGTGGACATTGATACCGTAGTATGGCGTCCGGGGAAGTCCCATTAGGTCAAGCCAATCGGCGTGGTATTCTACAGCGGCGGTTGCTCGATCGACGGTGTCCGAAGACTCACTTGCGAGTTTACACCAGTAGTCGGGATGAAACGTGAGCCGCATACCAGCATCGTCGATCAATTCCCCGCAGCGACGCGCGATCGTCTCGATCTCTTCGTATCCCGGTAATTCCGGCAACTCAAACTGTGAGTTCCATGGGATGAGTTCCGAGGTACACCGATAAAAGCGGATGTCATGATCGAGATTCCACGATAGAATCTCATAGAGATCGGTGAAATTCTGTCGAGCCAGCTCCGAGACGTACGGGAGACCACGGGACTCGTAGGTTTTCTGTTGCATGCTGCGGTTGCAGCGCAACGGATTTGATTGGTCCCTGAGCGTCCGGTTGAGACATGGATAGCCCAGCACGATGGTTGATTGGGCGTGTCGACGGTTAGGTCCCTCGGCTCTCGTCATGGAACGGATATATTTTAATGCAAAATTCTACAGCCCCATGTTCAGTCGTAACCCGTTTGGATCTAGCGTTTACACCTCTCCCAACGCGGCTACGTATCCCGTCTTTGTCCCGACGACCACTTCCGTCCCGTCAACAGCGGGCTGTGTCAGGAGACCCTCATAGGAGAACGATCATAACTCCGTTCCATCGGGTGTGTACGCACTGAAATGCTGATTTTCCTCGTCGTTGCCACCACGGACGATGAGTCCCTGTCGGTTCCCAGCGGCAATTTTCGTCCGTGGGGGCACCGCCTGTTTCCGCTGGCGATCCCCACCCGTTGCATCCACTGCGTTGACATTCCCATCCATGCTGGCGAAATAAACACTGTCGTCCACAACTACTGGGCGGTTGCGTGTCTCGCCGTCAGTGGAATACCGCCACCGTTCGGTTCCGTCCACACGATCGACCGCATACAGCCACCCGCTGTACTCAGTGATGTACACCGCGTCGCCTGACGCGACTACACCGGTCGGAACGAGCGGCTCGTCAACGGGCACCGAAAACCGCCAGCGCTCACTTCCCTCGGCCGCAGTCACCGCGATGACCGGGTAATTCCCGTTTTGATTCTCCTGTTCGGATTCCAGATACAGGATCTCGTCGGACACGCGAGGTCCATCCGTAGTCGGTCGCATGTCCCGGTGTCAGCGTTCGCTCCCATCGCTGACTGCGAACGCAGTCGTTCGACGACTGCCGTCCACGGCGCAAAGAGTGTCACCGTGGACGGCGGCCTCCGTCGTATCACCGGCCTCGATAGACCAGCCGTCATCGAGGCGCACGAGCCGCTGAGCAATGCCGTGTGTGCCGGCGCTCCACCCGACGACGAAGGCACCGTCTCTGGCGATCGGAGCTGATGCGATGCCTGCGGCTGCCTCGTACCGCCACTGTTCGTTGTCAGTATCTGCTGTAAGGGCGTAGACGTTCTCGCTTCTCTCCGGCTTGACGTGGTCTCTGTCGCTGGCGGCTCTGCCATTAGAGCCACCATCGACGTAGACGACGCCATCCTGAAGGGTTGGCTGATTGCTAACGGAACCCTCTGTCTGGTATGTCCAGCGGACAGCACCACCGCTAGGTGCCTCGACGGACGTCTCACCGTTGGATGATCCCGCCGGTGTGTCAGTACCTCGTCCCCCTAAACAGCCACCGAGCACGCCCATCGATAGAGAGGCGGCAGCCAACAGCTCTCTACGCTCCATACGTGATGCCACCTCTGTACAGACAACTGAGTATGGGTAACCAAAACAACCGTTTGAGTGATTCTTATAGCTCCTCAGCGGTTAATTCAGTTAATATAACCACTTCTCCGGCCACTCATTTCGTCAATGGAGCATATCGAGGAGGAAGATAGCGAGGAAGCCGATGAAAAAGAGTGTCGTCGACACTGGTGTCTCGGGAACTTTTCCGGCCTTTACGAGTAGTTCTTCCGTGACGAGGTACAGCAACGCAGCGGAGCCGAACGCGAGGATAATCGCGATTGGGGCGCCGGTCACGCCTTCCAGTGTAAGCACGCCACCTGTCACCCCCAGCGCAAGTAGCAGTCCGAAAACGAGCGGAACGGCGAGTTTCTGGCCCATACCCAGCTCCCGTGGCAACGCGACGACGCCGGCAACGCCGAGAAAAAGCGCTTCGATGGCCAGCGCCACGGCGATAATAACGCCAGTGTCTGGGTTATCGAGGAAGGTGACGCCGATGAGTACCCCATCGATGAGTAGATCGATCCCGATGGTGATAAGCAGCCCAGCCGCACCTGCGAACTGGCCACCAGCCCCTCGTTTTTCTATTGTCTTGCTCAGTTGATGGATGCCCAGCATCGTCGCGACCCCGATAGCGAACCCGAGGACGACGATCTGAGGTGCCCGACCGTGGACATCCGGTAACAGCTCAGCGGCGACGGCAGCAGTAACGACGCCGGCCGCGAAGTGCTGGATGTTGCTTTCCATCTGCGGACCTGGAGGATTGTAGACGGCGATCAAGCCGCCAACCAACGCAGCGACGATCGCGAGCGCCGTGTACGACAGCGCCTGAACCAGTACCATGAATCCCGGTCCAATCCGAAGCAAGAAGAGTTTTGATACGACAAGGACCATCGACAGACAGCCGTATCGCTGCCGGGTGTGCGATCTACTTGATACGATTGGGGCACCATGTCGTCGTTCAACCGATTAGATCCTTCGTGCGAGTCTCTCCAATCCAGTAACTCAGATATGCTGAAAACAAAGCACATACTCAGCAGTGTTACGTTTTAACGACCAGTGGGGGGATTTATTTTCCCCTCGAGTAGTTCGACTGCGACCGCTGCAAGGGCCGTATCGGCTTTCTCGATCTGATCTTCGTTGCGGTTCGATGAACGGGCGATGAACGATCGGACGTCGTCCATCACCTGTGAGACTGTACTGTTCGTATAGTCTACTTCGTCAGCAACGGTCACCCAGCCAGCGTCGATAGCACTATTGATCGGGGTCTGCCCTGGCGTACTTCGGTCCGGTGCACCACCGAGTTCGTCGTAGACCCGCTGTGGAATGACGAACGTGAGATCGTTCTGTCGGGCGAATCGTTCGAGGGCAGTATACTTGTTATTCTGCTGGCGGCCACACACAATGAAGAGGCCTGTATCTGCCACCCACGCCACCGACTCCTGATACAGATCGAACGGCTCACCCATCGTTTTCCTCGTTAGTTCCCTGCCGTTGTTGGGTGCCCGCGGGCATCCCGGATCTCATCGAAGTATGGATCGACTGCCTTCATATCGAGGACGACGGCTCGCAAGGCCTGCAGCACAGCGATTGCAAACGGGTGCTGGATGTCGAGTTCACGGGCTGCGATCCGTTCCGACATCTCCCCCTCAGCATACGGTATCGCATACGTGAGGGCGGCTGCGAGTTTTCCCAAGCCATGCCGCTCAATCAGGAGGTTCAAGTCCTGATCCTGGGGCGATCGTCCGAACGCTTCGACAAGCGTGGGCGTAATCGTGTATTCATCCCCATCGAGATTCGCAGTAAGCGCGATTGTGACTGCTGAATACGTGTGGGTTTTCTGCTCTTCGTCGCGGGTCAGTACCTCGAGTTCGACAAGCGTGCCAGCATCTGAGTACGCCGTCGTTCGCGGGATCTCAAGTTCAGCAACGATGTCATCGATTGTCACTTCGCCTTCTCGAAGAACGAACGTGTAGAGACGCGCCAGCCGTGGCTCCTCTAACAGCTGTGCGACTGACAGCATACCATTGACCGCTCGCTCGGGATCACCGGCGGTCTTCGACATATAATTCATAATTCGTGTATTGAGTAATAACGCTTGGGGGGTCACCTGTCTTCTGCTAACGACTCAAAGTTTCAATAGCTGGAACCACGAAAAGAGCCGCATGTACATCGGCGTCGATGGGTGTCCAGCAGGGTGGGTCGCTGTTCAGTTTGACGAGGACAGCTACGAAGACACCGATCTGTATGAGGATATCCACGAGCTGTGGATGGCCCACGGCGATGCGGTAGAACAGATATTGATCGACATTCCAATCGGTCTCCGAAAAAACTCAAACGCGAAGCGTCCATGTGACGACGCTGCTCGCAAGAAACTCAGTCCGAAGCGCCACTCCAGCGTGTTTTCTGTTCCTGTGCGGGCTGCTGTTCACAAGGGGAGCTACGAGGATGCAAAGGAGACCCAGGAGAAGCGCACTGATGGTAGTCTCGGTGTTCAGTCGTGGGGTATCGCGGATAAAATCGCCGAGCTTGATTCTTTCCTCTGCGAGACAGAGCCAGACGCTGTTGGAACGATCCGTGAGTCTCATCCCGAAGTCTGCTTCTGGGCGTTAAACGGTGAATCCGCCACGGAGTATTCGAAGACCGGACAACCGGCAGCCGCCTTCTGGGAACGGATCGAGACACTCGAAGCCATCGACGACGCGATCATCGATGATGTCCGTGATGCTGCGACCGGACTCGATTCTGACGTCGGTAATGACGACATCATTGACGCATTTGCGCTGGCTCTTACTGCCAGCCCGAAAACCGGACCGCTTCACACGCTTCCTGATGAGTGGCCGGGAGACGATGAAGGCGATCCGACGAATAAACTACCGATGGAAATGGTCTACGCTTATCCGTAGCTCAGATCTGGGGTAACGAGTGTGGGTACCTACCTAATTCCCAGCTTTGGGCGCACGAATTGCTGCTTGCAGCTCCAGCTGAGTGTCTCTGTGACGCTTCGCTCCATCCTATGGATATCATGTCAGGTCGGTTTTTTTAGAACTCTTTCTCGGCAAGCCACTCTTAATCAAGCATTCAATTAGTTCGTACCCACTCGGAAGGACTGCTGCATCGTCATCTGGGGTCCATCTCAGTAAGAGACCCACGGAACATTTGTTTAGTAGCCGCTACTAAACGCTTGACTTCCCACAGTTGGTACTTAGACACGAGTAGAACAGGCAGTGTCGCAGGGGCAGTCAGCGCATAGCGTCCCTGTCTCCCGGATCAGTCGTCCATGGCAACTGCGTAGGGAAACACGATTCTGCTTCTGTGCCTTGCTGCAGTGAAAAGTCGTTTTCACTCGTGATTGTAGCCAGAATCAGGATCTTCGTCTGCGTTCCGAAATTCATCTTCGTAGCGTTCACGCTCTTCGGTGTCATCAGGAAGGTCATAGTGGAGGTCTTGAATGCGGTTTGAAACGTCACAGCGGTGTTCGATTGCATCCCCCGGAACACCTCTGTTTTTTGATCGGTAATATAGCCTTTTCTGATGTGATGGGGAGCACGACTGCTAGGACACTTGGAGGCGGAGTTGTTCTTCTGTGCCGCTTCACAATCTTCTGGATCGCGATCGTGCGGACAATCTATCCCAACCATGCACGGTCGAGTCCACTTGTATGAAATCTTCTGTAGTGTTGATGGGCTTATTTTTTGATCACCTTTAGTTAACAGCGGACTTTGCCCCTCTTCATCCGTTTCTGCTGGTCGCTTATCAGCGATATAATCCTGAATTATTTCCGGCACTTTCTCATAGAGGGTGATCTCCCGCTCACTATTTTCGTCGTTTTTTATCCGAGTTCCCACTCGATGCTTGAACTGAATCGACCGGAAAGAAACCAACGAGACGCTCCTCGACTGTCTCGCTCGGGCCGCCGCCCGAACCTATTTGGCTTTCGGAGCCTCTGAAAGACCATGGACGTGACTAGCATTCAATCGACCGATCCCGTAGAGATGGATGGCGACGTTCAAGCCTCGACGGCGCTCCTCCGAGAAGGTCTCAGCGGCGAGTTCAAAGACACCACCGTTCGGGCATCCGAGGTGACCTTTCGGCCGGGAGAGCGCACGAAGTTCCACACGCACGAGGGGATACAGGTCCTGTACGTAACTGAGGGGACTGGCGTCGTGGCTACACGGGAGGAAACGCAGACGGTCACTGAGGGAGACTTGATCCTCTTTCCGCCGGAAGAAGAACACTGGCACGGCAACAGTGACGATGCCGAGTCATCGTTCAGTCATCTGTTTTTCATCGTCGAACAGACGGGGACGACAACGACTCCCGTAGAGTAGCCCTCTCGATACCTGTCCGTCCCAAATCGGGACAAGCGACCCTGATGCAATACCCAGCCACGAACGGTCCGCTGAATACGGAGGGTTTATGAAGCACAAGCCAGGCGGATGAGATCCGGAGCTGCTTGTTAACGAACAGTACCATCCCTATTACTGGGTGGAGTTACTTCTAACGGCGAAGCAAAGCTAACCCATCCTTTGCGCTCTTGCTTCAATTTTAGAGACTCCCTCAACGGTCAAACGG
>ERZ1034517.287-NODE-287-length-12861-cov-6.058801_pt1 | contig 12861 bp, 9 predicted proteins | sample MGYA00520599_ERZ1034517 | MGnify/ENA primary metagenome ERZ1034517 (study PRJEB33760, sample SAMEA4777701) | hypersaline lake metagenome | biome: hypersaline environment; feature: brines | place: Spain | collected 2012-08 | depth 0 m ...
GAGAGCACTCGACTGAAGATCGAGCTGTCCCCCGTTCAAATCGGGGAGGCGGCATCAGACTCAGAGTTCAAATGCCTGCGGTGCTGCGCGGATAATTTTCCAGGGTTTCTTCGAAGATACTTACTGACCGCGAGGTTCGGCTGTGTTTGCACATCGATGCACACTGGTGTTGCTGCGCGGTAGATTTCGAATACGTGCCTGTGTCCAGACTGGGAGCTGAGCAAATAATCAAATATTGGGGTCAATAGCACGGAGTGGCTCCCACAATGAACCGCACGAGACTGCGTTCCAGACAATCGATCCGCTCTCTACATTAATCTGGGACCAATATCGGTCATGGGTGTTCGGACGCGGGAACCCAGTGGGTAGTATCAGAATCCAGCTTTCTGGAGTTCGTCGAGAAACGCTGGCCGGTTCGAGTGTTTCTCTTTCAAGAACTGAATACACTCCTCGAATCGATCTTCGGGGGCGAACGCCTGCATCTCGTCGAGGTGAGCAGCAATCTCTCGATAGTGGCGGCGCCCGGTATCCCCAGCGGCAAACGGAATCAGTAGTTCCCGGTAGAGTTCGAAGTACTCAACGGGGTCAACGGTTGCGACTGGGTCCCGGTACTTACGAACCAATGAGAGGTCGTCGCTGTCTTTCAGTTCGTCAAACGCCTTTTCGAAGTCGTCGTCGTGGGCGTACAGTTTGACGAGACTCTTCCGGTCATCTCGTTCGAAGCGTCGTTCGAACTCCTCGTACATCGACTGCCACTCTTGATCGTTACAGGCCGCTTTCAGATCGTCGTACGCTTCCCACTCCGTATGGTCGAGAAACAGACGTTTCAGTGTCTTATGATACTCCTCTGAGTCACGCTCTTCGTAGAGATCAGCAGCGAGCCAGCGAAGGTCACGGGGCGACCGGAAAGTGTGGATACCGTCTTCAAGCACCTCGATTGCACGGTCTTGGTTACCTTCGTCGATTAACCGCTGGGCGTACTGCTTGCAGAAGCGGGTGCTTTCGAGGTATATTTCATCATAGAGCTTTGCAAGTGCGTCTTCTCTGTCAAGTTCGGTAAGAAGGTAGATGTATGTCGAGAGGACACGCTGCGTGCGGAGTGGTGATGATATCTCCGTCTCGGCGGTATTCAAATCACCCGGTTCGACATTGACAGTATGTTGTTCGACGGTTGTTGGCTCGTCAATACGCAGTTCCTCGAAGGCATCACCGACAAAGTAGTCGAGTTTGAGTGTCCCAACTGCCAAGTGTTCGATGTCGAGTGCGCCACCGGTGAAATCGTCCGTCGTGAGTGGACCAGCGGTGAAGTCAGAGGTACAGAGTACATCGGCCGTTCGCTCAGACCGAGCCGATGGGTCGTCGTTGCTCGTGGACTCACTTGCTGTGTCGCCATCGTTCTGCGTTCCGGGCGAGTCTCCAGAACTCACTACACTGAGGCTGACACCTGAGATACGCTTGTCGAGTAGTTGCAGCCAGTATTCGAGGTCTGCATCGCTTGTACAGATGGTTCGCAGTGCATCACCGTAGGAGTCAGTGGCGAAGCCGTGGTCTGCACTGAGGAACGCGTCACAGAGATACTCGATGTGCGGTTGCTTTCGCTCGTGGCTGAGGTTGTGTTCTGCGACCGTCTCTGCATACGACTCAATGGCACGTTCCACCGCACGGCCGTAGTGCCCGGTGCTGCCGTCAATTCGGTTCATATTCTCGCGTATCGCCTCGGCAATCGCTCGATAGATGTCTGTCGCCGTATCGACGTGACCCCGCTCTCGGTGTGTTTCGGCGAGATCAAAATACGGCGAGAAGTCGATATGCGTATCGTATTCGACCATCCCTCGCCGACCGACAGCGTCATCGAACAGTCGGTCAAGTTCCTGCTTGTAGTCGTAGACGGTCTTGCCAGTGTCTTCGCCGACGAATGCGACAAAGCGGTCGCGGATATCACCGTCGTCCGCGAGGATTTCCAGCAGAAACTGTCGGAGATCGTCAGCAGTCGTCTGTTCGACCAGTGCTTCGATGTCAACCGTCGCCGAGAGTGGCTCAGTTGATTCGGGATGGGTTTCGCTTACCGTGTCGGTATCTCGATCATCGACCGCCAGTAGGACCGCGACGATATGTTTGCAGTCACCAGCGTAATCATACGGACAACTGCAATGAGTTCGGATAGTATCGTCCACGATATCGATGGCGACATCATAGTAGTTGGAACCACGAACAGTTGCTCTGATCTCTTCACCGTCAATCTCCACCTCTTGCACCCGATCTTGATGATGGTAGTTGACACCACGCTCAAACGACTGTTCGGTAGAAAGTTCCCGAATCTCTTCGCGGGTCGGGTACTCCATGCGTTGCGTGTGACTACCAGCGGATGGGCTGAAAACGTGGCGCTGCATTGCCACCGATGGGATGGCAGTTTCCCAGAGCGCCCGACAGATTGAATCGTCCTACACCCGTTCGTTCACATACTGAAACTGAATGCGGCTCGAATTCGACGACGGGACGCTTTTGCTCCACGACGCACCCGAGGCAATCCCCGTCGCTGAGTGGGACGACCGTGTTGGTGAATACCGTGCGCAGGCCTACCGGTACCGGTCGATTTTGGAATGGGCCGGCCAGTGGTCTGAGACTGATGGGCAAGCCACGCTCCAAGATGGATATAGTCACGATGTTGAAGACGCCGCCAGAAATTACCCAGATGTTGCCCTGACACCGGCACTCCAGATTGAACCGCGTGACTACCAGCAAGCCGCGCTCCAAGCGTGGCGTACGCATAACCGGCAGGGCTCCGTGATACTCCCGACTGGCAGCGGAAAGACATTCCTCGGATTGCAAGTGATCGCTGATGCCGGTGTCAGTACGCTCGTCGTCACACCGACAATCGATTTGATGAACCAGTGGCATGCCACGCTGACGAATGCCTTCGGTGACCAGCTTTCAGAGAAGGTCGGTGTCCTCGGTGGCGGGAGCCACGAGATTGCCGCATTGACTGTGACCACTTACGACAGTGCCTACCGCTACATCGACGAGTATGGCGACCGGTTTGGGCTGCTCATCACCGATGAAACACATCATCTGGCAGCCGAAACCTACCTGCAAATCCCCGAGATGACGATTGCCCCGTACCGACTTGGGCTCACTGCAACCTACGAACGGGCGGACGGCCGTCAAGAACTGCTCGAAGACCGCATGGGCCCGGTCGTTTACGAGGAAGCCGTCGACGACCTTGCTGGGGAATTCCTGAGTGAGTACGAAACCATCCAGATGTCCGTTGAACTCACCAGCGAGGAACGGGCTGAGTACGACGACGAGTACCAGCTCTACCGGGACTACGTTGACAGTCACGATTTTGACCTCTGGAAAGAACAGGGCTACGCGGAGTTTCTCAAACGCACGTCCTACGACCCTCAGGGCCGCCGCGCTCTTATTGCCAAGCAACGGGCCGAACGGATCGCTCGCACGGCGAGCAAGAAACTCGATACGCTCGACAATCTCCTCAAACGGCACCACGACGACCGCGTCATCGTTTTCACCGCGAACAACGACTTTGCCTACGACATCTCTCGTGAGTTCATTCTGCCGTGTATTACTCACCAGACCGATACCGACGAACGTACCGAGATACTTGACCGGTTTCGTTCCGGGGAGTACTCCATGCTCGCCACCTCTCAAGTACTCGACGAGGGCATCGATGTTCCCGCGGCCAATGTCGGGGTCATCCTCTCGGGAAGTGCTTCGAAACGACAGTACGCTCAACGACTCGGTCGCATTCTCCGACCGACCGACGACCGCCAGCCAGCACGACTCTACGAGATCATCACGACCGACACGATGGAGACATACGTTTCCCAGCGACGCCGCGATGGGGTGAGTAGCAGTGCTGACAGCTGACCTCGCACGTTCACGCACACGAGATGGTGAAGTTCGTCCGCTTTTCATCGACATCGCCGACGAGCAGTACCGGTCGACTGCGGCTACACTCATCGAGCTGTTTGAGAGCCACCTCGGCGAGCCGAAAGGAGAGCTCGAAGACGCTATCAATCAACTGACTGTTGAAAATACCGACTACAAAATCGTCCACGGGCTGGCGAAGCTACTGAAAGACGAGTGTGAGTTCGAACAACAGGCCGCAGTTGACCCTCACGAGATCCGCCAGCGACTGTTCGAGCGCGCAAACGAGCAGTATCCGATCGTTCGCCAACCCACACTCGGGGAAGACACGCAGAAACTCGAAGTGTACAGCGCCGTCGCCGACGAGCTCGGTATCTCCCTCGAAGACTGCTACCGTGGGATGTACGCAGATTTAGCTGAATTCAGGCGCTAATCCCCCGTCCTCAAGGAGCGAGCGAAGCGAGCGAGTAGGTCGGGGATACAGCGCCGTCATCATCTTACCTACACTATTCTGTTGCAGACCCACAGGCCAACGTAAACCACAACGGTTAATTGCATAGATTACGTAAATTACGTGTGGCAAAGCGAAAAACAATCTCTATCCGCGAATATCAAGAAGAGTGGATTCAGGAGAATCACTTGAACCTCTCTTCATTCGTCCAAGAGAAACTAGACGAACTGATTGAAGAGAGAACTCAGTAACAATGCACTACGCCTACAGGTATCGCCTCCACCCAACAGAAACTCAGCGAGAGACACTGGACTACTACCGCGATACCTGCAGGCAACTGTACAACCACGCACTCAATCAGTTCGAGCAAATCCCAGACTCAGCAGGAACACTCAATCAGCGAGTGCGTCAAGTCCGCGACCAATTACCAAAACTCAAAGACTGGTGGAACGAGCTCACCGACCTGTACTCGACAGTCTCACAGGCTGCTGTGATGCGAATCGAGGACAGCATCAAGGCACTCTCACAACTCAAGCAAAACGGCTACGCTGTCGGGAGTCTCAACTGGAAGGCACCCAGCGAGTTCCGGAGTTTCACATACGTGCAGTCTGGCTTCGAGTTCGACAAGAAGAACGGCCAGACCGTACTGTCACTCTCAAAACTCGCTGATATCCAAATCAGTTACCACCGTGAAATCCCCGAGGATGTCACCGTTAAAGAGGTCTGTATCAAGAAAGAGCGGACTGGTGAGTGGTACGCTTCCTTCGCCGTTGAAGGCAAAGAAGAGCCAACAAAGCCAGACACTCCCGACCGTTGTATTGGGATTGACGTTGGCATCCTCAAATACGCTCACGACACGGACGGGCGTGCCGTTGGCTCACTTGACCTTCGAGACGAGCGAGAGCGACTCACGCGCGAACAACGGTCGCTCTCGCGGAAACAACAGGGGTCGAACAACTGGGAGAAACAACGGCTGAGAGTTGCAGAATGTCACCAGCGAGTCAGGCGGAAACGCCACGACTTCCTACACAAGCTCTCGAATTACTACGCCACCGAGTATGACTTGGTGGCTGTCGAAGACCTGAATGTGAAGTTGATGCTCAAGTCGGCTGGTAATAGTCAGAACACGGCTTCGGCAGCGTGGAACACGTTCACCACACTGCTCGAATACAAGTGTGAGCGAGAGGGAACGCATTTTGTTGAGGTTGAGCCAGCAGGTACGACCAAAGAGTGTGCGCCGTGTGGCATTGAATCAAACAAACCGTTGTGGGTGCGTGAGCACTCGTGTCCTGCCTGTGGGTTTGAGATGGATAGAGATGCGAACGCTGCGATTAACATTTTATCTCGCGGTTTCAAGAAGCTAGGACTGGGACAGTCCGAAGGTACGCCTGTGGAGACTGCACTCCCTATGTTCACGTCGTCGGGGTCGTTCGATGTCGTGGATGTAAAGCGCGTCGTGGAAGCAGGAAGCCCCACCCTCAAGGAAGCCGCGCCAGCGGCTGAGTAGGGTGGGGTAGTTCACTCATGGACGCTTCTCCCTGACAATCGCGGCCGTATCGGTCGACACAATCACGTCGTTGTCGTCAAGAACCGAATTGAGTTCGTCCGGTTCGTAGACCTCTTTGACGATGCAGTAATAGTGAGACGGGGTGCCAAAGTCGTAGACCAAGCTGAGCCTGTCACTATTCCAGAGCCCGGCACGCTCGGCGATATCTGCAATCGTCATCTCGCTCGCTCTCATGTATGACCGGTCGCCTGCTTCTTCGTACTGATGATCGGGGAGCACGTTGAGACTAGACTCAAGATATTCATCTTCGAGCCCGTACATCCGGAGATGGAAGTCATCAAGCGTCGTGAACCGACAAACGAGTCTATCCAGTTCTGCCATCGTCGTCTCAGGGCTAACAGCGATATCGTACCACTCGTCTCGTGCACGGCCTTTTTGCTTCCATCGAAGCCGATACCCGACGGTCCCAATCCGCTCAGATATGTCGTCATCGACTCGGTCTTGTGCTTCCCCAACAGCCTCTCGGGTATTCGACCAGCAGTACGAGCAGATTTCGTCCGGCGCATCACCCTCGAAGCCATCTTTGTCGATATCCTGGTCGGCGAGAAACTCCGATACCGGGACGTGCTGCGGGCGCGGATGCCGGTTACCGTGACTACACATCATTTCCCCAGGGCCACCGATACCGAACGAGAAGCGAGCGTTTCTCTCGCCTTGATCGGCATCCATATCGATGATATGGACCACTGTTCCACTCCCAATCTCGATGACGAATCGCTCATCAACCTCACTCATCGTAGCGCTCCTCAAGATTATCTAGTTCGCGCCAGAACTGCTCGTTGTTAATCGGCGGCTCTGTCGACGCTCGTGCTTCCAGTACGCCCGCATATGTGTCGAACTCCTCGGGGCTTGGGTCGGTCGCCAAGACACAGTCGGCGTATCCTTCGATAGCTCTCTGGATGGTTTTCGCGTAGTGGTCATAGGCTCCGTCGATCCAGTTCGATTTCTCATCGACTTCCTCGAATATGGCCCGATACACCGTCGCGGCGGCCAAATACCGGTCCCGATCGCGGTACCGCTCTGCGACATCGAAAAACCGGGAGAAATCGATTGCCTCGAACACGACCGGGTCAGCGTGTTGCGCGAACAGTTGCGCGATCTCTTCACGATACTCCTCAACTGACTTGTGCTCGTCGCCAAACTGTGCGAGAAACTGCTCGCGCAGTTCTGCGTGTTCGGCGAGTGCATCACGAACAAAGCCACGCAAGTCCTCTGCCGACACGTCGTCGAGAACTGCCTCAACGCTCTCGCTCTCGTCCTGTGGTGGGCCGGCAGCGATGTCCAGTAACACTGCGACGACGTGTTTGCAATCGCCACTACCGTCGTATGGACAGGTGCACTTCGTGTCGAGGCTGCGCCCACCGAACGTGATCGTCACGTCGTACAGTTTCGATCCGCTGACCGTCGCGGTAACGAGGTCGTCGAACCGGTCAAGTTGTTGAATGCGCCCTTCTTTTCGGTACGTTTCGCCCCGCTCGAACACGGCGTCAGTGCTCCGATTTCGGATGGTTTTCTCGTCGACGTTCATATTCCATCGTTCGCGGGCGGGTCTAATCTGATTTCGGTTCGATAGTATCGGCCTGCCGGTTTGGGTCAGCAAGCGCCATCGTGAGTGTTACTGCGAGACGTTTATCTAATGGTTCGTTCGCCTGTCCACAGTGAGGTGACTGGATACAGGCTGGACAGCCGTCCGCACAGCCACAGTCGGCAAGTAATCCCCATGTGTGCTGGAGCAGTCCCTCGATCTGATCGTATCCGTTCCGTGCCAGCCCGACACCACCGTGGTAGCCGTCGTAGATGAACAGCGCGCTCGTCTCCGTCTGTGGGTGGTCCGCCGTCGAGACACTGCCAACGTCACGCCGATCACAAAGAATTACGAGCGGGAACGTGGCGACGAGGGCATGCTGGACAGCGTGGAGACCGCCCTCGAACGAGCCGGACATCGTCTGCATGAGTCCTTCGAGGCCCGGCGGGAGTGTCAGGTACAGCGCACGGGTTGACAACGTCGTCTCGGGCAGGTCGAGTGAGTCGTCGCTGATAATCTCCCCTGTTCGGTGGTCACGCCGCTGGAAGCCTGTGACCTGCTTTCGACGAGTTACGTCCGCAAAGTGAACGGTGACATCCTCGCGGGTCGCCAGTGATTTGGTAGTAATATCTTCCTCGATCGTCATTGACTCCTCGAACTGAACGCGGGTTTGATGATCACTCTCTGTCGGGGCAAGCCACGCCACATCATGGTCGAGGTCAAGCGACTGGACTTCGTAGCTCTGGCCTTGATGATGGTAGATCGCACCCGGATGGACATCCCGAAGCGCGGCATCAAGTGGCAATTCCCCGAGTTCGTCTGATTTGCTGCCCTGAACCTTGAGGACGACAGTACGGTCGGTGATCGTGCGGAGCCCTCGCTCGTAGGGATTGACCGTCCGGCCGCTAGCCGTGCGTCGCCATTCGAGCCCATCGGCTGTCTGTCGCCGGGTCAGTTCGCTGTCGTCGGTGAGCGAACTGACAATGTCAGGGAACGCCGGGCCGAAATACCGCTCATCGGCGGTTCGAAGTGGACGTTCGATGGCTGCCGCGTGAGCGTGTAATCGAAGGAGATGTGGGTTCGAGGGGTTGGCGACGGCACGTTCCGGGGTTCCCTCGAATAGTTCGTTAGGATGGTTGATAACGTACTGGTCCAACTGATCCTCGCTGGCGACAAGAGCGACGATACTCGGTTCAGTCCCACGCCCGGCGCGGCCGGCCCGCTGGAACGTCGACATTTGCGTGCCCGGATACCCGTCCAACAGCACAGCGTCGAGGCTTCCGATGTCGACGCCGAGTTCAAGTGCACTGGTGCTCCAGACACCGGTACACTCGTCGTTGTGAAGGGCCGTCTCGATGGCCCCACGCCGATCGTCGCGTAACCCCGCGTGGTAGGCCGTAACACTTTCTGCAAGGTCGCCCTTGCCCCGCTCGGCGAGCGTATCACTACTGATGGTCGCGTAGCGTTCTGCGGTCTGTCTGGCACGCGTAAACGCCACCGTCTGGTAGCCACGCTGGACGAGATCAACGAACAGACGCATCGTTTCTCCGTGGTGGGAGCGGCGCTGACCCGCCCCGGCAGGTGCGTCTCCCTCGTCGTATTTCGGTGGTTGCCAGAACAACCAATGGGTCGGCCCAGTCTCACTGGTATCCTTGTCAACAAGAGTGAACGAATCAGTGGGTTGGCCGGTAATCGTCGCCGCGTGCTCTCGGGGGTTACCGATCGTTGCCGAACAGCACACGAACTGAGGGTTCGCATCGAACCGCTCACAGAGTCGCTTGAGTCGCCGAAGCACAAGCCCGACGTGACTCCCAAACACCCCGCGATACTCGTGAACCTCATCAACCACCACGAGGTCAAGGGACTCAAAGAACGCTTGCCAGATATCACCAGCGTGGCTGAGCAAACCACAGTGGAGCATATCCGGGGTCGTCAACACGAGTGACGGATCCTCGTCGCGAGCCTGCTGGCGCTCGGCCGAAGAGAGCGCGCCCGTATATTGAGTGATAGAAAGATCGTCGAACGGCGCAGCAAAATCAGACAGTGTCGCTTCCTGGTCATTGATTAACGCGACCTGTGGACCGATGTACAGTGTGCGACCATCATGGTCGCGTGCACGCTCAAGTGCTGGAATCGTGTACGTGAGACTCTTGCCGCTTGCTGTTGGCGTCGCCAGCACGACGTTCTGGCCCCGACGGATTGCCTCGATAGCGTCGGCTTGGTGCGCATAGAGTTCGTCGATACCTCGGTCAGCGAGTTGTCCGGTAACCGCAGAATCCATCTCACAGGGCCGTGTCTCTGGACTGCGGGCAGATACCGCTCGCTGGAACTGTATCTGGTCAGTGTAGTACTCGCGGTTCCGGACCCAGTCGACGAACTCGTCCACTATGACCCACTACGTACGCAATCCCATATAGTGATGTAGACTCGTGTCCTGACCATTTTACCCGAAGCCGTCATACTCTTTCTCATGCCATTCAGCGTCAGTTGGCACATGCTACTCGACGAACTTGATGATCTCTCCGAAGGGGCAGAACTCATTACGCCACTATCTCACGACCGTTTCCACATTGCCGACGTGCAGGAACAGCGTGTCGTCATCACCTTTGACGATTCAGGTGAACGGCAACCACTCCAGCGCGAGCAGTTCGAGACGCTCTACCGACGGATTCAAGATTCGGTCGGTGGGTTCGCACTCGACCGACTTCCGGCCGACGCTGACCCGTATCCCGCAGTTATGAGCCTGCATCCACGGTTCGAGATTGACGGTGACCGAGGAGTCATCATCGAAACAGAGGGACCGACAGACACACAGTTGGTTGACGGTGACACGTCTCCCGACGAGAGTGACCGTATCGAGCCTGATGGACTGGCTGTCTACTCCGATTCCTTGCTCCTCATTGACGCACTGGAGCGACACAACGTGTCAGATCTCACCGAGTTAGAGACGAATATCCTCGTGAACATCTACACGCTCTGTTCGGATGTGCAACGGAACGCAAACGAGTTCCGACAGGATGTCGCCGACGTACTCCTCGACCGACTCCATCACGACCAACCGGTCCACGGACAATACGGGTCGGTCCAGCGAACATCACGCCGCAATCGCTCGCTCAAAGACGAGGACGACGTGCTGGAGCTGCTGGAAGATGCTGGGATTGCGCGTGAACGTGTCATGAGCGTCGATTCGAACAAAGTGGCCGAAGCCCTAGACGTGACTGAGATAGCCGAGTCGGATATCTACGAAATATCTGAAAGCGAGTACGTCCGGAAAGCCGAAGTCGATGAAGATGTCAAGGAGTCACGTCTCCAAGGACTGAAAGACCGCTTAGCTGCCAGCGACGATGCGGAGTCCGACGAACTACGTCAAGAAATCGAAGCGCTTGAAGAGCGTATCGATGACCTCACCAGTTTCAGCAAAGGCACTCAAATGAAAGGGTAGTTGACTGCTCCAGCAAACGACGCTCAACGGCAGTGAGCGAGACAAATAGTATTTAAAAGAATCGGCTAGAATGCTGGGAGGCGGCATTATACTCACGGTTCAAATGCCTGCGGAGCTGTGCGTAATGATTCTGCGGGTGCGTTTGGGCTGATGATTGGCCTATCTCTTTGAAGCCGCCACGCCGGTGGAGGGCTGTTTCTGCTGTCATCGTGTGTGTCTGGAGACAATCTTTGGTTAGCCAATTCTGAGTTAGCCTATTCTGTGTTAGGTTATTCGAGATTTTTATCCGGCTGGGCGGCAGTCAACGGATATGGAGCAATTCGTGGATCGGGAGGATGAACTCCGTCGGCTCCGGGATTGCTATGATTCGGACGACGCTGATATCGTCGTGATTTTTGGGCGTCGCCGTCTCGGGAAGACCGAACTTGTCCGAGAGTCACTAACAGGCCGTGATGATGCCGTTCTGTACCAGGCCACGGAAACAACCCGGCAAATCCAATTAGACGCGTTCGTGGACGTAGCGGCAGAGTCATTTCCGGGGATCGACCGGATCGAGAACGAATGGGAATCGCTACTCGGGTATCTCGCTGACCAAGATGCAGTCATCGTGCTGGACGAGTTCCCGTACCTGATAGACGCCGACGAGAGCCTTCCGTCGGTTATCCAGCGACTCTGGGATCAAGAGTTACGTGACACGGGCGTGACTCTCATCCTCATCGGATCCTCGATCAGTATGATGGAGGAGGCGACACTCCTTGGGAACAGTCCGTTGTATGGCCGATTCACCGAGAAGATCGATCTCCGCCAGCTCGACTTTGCTGCCGTGCGGACGTTCTTTCCCGAAAGCTATACGCCCGAACAACTGCTGTCCGCGTGGGGCGTGTTTGGCGGGACACCGTACTATTTGGACGGCATCGACCTAGATGGTGACCTCGGGACAGTCATCCAGCAGTCGCTGCTGTCACGACAGGGATTCCTGCACGACGAACCGGAATACGTGCTCCGTACTGAGCTGACGGAGCCGAATCGATACTTTGCCATCCTGAAAGCGATTGCTGCCGGGAATACCACGTCGAATGAGATCGCACAAACAGTCGGGATCGATGGCAAACAGATTTCGACGTACACGCAGAAACTGGAGCGACTACGACTGGTCGAACGTGAGGTTCCGGTGACGGAGGACAAAACGAAGTCACGCCGAGGGCAGTACCGGATTCTCGATCCGTTGTTCAGGTTTTGGTTCCGGTTCGTCTACGGCAACGAAGACCGCTACGAGCGATTGGGTGCCGACGCCTACGAGACGGTCATCGAACCAGAACTGGCGGACTTCGTAAGCCAGGAGTTTGAAAATCGCTGTCAGGACATCCTCCCGGATCTCTACCCCGAGTTGATGTTCACCGACATCGGCCGCTGGTGGTACAACGAGCACGAAGTGGATGTGGTTGGGTTCGATGCAGACGGGACGATGGTAACGGGTGAGTGTAAGTTCACGTCCGCGCCACTCGATTACGGTGCGCTTGCCACGCTTGAAGACCACACAGATGAGATTCGATGGTCGCCTGATGGGAGCGAAGTCGAACACGAGTATGCGCTGTTCTCCCGAAATGGGTTCACGGAATCTGTTCGTGAGGCGGCTGCTGACCGTGACGACCTGCAGTTGTTCGACCTCGAACGGATCGTTGACCCGGATGAGTCAAAGTGAAGTACCTCGGAGTCAAGCCCCGAGGCACTCGCCTTGCTCATCTGTAGAACGATTGAGTAAGTTACCGTTATTTCGATAGGGGTGAACGGTCTGATGAGGAGCGAATCATTCGTGTGAGTCGTCTGCCCAGAGCTCGTTGTGGATGTTGGAGATAGCGTCTGCGTGCTGTTTGTTGGCTTGTTTTATCGGCGGACAAGGCGAATACCCCCAGGCTTGACCTCGGGGATGAAGCCGACAACTCGTGAGACAAACCACTAACTGAACACATCACTAATCAATAGACACCGAT
>ERZ1034517.288-NODE-288-length-12839-cov-16.039972_pt1 | contig 12839 bp, 10 predicted proteins | sample MGYA00520599_ERZ1034517 | MGnify/ENA primary metagenome ERZ1034517 (study PRJEB33760, sample SAMEA4777701) | hypersaline lake metagenome | biome: hypersaline environment; feature: brines | place: Spain | collected 2012-08 | depth 0 m ...
AGTCACATATAGCGGATACCAGCACTTGCAGGTATGCGGTCGCGGAGGGGGTCCCGACCGCCTCGACGCGCCTCAGTGCGTCGTCCAGCCGCCGTCGATAGAGAGGTTCACGCCGGTGATGTAGGAGGCCTGCTCCGAGACGAGGAAGGCCGCCGGCTCGGCGATCTCCTCGGGCTCGGCGATGCGTCCCATCGGCGTCTGCGTCGAGACGAACTCGTAGAAGGCGTCGTCCGACAGCTCCGACCGCGTCATCTCGGTCTCGACGAACCCCGGACAGATGCTGTTGACGCGCACGCCCGCCTCGGCGTAGTCGACGGCCGTCGTCCGCGTGAAGTTCACGACCGCCCCCTTCGCGGTCGCGTACGCGGCGGTCTCTGGCCCGCCGACGAGCCCGAAGACGGACGCGACGTTCAACACCGAGCCGGCGGACGCGCGGAGGTGCGGCATCGCCGCGCGCGTCCCGTAGACGACCCCGTTGAGGTTGATCGCCAACAGTCGGTGCCACTCCTCGAGTGACGTGCTCTCGACGGTCCCGGTGAGGCCGATCCCGGCGTTGTTCACCAACACGTCCAGCCCGCCGTGCGCGTCGACGGTCTGCTCGACGAGCGACTCGACCGACTCGTACGACGAGACGTCACACTGGATGAACGAACAGCCGAGCTCCTCGGCGGTCGCCCGACCCGTCTCCTCGGTTCGATTCGCGACGACGACCGACGCCCCCTGCTCGAGCAACTCGGCCGCAATTGCCTTCCCGATGCCTGCTGATCCCCCCGTCACGATCGCGGTCTTGTCTGACAGCACGTCGACCCGATGGGCGAGCGCACACGTAGCTGCGGGGGACGATTGTCGCGTCCTGAAAGCGCGCATCGATCGTCGTGAGCGCGCCGACACGTCGCGTCGCGAACGCGCCCCGACGCCAGACTGCGGGCGCGCGACGACGGGCGACTCGCTGCGGTGGACGTCCGAGCGAGGGGCCCGCCGCCGCGGGAGCGACACACCCACCACCACGGGAGCGACGCCCTCGTCGTCCCGCGGGTCGTCTCTATCCGACGATCTCTTCGACCAACTGGCGTGCCGACCGGCGGACCGCCGCGTCGCTCTCTGTCGACGGCTCCCAGCCGAGCGCCGCGAGCTTCTCGATCGAGAGGCGCATCCTCGGGACGTCACCGGTCCAGCCGCGGTCGCCGCCGGTGTACGTGTACGCCGGGTCGACGCCGACCGCCTCGCTCACGATGTCGGCGATGTCGGTGACCGAGGTGGTCGTGCGGGTGCCGAGGTTGTACACGTTGAGCGGGTCGGTGGCGTGTTCGACCACGTGACACATCGCGTCGACGCAGTCGGTGACGTGCATGTACGACTTCTCCTGGCGGCCGTCGCCGAGGATCTCGAGTTCGGTCGGGTCGGCCGCGAGCTTCTCGATGAAGTCGGGGATCACGTTCCCGCGCTGGCCCGGCCCGACGATGTTCGCGAAGCGGAACACCCACGACTGGACCCCGTACGAGTGTGCGTACGTCGAGCAGAGCGCCTCGTCGGCGAGCTTCGAGGAGCCGTAGATCGAGATCGGCTCCAGTGGCGCGTGGTCTTCGGGCGTCGGCCGCGGCGCCTCGCCGTACACCGTCGACGAGGAGGTGAACGCGACGCCGTCGACGTCGACCGCGCGGGCTCGTTCGAGAACGGTGTGTGTCATCGCCGTGTTCGCCTCGAACAGCTCGCGGTCGTGCTCGTAGTTCGTGTCGGTGTACGCCGCGAGGTGAAACACCACGTCGACCTCCTCGGTGAGGACCGCGGCGACGGCCGCGGGGTCGCGCACGTCGACCTCGTGGAACGTCGCATCGTCTGGGACGCGGGCGGGGTCGCCCGTCGAGCAGTCGTCTGCGACCCGGACGGTCGCCCCGTCGGCGAGCAGGCGAGCGGTCAGGTGGCTCCCGACGAGCCCGGCACCTCCAGTGACGAGCACGTGTGCGTCGTCGAGCATACGCGTCTCTCGCGGGTGGGCCGTAAGTACGTGTGGAAACGCTCCGTGCGGTGCGTCGACGACGGGTGGCTCACAGCCCGCCGCCTTCGGCGCTCTCGCCGGCGAGGATGACGACCATCGAGAGTCCGGAGATGACGAGCAACAACAGCGTTGGGACGACCGCGTACTGGTAGAGCGCGGTCGCCTGAGCGCGCCAGATCTGTGTGACGATCGTCTCGAAGCCGGACGGCCGGAGGACGAGCGTGACGGGGAGCTCTTTCATCGTCGTCAAGAAGACGAGGGCGGCACCGGCGACGATCCCGGAGCGGGTGAGCGGGAACGTCACCCGCCGGAACGAGCCGAGTGACGACTCACCGAGCGCGCGACTCGCCTCGACGAGCCGCGGGTCGACCCCGAGGATCGACGCCCGCGAGGAGCCGACCGCCTGCGGGAGGAATCGAACGACGTACGCGAACACCAAAAGCGGGAGCGTCTGGTAGATCCAGGGGAGGTATCCGGTGCCGAACGAGACGAGTGCCAGCGCCAATACGATACCGGGCACCGCGAATCCGACGTACGTCGCACGCTCGAACAACGTCGAGAGCGGCGAGTCGGAGGTCGCAGCGAAGTAGGCGATTGGGATCGCAGCGAGCGCGGCGACGACGGCGGCCGCGGCCGCGACGGACACCGAGTTGAGCACCTGGACCCACTCGAACGCCATCGAGGGGCGACGGCCGGCCTCCGCGCGAACCAGCCACAGAGAGAGGATCCACAGCGGGACGGCGAGCGCGAAGCCGACGACGGTTGCCGGCACGAGCGTCGCCACCCAGCGCCAGCGACCGAGTCGAATGCGCTCGTCGGTCTGGCCGGCGTCGTCACCGGCGGTGGTTCGGTCGGCGCGGACGAGCCACTCCAACGCGAGCACGAGCAACACCACCGCGAGCAGCTGTAACGAGAGCAGCGCGGCGTAGTCGCGGCCGAACGCGTTGTACTCGACGTAGATCTGTCGGGTGAAGACGGGCAGCCGCATGATCGCCGGGGTGCCGAAGTCTGAGACCGCGTACAGCGCGGTGAGGAGGGCGCCGGCGGCAACGGCCGGTCGGATCACCGGGAGCGTCACCCGGCGGAAGGCGGCGATCCGGCCGTGGTTGAGCGTGCGAGCCGCCTCGATGAGGGTCGTATCGAACGACCGCAACGCTGCCCGGGTGGTCAAAAAGACGTACGGGTAGGTGTACAACGTGATCACGAACACCGCCCCGGGAAGCCCGTACACGTCCGGGAGCCGCTCGATGCCGAGCGGGGCGAGGACGTCGTGGAACTCGCCGCGGGGGCCGAACGCGGAGACGAACGCAAACGCTCCGACGTAGCTGGGGATGACGAGCGGGAGCGAGACCGCGATCGCAAAGAATCGTCGGAAGGGGAGGTCGGTGCGGACGGTGAGGTACGCCAGCGGGACGCCGAGCAGGATCGACCCCCCGGTGACGCCGGCCATCAACAGCAGGCTGTTGATCACGACCTCGACGGTCCCTCGGCTGAACAATAGCTCTCGGGCCCGAGCCGGCTCGACGGTGAGCGCCTCGAACACGAGCCAGACGACCGGAATGGCGAGCGTCGCCGCGATCGCCGCGGAGAGCAGCGTCAACCCCGGCGGCGGTCGTTCGTCGCCGAAGAGGCGCGCGGCGATCTGGTCTCTCGTTCCCATGGTCGACGGGTCTACCGAGAGGTGAGGGCGGGTCGGGGATTAGGCGTTCCGATCCGCACCCCGCCGACTCCGATGGGTACAAGTATTTAGGCGAGCCTAAACCGCTGCATGGAGCTGACGAGACGCGACGCCGTGGCCGCGCTGGCGGCCGTCGGGGCGACCGGCGCCGCGGTCCTCGCCGGAGAGCGGGCGATCGACCACGCCGCGGGGAACGCCGACGACGGGGGACGCGGCGAGAGGGCGGCCGGGCCGACGGCAGACGGCGAGGACCACGCCGACGCCGAGACGGTTCGGACCACGATGCGGGCGGTTGCGACGGTCGTGTACCCCGACGAGCTCTCGGGAATCGACACATTCCTCGAGCGCTATCTCGACGGTCGACTCGACGGCGGCCACCACGCCCTCGCGCTGCGGCAGACGGTCGCCGAGCTCGAGGAGCTGGCCGAGGCGTGGTACGGGGACTCGGTCGCGGCGCTTCCGGCCGCGGACCGCGACTCGCTCCTCCGCGAGGTCGGCGCCGACACCGCCGAGGAGGACCCCGACGGCACGACCGCCGAACGCGTGCGGTACTACGTGGTGAACGACCTCCTGCTCGCGCTGTACGCCTCACCGACCGGGAGCGAACTGGTCGGCCTCGAGAACCCTCGTGGGCACCCGGGCGGGATCACGAGCTACGCGCGAGGGCCGCAGTGAGCCGCACGGGGTCGACGCGGACGACGCAGGCGGACGCGACAGGCGGCACCGGCCGCGACCGCACACCCGTCTCCGGAGCCGACGTCTGTGTGGTGGGGGCGGGGCCGGCCGGCGCACTCGTCGCCGATCGGCTCGCCGACGACCACGAGGTGGTGGTGTTGGAGGCGGGCCCACGGTTCGACTCGGCGAGCCGGGTCGACCGGCAGGAGCGCGCACTCCGCCCGGCGTTCGACCGACCGGACGTGTGGGACGTCGGTGGCGACCGAGACGCTCACACGAACTCCGGCGAGCGCTTCTACCCGCTGAACCACGCGCGGGTGAAAGGGGTCGGCGGCTCCACGCTCCACTGGCAGGGGATGGTGATGCGGCTCCACGAGGACGACTTCGCCTCGGGGACGACCCGGGGCGTCGGCCCGGACTGGCCGATCGCGTATGCCGACCTCCAGCCGTACTATCGGGAGGCAGAGCGGGAACTCGGCGTCGCCGGCGCGTCGGACAACCCGTACGCACCGCCGCGAGCAGACCCACACCCCATGCCGGCGTTCGAGCCCTCCTACAGCGACTCGCTGTTCGCGGAGGCGTGTGCGTCGCTCGGACTCGACATGCACTCGGTGCCGAACGCGCGCAACTCCGAGCCGTACGGGGATCGCTCGCCCTGTGTCGGCTACGGGACGTGTCAGCCGGTGTGTCCAAGCGGGGCGAAGTACGACGCGACCGTCCACGTCGAGCGGGCCGAAGCGGCAGGAGCGACGGTGATCGACCGGGCACCGGTCGAGCGACTCGCCCACGAGTCCGACCGCGTCACCGCCGCGGTGTACACGACGCCGGACGGCGAGACCCACCGGCAGGCGGCCGACGCCTTCGTCCTCGCCGGCGGTGGGGTCGAGACGCCGAGGCTGTTGTTGTTGTCTGCTTCCGAGGCGTACCCGGACGGCCTCGCGAACAGCAGCGGGCACGTGGGCGCGTTCTTCACCGACCACCTCTTTGCGGGCGTTGGCGGGGTACTCGAGGAGCCGACGAGACAACACCACGTCGGCTTCTACACGAGCGGGTGTGACCAGTTCTACGACGAGGCCGACGAGCAGTACGCCCCGTTCAAACTGGAGTTCTTCAACTACGCCGGCCCCACGCCGGTCGGCATGGCGCTGACGGGCGACGACTGGGGGGACGCCTTACTCGAGCGACTCCAGACGGCGTACGGCGGCCACGTCGCCGTCGGCGGGCTCGTCGAACAGCTCCCGCAGGAAGAAAGTCGCATTCGGCTCCACCCGGAGCGGACCGACGACCGCGGGAACCCGGTTCCGGACGTCCACTGGCGGGTCGGCGACCGGGCGCTGCGGACGATAGCGCGGGCGAACGAGATACAACGCGCGATCCTCGAGGAGCTCGGCGCTGAGATCGAGTGGGTCGCCGGTCCCGACGCGACCGGCCCCGCGTACCACCACATGGGAACAACACGGATGAGCGCCGATCCCAGGGCGGGTGTCGTCGACGCCGACTGTCGCACCCACGACCTCGACAACTGCTGGATCGCCTCAAGCAGCGTCTTCCCAACCGGCGGCGCGATGAATCCCACGCTGACGATCGCCGCGCTCGCGCTTCGCGTCGCCGACCACGTCGAGTCGACGTACTGACACTATTTTAGGCCGACCTAAACGCTCAAGTGGGTGCGGCACAACTCCCGCGGCATGAGTGATGCACCTGCCACGGACGGCACGGCGGACTCGTCGATCACGGACGCGACAACGACAGACGCGGGCAGTGATACCGACGCGACCGACACCGACGCGAGGAGCGTAACCACGACACCCGAGACGTCGACCGACGACGGCGACTACACGTTCGACGACGTGAGCGTCGTGATGGGCACGTACAACGAGGAGGCGGCGATCGCGACCGTCCTCGCGGACGTCGACGCGGTCACCGACGGGCGCGCCGAGGTGGTCTGCGTCGACGGGTCGTCGGACCGAACCCCAGAGATAGCCCGCGAACACGGCGCACGCGTGATCGAACAGGAGCCGCAGGGGTACGGCGTCGCCGTCCGCGAGGCGATCCTCGCGCCCGACCGGCCGGTGGTCGTCACTACCGACTGCGACGACACGTACCCGATGGAGGCGCTGCCCGCGTTCCTCGAGGCGGTCAACGCGGGCGCCGACGTCGTCAGCGGTGACCGGCTCTACTACGGCGCGGAGACGATGCCGGCGTTCAACCGGCTCGGGAACCACGCGTTTGCCGCGGTCGCGTCGCTGCTGATGGGCGAGCGCGTCCACGACACCACCACCGGGATGCGCGCGTACCGCCGCGAGGTGGTCGAGTCGATCGAGTGGACCGAGAACACCGGCCTCTCCGCTGAGCTGCTCATCCGGCCGCTGATGCGCGGCTACGACGTCCGCGAGCGGCCGATCGAGTACGCCGAGCGGCTCGGCGAGACGAAACTCGACCCGATCGAAGGCGGGGCCGCGATCGCGACGTCGATCCTGCGGGTCTGTCTCGAAGAACGATTCCGTTGAGCGGTCGAACGACTCGCGTGCGTCCCCAGCTCAGCTGTCCGCAGCGGTGACCCGCGTCTCGAAGACGACCCACGGCGGGTGCGCATCCGGGTCGTCTGGGAGGTACGTTCCCTCGGTCCCGCAGTCGGTGACGAGCCGACACACCGATCGCTCCGGCGGCCAGACGACCGAGACGCGGTCGCCGTCGGTGCGGACCGTCGCCTCTTGTCTGTACGTTAGCGTCGAGCCGTCCGGCTGGACGAGCGTCACCGTCACCACGAGACGGTCCGTCTCCTCGAGCGGGACGACCCAGAGGGGTGCGTCGTTCACCCCCGTCGTGGTCGGGTCGTCGCTCAGTCGGGCCGCGTCGCCGTCGAGCACCCAGTCGACCGTGACCGTCTCGTTCGGCGATGACACGGTGTACCGCGTCGACTCGTCGCCGTCGGCGGTTTCGAGCCGAACCCGAGCGCGGTCGACGCGGTCGGGGACCCCGACAGTCGTGGTCGCGCCGAGTCGGTCGCCCGTGCGGACCGCGAGCGGCTCCAGCGCCGGCTCGACGTGGCGGGTCGGGTCGGGGACCCACTCCCCGCGGTAGGTGTACCGGTACGCGGTCCGGTTCGGGTACGCCTCGAGCACGGCGAAGTCACCCGTCGGACCCCGGTCGAGCGCGTACACCACCTCGCCTGCGAGGTCGGGCTCGTTACGCAGCGACTGAAACGGGTGGTGCTGCCAGGGGCCGTACGGGGTCGGCAAGAACACGAGCGCGTCCGAGAGGTCGGTCGACGCGAACGGCTCGTAGGCCGCCTCGTACTTCGCCGTCTGGGCCGCGTTGCGCTCGAGAGGGGTCGAGACGACCGCGGCTCCGGCGACGACCCCGACAAGCACCGCGGCCGCGAGCCCCACCGAGACGATGGCGCGAGCACGCCGCGGTGAGACGACCGCGCCGAGTCGATGCCGGGCCACATCACGCGCCTCCCAGCCGGCGACGACGGCGACCCCGCCGAAGACGGCGATCGGCACGAGCAGGTCGAAGTGGTAGAACGGCCCGAGCGAGGCGACGAGACCGTCGGTCGGGTCCGAGAGCGTCGCGAGGAGGTTGTGCGTGCCCCAGAAGAACAGGTTGCCGACGACGACCGATCCGGCGACACCGGCGAGTAAGAGACCGCCGATTCGCGCGGTATCACCGGCGGGCCGTCCACCGCCGACCCACCGGCGAACCGCCAGCCCACCACCGACGACCGCGAGGAGGGTCCCGAACGGCCCGGCGGCGACCCAGCGGGTGAGCAGAAACCAGACGCCGTACGCGTTCGAGCGAAGCGCGAGCGCCGGCGTGTACGTCTCGCGGTGTCCGAGGATCTGCCGCTCGCCGAAGCCCGGACCGTCCATCGGCGCGAACGCCTGGTAGGGAAACGTCAGCGGGGACCCGGTCAACCGGAAGTTGTACGCGAGCGTGAGGCCAACGAAGCACGTGCCAAAGAGCGCCGTGAGGCCGTGTCGACGGACGGGGCCCGGGAGGGGACGAACCCCACGGTCACGAAGCGCCGAGCCGACCCGAGCGAGCGCGTGGACGATGAACGGGGCCGCGAACACCACCGCGGTGTACGGGCGCGCGAAGAAGGCGAGCCCGATCGCGACGCCAGCGATCCCGGCCATCCGGCGTGACCCGTCGCGGACGCCGCGGAGGTACGCGACCGCGAAGGTGAGGTTCAGGGCCGTCGTCGGCGCGTACGGGAGAAACGTCGCGCCCGTCACGAGCGCGAGCGGCGAGGCCGCGAACAGGATCGCCGCCACCAGGCCGACTCGCCGGTCGAAGGTGAGTCCACCGAGCGCGTAGACGAGCGCAGCGCTGGCGCCCGCCACGACGGCGAGGGTGACGCGCGGCTCCCCGACGAGCGCCATCGAGATCGCGTACATCGCCGCCGGCACCGGGGTGTACTTCGGGTAGAGCCGGCCGCCGTCCTGCACGAAGAACCACGGGCGGAACGCCTCGGCGAGCCCGCCAGCGACGAGCTCCAGGCGTCCCGAGAGCAGCATCGCGGCCTGCGTGAGGTACACCGCCTCGTCGTGGTTGACGGAGTGGTGTGTAAAGACCACAGACGCGACGACGAAGGTGGTCGTCGCGGTGAGCAGTGAGACGACCGCGGCCCCGAGGGTGATCCGATCGGTCGCGGCGAGTCGCGCACGCCCCCGGCTCACGACCCGGCTGATCCGACGAACGTCAAGCGGGGGTGACACGGCAGAGTGCAGTGGCCGGAGCTACACCTCGGCGCCGGCGTCGCGCATGAGGTCGATCGTGGGCTCGAGGTCCGAGAGCGCGGCGAGGTCGACGTCGGGAACGTCGAGCTCGTCGATGGTGGGGAGGTCGCCGATCGGCTCGACGTCCGGGATGAGTGGATACTCGAAGGTGGTCCGCGCGAAGTAGTCTTGGGCCTCGGCCGAGAGCAGGTGACGCACGAAGTTCTCCGCGAGCGTCGCGTCGGCCGCGGTGTCGACGACGGCTGCGCCGGCGACGTTGAACATCGCACCGGCGTCACCGCGGGTGAACGCGGCCGCGATCGAGGCGTCGGGCGAACCGTCGAGGACGCGCTGGATGTAGTAGTGGTTCGCGAACGCCGCGTCGATCTCGCCGTCGGCGACCGCCTGACACGCCGCGAACTCGTCCGCGTACGCCGTGATCCCGCCGTCGACGACCGACTCGACCCACTCGCGGGTGGCGTCTTCGCCCTCGATGAGCCGCATGGCGGTGACGAACGCCTGACAGGAGCCGTACGACGGCGCCCAGCCGAGGTCGCCGTCGAACTCGGTCGGGAACGCCATCACGTCCGCCGGAACGTCGCTCTCGTCGAGGGTCTCGGTGTTGTACGGAACCGTCCGGGCGCGACCGGAGGTACCGATCCACTGGTCGGTGTGGAACTCGCCGCGAACCAGGTCGGTGAGCGACGTCGGGAGCGACCGCGTGCGCCCGGCATCGGCGAGCGCGCCGAGCGCGCCGGCGTTGACCGAGTAGAACACGTCCGCGGGCGATCCGTCGCCCTCGTTGACGATCTGATTGACCAGGTCGGTCGAGCCGGCGTACCGAACCGTCAACGAAAAGTCGTCGTACTGCTCGTCGATGTACTCGACGAGTTCGCCGACGAGGAACTCTCCGCGACCGGAGTACACCGTGAGCTCTCCGGCGAGGTCGGGCATCTCCGCGATCGACGTGCCGCCGGGGGCGTCGCGGCCGGCCCGGCCCGAGCCGATCTGGCCGATCGACGAGGTCGTCGTCTCGTCTGCGTCCTCGCTCTCGCCGGCACACCCGGCGAGTCCGGCGACGCCGAGCGCCCCCGTGGCCGCCAGGAACCGTCGTCGAGCAACGTCGCGTCCGTCTGTGTCGTGATGAGTCATGTTTTTAGGCTAGCCTAAAATAACTTAGTCGTGTCGGTTCAGTCGTCCGCGACCGCCGGCGTCCGGCGAATCGCGTCGAGACAGTCGAGCCACTCGCGCATGTGTTCGCCGACGTAGGTCAAGAACGCCCCGTTTCGGTACGACTCGAACGTGCCGTCGGCGAGCCGGTCGGCCATCGCCGCGTAGACGGCGGCGTAGTCGGCGGCGTCCGGACGGTCGCCCGGTTCGGCGCAGTCCGTGAGATCGGCGTCGACGTCTGTGGGCTCCACGTCGTCGACGAGCTCCCAGAGGTGTTCGTTCAGCTCGAGACCGGCGACCTCGTTGTGGAGGTCGTCGAACGTCGACCGCGGGGCCTTGTTGTGTTCACAGAGCGGGCCTCCCGAGTAGATCTGGGTCCCGAGCACGTCACAGGCACGCTTCAAGAACACCCCGCTCCAGATGTCGTCGAACCGACCCACCTCCCACTCGTTGTCGTCCATCGGCAGCTGGTAGAACGCCGGAACGACCTCGCGGCGGAACGCGAGGTTCATCGAACACACCGTGAGGTAGTGGCCGGGTGCAGCGACGAAGTCGCGCTCGAAGTCGGCCGCCGTCGTTCGGGTCTGCGCCTGTCCCTCGAGGTCGCCGTCCATCAGGATCCGAACGGCGTCGAGGTCGGGGACGTTCGTCCACAACCCCTGTGAGGCGACGACACTCCCGCCATCGAGTGTGGCGGTGTCAGTTTCGACCGTCTCGTCCATCGCCGCGTAGGGGTATCCGCGCGGGTAGAGGCCGTGTTCGTCGGCGCGCTGGTAGAGCACGTTCACCCACTGGGTGTCGGAGCGAACGCGTTCGACGTCGCCGGCGAACGCGAGGTTTTGTAGGTGCCGACCGAAGTAGTCGGCGTCCTCGTGTGGCAGCGTGTCGTCGTCGATGAACACGCCGTACTCGAACGTCGGGTCGGCCCACATGTACAACAGCCCGAAGCTGGTCTCGGCGTGGCTGGCGGCTGGGACCAACTCGCCGTGCGCTGCGACGCCGTGGTGGTCGTACCACGCCTCCCGGCGGGTCCCATCGAACACCTCGCCGGCGACGTCGAGGTCCGCCAGCATGTCGGCCATCGCCTCGGTCTCACAGAAGTCTTCGGTCACGAGCACGAAGTGGAGCCGAGAGACGTCGAAGCCGTGAGCACGGGCGTTCTCGACGTACGCGCGGACGCAGTCGTACTCGCGGATCGTCGGCACGATCACGCAGATGTCCCCGTCGGTCGGGTTGGCGGGTGAGGTGACCATCGCTCCGTTATTTTTTAGGCTGGCCTAAAACTTTGACGGTCGGTCCGCCGACTCCTCGCGCGGCGAGGAGAGCGAGACGTCGAGCCCCGCCGCGGCGATCCCGCCGCCGACGAGCGTGACGGCGTTCTTCAGGGCGTGATCCACGACCGCGGCGGCGACCGCAACCGTGAGCGGAACGGGCGTCGCGGCCGCGACGATCCCTGCGAACGCCGCCTCGTAGAGTCCGACGCCGCCCTGTGAGAGCGGCACCACCTTCGCGAGGTTCCCGGCACTGACCGCGAGCGTGCCGACGGCGGCGAGCGCCCCTGGCGTGAGGCTGCCGCCGGTCGCCTCGGCGAGCGCGGCGAGGACGACCACCGCGGTCGCGACGTCGAGCGCCCAGATCGCGAGGCTCGAACCGCCGACGAGCGCGATCTGCCGGGGACGTGACGCGACGTCGCGGACCCCCGTCCCGAACCGGAGTGCGCCCTCAACGAGCCGTGAGACGCCAGTAGTCGAAGCGAGTCCCAGTCGGGCGACCCACGCCCGGACCGCCGGTGCGTAGCGGCGGTCCGCCCGGGCGAGCGACGTCGTCACCCCTGCCAGGAGTACGACCCCGACACCGAGCCCGCCCGCAGCCACGAGCGTGCTGCGGGCGCCGACCACCTCCGACGACCGGCCGCCAGCGACGAGCACCGCGAGCCCGGCACCGCCGAGGACCGCGAGCGCGAGCACGTCGAACACCCGCTCGACGGCCAGCGCCGCGCCGCCGGTCGCGTACTCGACCGCACGCTGGCGCTTGAGGAGGTACGCGCGGAGGCCGTCTCCGGCCCGGGCAGGGACCGCGAGGTTCGCGGTCTGGCTCACGAAGACGAGCGCGGTGAGAAACCGCCACCCGTGTCGCTCGCCCATCGCGGCGAGCACGTCACCGAACCGGCGGCCGCGAAGCGGCCACGACGCCGCGTAGAGACCGACCGCGGCCGCGAGCAGCCACCGGTCGGCGCGGACGACCGCGTCGACTGCCCGCCCGACGTCGAGCGTCCGTACCGCCACGACGGCCCCGCCGGCGAGGAGCACGAGCGTCCCGACGGCGGCGAGCCGACCGTCGGTGACCACCATACGGAGACGCGCCCGGCCGCTCATCGCCGACGCCTCTCCGTCCGGCTCTGCTTCGCGGGCCATACGTTAGTTTAGGCCGACCTAAATAATATAAGCGTGGCGGTCGCGACCGGCCCACCGATCCGGGCGACACACCGTCTCACGCGGTGCTGATAAGTGATCGAGTCACGTCCGTACGGGCATGCGCGCCACACTCGAGACGCTCGGGCTCGCCTGTCTGGTCGGGCTCGCACAGGCGGCAGCCG
>ERZ1034517.290-NODE-290-length-12800-cov-3.475559_pt1 | contig 12800 bp, 15 predicted proteins | sample MGYA00520599_ERZ1034517 | MGnify/ENA primary metagenome ERZ1034517 (study PRJEB33760, sample SAMEA4777701) | hypersaline lake metagenome | biome: hypersaline environment; feature: brines | place: Spain | collected 2012-08 | depth 0 m ...
TTTCTGGACGTCGATCGAGAGCTTCTCCTCGGCGGCGAGCAGGAAGCCCGCCGCGTCGAGTTTGACCTCCTCCAGTTCGTCCTCGACATCCGCAAACGGCGAGCGGCCGTCCTTCTCACGCCGGAGGTAGTCGCGGACTGTCCCGTTCTCCCGCAGGTTCCGCTCGATCTCGCGGGGGTCCACGGTCCGGCCGTCGTCGCTCTCAGCGATCGACAGCGCCACTACCGCGTCCACCAGCTTCCCTTGCGTCTCATGGGTCTCCTGCTGGGACTGCCGGATTTCGGGGATCATCTGGACGTTCGAGACCATTGACCGCAGCAGGCCGTTGTACGCGCTCTTGAGAGCAGAGCCGAGGGCGATCACAGCCAGCACTATATCGAGGTGGGTCAGGATCGCGTTCGGCTCCATCTACGCGCCACGCTCCGTTGCCTGCTGCCCTTCGACGCGCCACTCCACATCGGCGTCGTCAAGCGCGTTCTGCGCCCGCTCTACACCCTCGGCCGCGTCGAACGACGGGCCTTTGAACAGGTGATCGAACCAGAGGTCCGGGCGGTAACTGTTCGCCTCGGCGTGGACGAACAGGTCGTACCGTCCATCCTCGCGGCGGAACACCGTCACGTCCACCTGATATCGGCGGAGCCAGCGGGGGAGCATCTGGAGCGGCTTCGGGCCGTAGTACCAGACGAACGTGGCGCGCTCCTTCCGACCGTCAGGCGCGGTCTTGTACCCGTTCAACAGCGGCACCTCGACCTCGCGGACCTGATCGAGTGTAAGCGCGAGCGGCTTCGGGTCCAGTTCGACCGTCGCCGCGTACTCGTTCGGCTCGGAGTCGTTCTCCACCTCTATGTCGAACGGCAGGTAGCGGTAGACTACCCGCTGAAGGATGGGCGCTGCGACCCGGCGCACGATGTTCCAAACGACGACGTAGCGCGGGTGAAACAGCACGGAACCGAAGTAGGCGCGGGCTGCGATCCCGGTCAGCACGACGGCGACCGCCGCCGCACCGACCTCGACGTTCGGGCCTAACAGTTCGCGGAGAACGCGAAGTAGTTGCGGTGGTAGCATCTCATTACAGCCGTTTCGGGCGCGGAGTTAAAACCGTGTGGGGGGGTCGTATCAACCGGGCTACGGGTTATCGACGATCACGAATCCCTCACCATCTTCGCCATCAGCACCATCTTGGCCCCCCCTTCCCAAAAAGGCTCCACCAGCCCCACCACTTCCACCGACACCGCCCGAGAAGTCCTGAGAAGTGGGAGAGATTTCAGCAGAACGGGCAACGACAAAGACAGCACCACCGCCCCCGCCACCACCACCGCCACCGCCCTGCCCACCCGAATTACTTGTATCGTCGCCGTCCTCTCCCGCGCCCCCATCTCTACCGTCCCCTCCCGTAAGCTCAACCGTACCCGAGACAGACACAGACGGGGCTATGAGAACAACCACTACCGCCCCGCCCCCCCCCCGCCCGCCGAACCCCCCACGGGCACCGCCGTTCCCATCTGACCCGTCGCCCCCGTCTCCGCCCTGAGAACCGGCTGAAGCAACGTTATTGTAGAAGTCGTCATAATACGGACCGAGCAGATCAGGCGCACCCCCCACTCCCTTTCCAATCACATTTCCAGCGGGGTCTCCATCCTCCCCCGGTCCAGCACCAGTAATTCTTCCGTCCCCTCCGTCTCCACCGCCACCGCCCGAAGTAAACAGCGCGTCCCCGTTACTTAGACCTCCAGTAAGCGTTCCGTCGATGGTGATACTCTCAGACGCCTGTATGATAGTCACGGCAGAATTGGCTTGTAGCGTGCCTCCAGACTCGACTGTGACGGTTGTGTATCTATTCACACCTCCTACGCTTGTGTTTCCGGTGACGACCAACTCCCCCTGACTTCCGTCCCCCGCAAGCGGGAGGGGAAGTCCAGAACTTCCCGAGTCTGCGCTAACCCCAAGCCGCCGCATTACGCCACCTCCACGGTCGGCTCGTACTGCCCCGGGGCGTCGAACGCGAACGTAAACTCGACCGTCGCGGAGCCGTTGGCCGGCAGCGTGATCGACTCGTCGGCGGTCGCGTCACCCGCCGAGGCCGTCACCGTCACGTCCCCGGTCGCGTTGTTCGCGTTGGTGATCGTCGCGGTCACAGACACGCTTTCCCCCGGATTGACGCTCCCCGAGGGGGTGGAACAGGAGCTAACCGACACGTTTGACATCTCGAACGGCGCTGGCACCGTCGCGGTCAGCGACTCGGACGAGCCGGCACCGGAGACGCTGACGGTGATCTCGTCGCCCGGGCCGGCGGGGACTGTCGTGCGGTCCTGCGCGAACGCTGTCGGTGGGGTGAAGGGTGTCGGAGTCGCCACCCGGCGGCCGTTCACGAACACGGTCCACGACAGCTCCACATCGTCCTTCTGAAAGTCGAGTTTCTGGTGGCCGAGCGACACCTCCACGCCGCCGGACACCACCGCCAGTTCGTCTATCCGCAGTTCGATCTCCGTCCCGCCGAACACGGCAGTCGTCTCTGTAAGAGCCATACACCCCGTTTTCAGGCGTGCGGGGTTAAATCCTCACCCGCTACTGCGTGTAGAACGTCACTTCGACCTCCTGCGTGTCGTTGCTGTTGTCCGCGATCCCGACGCGCCCGACCGCGTTCTCGATGATGGTGACTACGAAGTCGTCCTGCCCGACCTTCGGCCACCCTGTCCCCCCGAACGTCGGGATCGCGGTCACTTGCCAACTGACGGTCCCCTCCGGTTTCGAGTAGAACCCCGTAAAATCCGGCTGGATCGTCTGCGTTTGGACGACGGGCGTGAGGCCGCCGCCGGTGCCTAACCGTCTCAACCGAGTCACCCACCACTCTCGATCGCCACGTCAGCAGTCGCTACTGATCCGGCCGGCGACGTGAGAACGACCCGGACGAACCGCGATCCCGTCTCGAAGTCGTCGCGCAGCGTCGTGATCCCGGTTAGGTCCGAGTCGGTCGAGCCGTCCCGGGAAGAAGCGTTCTCGAAGTATTTGACTCCGTTTGGGGAGGTGTCGAATCGCACGTCGATCGCCGCCTCCGCGTCGATGGAGACGGTCACGATGGAGTCCGAGCGCGTGTCGAGAGACGCCAGCGTGTCGCCCGCCGAGGCGTTTGTCCCCACGTCCACGTCGTTCTCGAACGTGGTAGAAGCAGAGGCCAGCGCGTCGAAAGCGGCCTCAAAGGTGTCACCGAGGGCGGTGAAGTCCTCCGACGACGCGGGATCTTGAAGCGTCCCGTCAGCGCCCCGAACCTGTACGGCGTCGGTCGAGCCGGACTGGACGTTGAACGAGCCGTTGATCAGGTTCTCACCCACGTCCAGACCGGCGTGAGAGATGATGATCCGGCCGTTGTCGGAGAAGATACCGTTGCCGATCCGGGTCTGCTCGACTGACTCCTGTGCGTCAGGGGTCCGGCGGAGCAGCACGTCGGACTGGTCAGGGTCGGTCACGTCGGCGCCCTTCGCAAGGTCCTCGATAGTGACCGTGAACGGCCGGCTCGCGTCGGTCGGGTTCTCCTCCGGGTCAGAGTCAAACTCCGGCTCACCGCTGTCTCCGAGCGAGACGATCCCGGCGTTCACGAGGCTGGCCCCGCCCACATCATCGAGCGGGATGATCAGGTCTCCGTCTCCGACCAGATCGTGCTGGAAGATGTCGAAGTCACCGCTCTCTGACGTGACGCCCCCGCGGAACACAGCCTTGGCGCCGTCTTGGAGTAGGAGGTTCCCCTCCCCACCAGCGAAGGCTACGGAGCCGTCAGGCCGACCAGCTATGATGTCTTCAGGTGGGCGAAGCGTCATGCCGTCACCTCCTCAATCTGGACAGTCGCGGTCACGAAGTGGTCGTTGCTGGGATCGGTGTTGGCGAACGAGTACACAACCTCGTCGCCGTCGCTGACTTCGGTGTTCGGGGTGTTGATAATCGGCTCGTCTCCGAGGGGCACGTAGCGAGCCTCTTCAGGGTCGTCGCGGGGCATGACGCGGACGCCCGAGGCGTAGGAGAACTGCGCGCCCACGGACTGCTGTGCGGCGCCCGTGGAGACGACTCGAAGCTGGCGGACTACACCGTCGAAGTCTATCTCCCTCGTGACCGTTATGGGGTCGTTCTCTGTGGTGTCAGCGGGCACAAGCGCGCTCATGTTGAACAGGTAGGTCGATGGCTTCGGCCCGGGGTCAAAGTCTTCGTCAGCAAGCGCCTGCGCCACCGCGTTGCTGGCCTCGGTCTGCTGCCGTAGCTGCCGCAGTAGCTCCTCCTGCTGGTTGCTGATCTGCTCCGCCCAGTTGTCGAGGCGGCGAAGCGACTCAAGCACTCCTGTTGGGTCGTCAGGGAACGGGTCGTCTTCGTCCATACCGAGAGGTATGGAAAGCCGGGGGTAAAACAGTAAGCCTTAGAACTGGACCGACTTGCGCGGGATCACGACAGGCTGCCCGGCCCCGTTGAAGTTGTCGAGGCTGGCCGCGACCTGCTCCAGTCTGAAGGCGTACCCGGTGAACGTGAGTGGGATGTCCACAGCACCGCCCGTGTTGTTCTTCACCGTGAAGTACGGCGGGTTGTCCTCCCACACGAACAGTTCGGTGAACTGACTGAGGTGCTGGTCTACGACCGAGCCACCCGCGGTGTCGTCGGTGTAGACGGCGCCCGTCTCGTTCGTGAGGACACCGCGGACGTTCTCAGTCTGGTAGAGAGGCGCCTGCTTGCCGTCGTGGTCGATCTCGATCTCCACGTCGTCGGGAAGCTGCTCGGGCAGCTTCAGCAGGCGGTACTGGGCGAGAAAATACTCGTCCATCTCGATGTCAGTCAGTTCGCGCTTCTCGATCCCGCCGTCAGACGGGGTGAAGTTCTCCTCAAGCTGGATCTCGGGGAGGACGTTGTACGCGCGGACGGCGTAGATAGCGCCGTCGCTGACATCATCAAACTGTACGAAGCCGCCGGGGCGGGCGATTGGCTCGAACCCACCGTTGAACGCTCCTTGTGGCATGGTACCAGCCGATTTCACTCTCGGCTGACTCGAAGTACCCCGGCCGCATACTAAAAGGTTCTCCGGTGTAGAACATGGTGTATGGTTGAACCTGACCGCGGTGCCATCATGCTCGCAGACTACATGATGGGCCGCGACGACATCATGCGGGCGATCCTCTCCGAGACCATCGAGTCGTCCCGGGATGGCGCCCCGAGCGAGTCCGGGAGAACGTACTGCGAAGCGTGGGGGTCCGTCCTGCCGCCCGCCGATAGCGGCCCCTCCTCGATCCAGCTTCAGACCTGCCTGTCGGGAGCGGTCGGGGTGTGGCACACACACCCCGGCAACCGAGGGCTTACAGACCCCATCAACAGCCTCCCAGACATGGCTAACGTCGTCTTTGGCTCGGTGGACGTTAGTATCGTGCCGGGCACGGAGAACGCCGACATCGTGGTCGGGCCGGAGGACCCGTCCGCCGCCCGAGAGGCGTTCCGGCAGGCTGTCGGCGCTGACCTGCGGAGCGCCAAGGACGTTCGGGACGCGATAACGGCCCGCCGCTTCGACCCAGTTACGTCCCGCGAGCGAGCGAGGGAGGCGCTGTCTGGGCTGATCGTCCAAGGCAAGACCGGCTACTCCGACATCGGGCCGGCACAGGAGCCGATGGTTGCGAACCAGCACGCCGCTGGTGATCAGGCTGTGTGCGCCTGCTCAACCAAGCCGAAGGCCACCACGCCCACGTACCCGTCTGAGTGCTTGGAGGAGGCAGACAAGGAGTTTGAGGCGGCCGCCTCGAACGTCTCGGAGCGGATCGACAACCTCAACATCGGCAGTATCGCCATCTCGGCCGCGGTCGGTAACGTCGTCGGTGAGGTAGTGAACCGCGTGCTGTTCGACTAACGACTCCCCCCTTCTCCCGACGCCCACGAGGGCACGTCAGCGTCCACGTAGCGGGCGTACTTCGCGGTAGTAGACGGGTTCTGGTGGCGCGCTCTCCGATACACGTCTCCGAACGAGGAGCCGGCCTGTAGCATATGGAGAATCGGGGTGTGGCGGCCCCACGAGTGGCTGCCTGCCTCGTGGTGGTACAGGCGGAAGTGGTCTGACCACGCCTGCTTTGTCCAGTCTCCACCGTAGGTGTTCGTGAACAGCCGGTCCGTGTCGGCCTCTCTGCCGTCGAGGTAGTCGCGGAGGATGTCTACGGTCTCGTCGCCAAGCGTTAGGGTCGAATCTCGGGACTTCTTCGTGGCCGTGACGGCTAACTCCCCGGCGTCGAGGTTTAGGTCGCTCACGGACAGTATCGCTAACTCCGACGCCCGGAGTATGGCGTCATAGGAGACTGCGAGGGCAGCACGGCAGCCGTAGCAGCTACACGCCTCTGGAGCCTCCTCGATGGTCTCCCAGATCACGTCGCGCGTAAGGTACGTCGGGTCGAACGGCTCCGGCTCGCCACGAACGATGTCGTCCGGCTGCTCGGGGACGTTTATCCCGTACTGCCGCCGCGCCCACATGACGAGAGCAGACGCGGCCTGCGTCCGGGACGAGTGCGAGTAGGAGTCGGGCGCGGGGCGCCCAGTCGCGTTGGTCCACGGGTAGTCCGTCCGCCGCTCGTTGTCGAGAAACGAGTCGAAGTCCTCCAGTATCGGGAGCGTTGGGTCGGCGTCGGTCCACGTCTCGAACCGCCTGATCCACAACCAGTAGGCGTCAAACGTGTCCTCGGAGATGGAGCGCCCAACGACCCGCTCCTTAAACTCGAACTTCTCTTCCTCTGAGATCGCGCTCATGTCTCCACCAAGCGGGTCAGGTGTGGTAAACCTTCGCCATTATTATTGTTCCTGAGCGTGAAGGGGGTAATGCGTATGGCAAACGAGGCAAGCACACGCGAGGATCCGGACCTCGCACCGATGGAGAAAGAAGTCACGATCCGGGGGTCGAAAGACCAGAACCACCTGAGAGTCCACTCGGACCTGCCGGTAATCAACGACTACCTGCTGGAGCATCCCTCCGCAGAGATCATCGACCGGCGGACGAAGGACGGCGACATAGTTAGCGTGCTGGCCGAGATTCCCATCGGCCTGCTCACGCTGTCGAACAAGCCGCGGAAGTCGGACTACTACAGCGGCGTCGTTACGAACAGCGAACTGGTGGCGAGAACCGATGAGTAGCACACCCAAGGACTACCCCGACATCGAGCGAGTGAAAGAACAGGACGTGAGAGACCTGACCAAGGCCGAGTGCCTGCTGGAGATCCACCGGATCCTCGGCTACAACCGCCGCGGCGCTACCCAGCTTGGGAAGCCCGTTCTTAACAGCGCCGTGTGGCACCTGACCGGCACCCAGCCGGTGAAGCCCGAGCGGTTCCACACCGACCAGACGGTGCCCTACCGGCCGCTTAGGCGGCAGGTGGCTGACGCGAGCGGGTTCGTCTACGAGGCGCCAAACATGGCGACGGGCTCCGAGTCCAGCCCGTTCCGGCGCAACCAACTGCGCGCGCTCCTCCGCGCCCTTCGGAACACGAGCGACAAGCGCGTATGACTGCGCCACGCCCCTACTCCGAGAAGCCCCGCTGGGACGAGATCGGCGCGATCACCGTGATAGCCGGAGCCATTGTCACCGCTGTCGGGGTCGCAGCAGGCTGGCCCGAAGCCGGCCTCTCTGGTGTCCTGACGGTCGTTGCCGGACTGGTGATTCGCCTGCTCGCAGATATGGTGTGGGAGCCATGAGCGACGAGAAACAGCAGCAGGCAAAGTCCAAGAAGGACGATTGGCAGACGCCTGAGTGGCTATGGAAGACGATCGACCGGAACGACGAGATCGACCTCGATCCGTGTCCCGGCGTGGACACCGAGATCGGGAACCACAACATCGACCCGCGCCACCACGACGGTCTCGACTACCCGTGGGAAGGCACCGTGTTCGTGAACCCGCCGTACTCGGAGAAGGCTGACTGGTTAGAGAAGGTGGTCGAGGAGACCAAGCGGAACACGGTGGACACGATCTACGTGATCACCCCCGACTCGACCGACGTTGGCTCGTGGTGGCACAAGTGGATCGCGCCCCACGCCAGCCACACCATCTTCTTCGAGCATAGAGTGAAGTTCGTGAAGCCGGAGACCGGCGAACAGGCCGGCAACCCGCCCGGCGGCACCGCCCTCCACATCTTCGGTAAGGTGCCGCACCGAGTCATAGAAGCGTTCCAGAACGGCGAACGCGGCGTTGATGTTGTGACTCGGGCGTCGAGGTTCGACTGAGGGAGAAAAGCCCTCAGTCGGCACAGACCACCAGTCGGACTGCTTCTCCCCTACCCGAAGAGACGCAGCGTATGAGTCGAGCAGCAGGGGGTGGTACTGTTCGCCCCACCCAAGGCGAGACAGCGGAACTCGGGAGCCGGCGAAGCTCACGGTCGGTGACGCGGTTGGTCGTTGGCACGAGGCACGCCCATCATCGGAAGGGTCACGTAGCCTCCCTCGGGCACCTCAACGTGAGGAACGCCGGAAGAAAAAGGTGACGGCCGTTACGCAGTCGAGGGCAGGTACTTGTCCGTGTAGTCGAACTGGTCGCGGAACACGAGCAGGTTCTCAGCCGCCCGCGTACATCCCACGTACCAGACGCGGCTCTCGGCGCGCTGCTCCCTCGGATCGCTGCGGATGTTCCGCTGGACAGCGCCCGGGATCCCGTCGTACAGCGCCACCGTGTCGGCCTCCTTCCCCTTGCTGGCGTGGATCGTCAGCACGTCCGGGACAGGGGCCGACTCGATAACCGGGAACGGGCGCTCGTACCGCTCCAACGCCGCTCTCAGCGTGTCCTTCGCGTCGTAGGCGAGCAGATGGCCCACCGAGTCCGGCCCCTGCGTCATGTCGTCCCAGAACGACGGCTCCACCCGCGGCATTAGGTCTGTGCCCTTCACCTCACCGCTACCCTTGGCGAACGAGCGGACGGACTTCTTGGTCTCGTTGAAGTAGCCGGCGGGCGTGTACCGGACGAGACGCTTCGCCTCACCGGACTCCAGCGTCACGTTCTCGGGGAGACGGACCGAGGAGTCCACATCCTCCTGCTTGTACCGGGCCATGCCGGTCTGCCCAGTCTGCGGGTTCACGTTCTCCACCGGCCGGGCGTTCCGGATCTTCTGGAGCGCGTTGAACAGGTCCAGTAGCGTCTGCGAGGTGTTCCAGCCGCCGATACCCTCCTGCGAGCGGAAGACTACGCCCCGCTGCTTCAGGTCGGCCGCTATGTCGTAGAGTTGGCTCTGGGTCCGGGCGAGATACATCGTAGACTCCTCGCCGTAAGCATCTATCACACCATGAGGGTCGCCCTTCACGGCCTGTACCTCACCCCCCTCAGCGTCCGGCTCGATCTCCGGCGGATCGTGGTTGATCACCCCGCGTGCGTAGCTCCAGACGTTCGAGGGGACGCGGTAGGTGCGGTCGAGCAGCACCTCGGGCAGGTCCAAGTCGGTGAAGAACGACGGGTCGGCGCCCTTGTAGGAGTAGATAGCCTGTAGCGGGTCGCCGCCGACGATCACGGTGTCGAACCCGTCGAACCAGCCCTCGCAGATGGACGCCATGATCGGCGTCATGTCGTGGTACTCGTCCACGACCAGAACGTCCCCGGACGGTCGCAAGCCGCCCTCGTCCACCTCGCGGAGCATCCCAGCGAAGTCCCGGAGCGGCTTGCCATCCTCGTTGCCCTCGGCCTTGTACCGAGACCACGCCTGCGAAAACTCCTCGAACGACGGCGGGGAGATGGCTTGGTCCTTGATCTCCGCGTAGTTGGGGGCGCGGATGAACGAGTGCTGCTTGTTCTCCACGCACCAGTCGTAGGCGTCGAACAGCATGGTCCCGATCGGGTCTCGTTGAGAGGGCGCGTCGTCCCACTCAGACCCGTGACCGTCGTACTTCGCGGTGTACTCTTCGAGCATAAACTCGCGGCGGTGCTTCTTCTCGACCACCGCTGCGTCCGAGGTGATCCGGTTACAGACAGCGTGGAGCGTCCCGAAGTGGCGCGTGTCGTTCTCCCACGGCTTCTGGTACTCCTGCTCCGAGATGTACCCGCGCTCGTGGAGACGGCGCAGAAACTCTTTCGCCATCTCCTTCCGGTAGGTCACGAACACCACGTCGTTCGGCTCGTAGCCGTCTTCCAGCAGGCGCGTGACGCGCTCCAGTAGTTGCGTGGTCTTCCCTGTGCCCGGAGGCCCGTTGAGCTTCACCGAAGCTCTCGGGGGGTACTGTTCGCCTTTGAGGCCGAACTGCTGGGTCATTTATCCACCACCACCATCTCAACCCCGTCGTACAAGTCCAGTTCGCCCTCGGGGGTGATAGAGCCAACATCTACAAGGCCACCACCACCTGTCTCAGGGCAGCTATGTTCGGTGGCAAGGAACCCCCGATCGAGCGTGGGCTTCAACTCCGCCCCACAGAGCCGACAGTAGAAGCGGGGGTGCTTCAAAGCGTCTTCACCCCCTCGTCTTCATCTTCTCCATCAGGATCTTCTGGAGCGGCCTTTGGCTCAGGCACGAGGTAGCCTTCGTCCTCGATCGCCTCCAAGTCAAAGGGCCACCACATCATCCGCACGCCGTCGAGGCGCAGCCGGCGGGTCTCGCCGGCCATGAACGGCTCCACGTACTCCGACACCTGCCTGAGACTGTACTCCTTGTCTTCTATCCAACTCTCCACCGTCTGCGAGGGGACGAGGACTTCGCCCGCGGCTTTGTCCACTACGACGCCATCTACCCCGGTAGAGGCCAAGTCGTCCAGCGTTGGAACGGCTGTCGCTGACTGGATACTGCTGAGTACCTTGTCCCGGCACAGCCCCTCTTGAGACAGCGGGTCCACATCCGCCTTTCGCACCTCGCGCAGCCACTCGTTCGCCTTCTCCCGAAACTCGGAGTCATCAAAGTCCGGGATGAAGTTGAACACCGCAGCGTACTTGTTCGCAAACTCTTGGGCGATCCCGTAGCCGTACACCCTGTCCATCTCAATCTCTGAGCCGTCAGGGTAAACGAACGTCCACGTCGTGTCGGCGCCCTTGGTCTTTTTCACCTGAATCGGCTCCCGCCACCCGCGCTGTTCCTCGTACTCCCGCTCCTTCTCCATCATCTTGCGGAGAACCGTCTTCCGCAGCGGAGTGACATCGGAGAGAGCATCGACCAGCCGCTCGGCGCGCGGAGTCTCGGGCGCGGTAGTAGAGAGGATACGCTCGACCATAGCATCCGAATCGCCGCGGGCCTCTATGATGGCCTTCGCTGCTGGCTTCACCTCCAAGTCGCTAAAGTCGTTGCCCTCGTAGAAGTAGTCGTTAGGGTCTGTCCCCTCTGGTAAGTTCACCATCGAGGTTTGGACCCCAGCCGACATCAACTCCAGCGCAAGGTCGATGGCGTCCTTCTGCCCACCGTCGTCTGGGTCGAAGCAGACCACAGCACTCCCGGCGTCCTGAGCCTGTCCGATGATCTGGTTCGTTTGGAAGGTGGACGGGTTGGTCGCAACGGCAGTAATGGCCTTCACTCCGCCGTTCTCTCCCAGAGCCATAGCGTCCTGTATCCCCTCAACGATCCAGACAGGCTCTCCAGACCGAGCGTCGTCCCCGCTGTAGACGTGGATCGGCTGCTCAAGGACGCAGGTGTCGTTCATCGGCTTCTTGTACTTAGCGTCACTCTCCGTGTCCTCTGTCGCTCTGCCGGTCCAGTAGCGGGCCTGTCCACGGTCGTCCAAGTACGGGTAGATGATCCGGTTGCGGACGTGGAGCGAGTTGTTATCGCGGTGAAGGCCGATGTCCTGAAGCGCCTGCTGTGACAACTCCTCCAGCAGGTCCGCGTGAACCTGTGGGTTTAGGTAGCCTATACGGGCTTCATCGATCATCTCGTCGTCAAACGGCCGCTTGTCCTTGATAACCCCACGAACGTTCTGGTCCCCGATCATGGCGTCGAGGTTGTCGTGGAGGATGTCTACCGCCTTGTCGAGGGCGTACCGGGCCTTCTCCTCGTCTGAGATAGAGGAGTCGTCGCGCGCCTCCTCGTAGCTGTCGGGCGCGCTGTTGCTCAACTCAACCCCAGCGCGGTCAGCGCCCTCCTTCAGCGCCTCCACAAACTCGTCGTCGGTCAGGGGCAGGTCTCCGCACGAGCAGATACCCTCCTCGACAGCTATCCACTCGAAGATACCGCCTCCTGTGCTGTGAGAGTAGCAGTACCAGCCGCCGTCGTCCGTGACGATCAGGTTCGGCGTGCCGCCTCCAGAAGAGGTGTGTCCATGCTCCGGGTGCGTACACCGGCCCACACGGTCGCCACCGTCTTGCTCTGTCCAGTCAGTCGCGGACCGCTTGATTTCGCGTGCTACACTTAGTGACCGCCGTATCGCTTCGATCTCGTCTTCGCTCATAGTTGGCGACAGAAGGCTCTACGCAAGGATTAAGGACCATGCCCCCCAAAACCGAGTTGAGTGAGTGAGGGTGGGGTCCTTCTCCCCGCCTGCCTCTGTCTACCCAGCCGTTAGTCTGTCCAGCACTTAATGCTGGCGGGTTTCGCGCTATAGTCGGACACGGTGGACAGAGGGTGATTGACCGTTTAGAGCCTCCTCCACTTGGGAAACAGCAGTCTCAGCCTCGCACTCGGCCTTCTCGCGCTCGGAAGGTGGACAGGGCTAATCGGACCGCTCACCGTACTCACGCGCCCGCGTGTAGAGGGGAACACCCTCGGTGTCCACCATGTTCCACCCACACCCCTCCGCGCGTTTCGGGAGATTGATCGACCTTTCGCTCTACGCGCGTGCCCGCGTTGTAGCCGAGCAGGATGGACAGACACCTCTACCGAGGATGGAAAGCGGACCGCGAGAAGCAGCCTACTC